>WSSedB1CaDRAFT_10000877_pt1 | contig 12251 bp, 14 predicted proteins | sample WetSurSB1Cattail_FD_9460 | JGI IMG/M metagenome (IMG submission 9460)
TGTTTTCAGTGTTTTCGAGATTATTTCTTAGCCGGCACACAATCGCAATATGAGTCTGCTAATGTACAAACATTAAATGTTTGAGGTGCGAGCCTGATTTCGGCCTGAGTTCTCGTGACGATGATTTTGGAGACACATACCATTCAGAGGGGAATATGACCATGTTGCTAAAAGACGGAGTTACCGGCAAAGAGAAAAAAGATATTCCAAAAGAGAAGATTGGGGACGTGTTCGTTCGTATCAACGTCCAGTTCACAGAGTTAAGCGCCATCCTTCGGGAAATGAAGTCAGTCAGGCGGAATGCAGGCAAATTCCGGGAGTCATCCGATCCCGTTGCCGACAGCGGTTTGCGTAGCGTTCCGCTCGCTCAGGGCAGAGCCAACAAATCACAATGGTTGTTTGCGGAAGCTGGCAACTAAGGGCGGTCCGGAAGTCTGGAGGCCTGGTGCCCTCAGGAGCTGCCTGGCCGGGAGATGCGCGAGTTATGGAAAAGGAGACATATATGGTGACTAACGCCGATGGGTCAGGCGTCAAATTGTCGGGGGGATTGGAACTCCTCTGGAGTGATTCTGAAGATCGAGTCGCTTTCCACGCTGTACCAACTGGAATCCGGGCTGGAAAAATTCTTCAGTATTGATTGCAGTGGGATCAGAAGCGTGGATATGAGCGGCCTGCAACTCCTTCATGTCTGGATGCAGTGTGTTAAGCTCCGCGGGGCTAAACCGAAGCTGGTCAATATTCCCGAAGGGATGCGGCAGATGATCAGGAGATTTAGACTCGAAAAATGCTTCGCGGATTTTCAGCCGGAGAACGCTCAGAAAACGATATCGGATAATCAAGAACATCCTGGTACAAGGAGCAGGCTCCCGGAAACCAATTGGGAGAGTAACGAGTTGCCGGATTTTTTTCATTTACGGAATAGCGATTGCTTGAGCCATGTCGAAAAGAGTCATCAAAGTAACGAATGCTGAATTTTAGTCGTATCTATTGAAATTATTGTCTTTTAAAGCCAAAGGAGGCAGCCTGTGAAAAAGTTCTTTACATCGATGTTTTGTGCGGAGTTTCCCCGGCCAACAAGGGGAACCATAACGGATATCGGACATGCAGTAATCGAATGGTGAGCAGCTTCAACTGCTTGAATCCCCGTCTTGATTCTTGAAATGGAAAAATCACCACCATTTCCGTCGAGGGGGGTACCACGGTAACACCGGTCTACAATGCTGCTGAATTGCAATTGCGCTTTGGTGTCTTAAGTAATCGCAACGGCCCGAACATGTTCAACATGTGAGGGCCTTTTTTTTACTGTAGGCTGCAGGTTGCATGCTGCCGGGACTTAACGTGCCGGTTCCGGTAATGGCATGGACTTCGCCCGGCATTTCATTTGGATCCAAGTTGTCAACAAGAACACCACTTCTCTGAACATTCTCCTGAAAATTTCCACACTTTTCCCATCGGAATTCATCCATACACCTTACAATGCTTCGCTTTAGTTCGCTATCTACTAAGCATCCGTGCAAATCGTTACGCAATTGTTGCACACAATAATTGCGTAACCCGGTATCATGCTCTCATTAGAATTCGATGCAGACGCAGTATCACACGTCCTCTCTCCTGCGGTGTTGCCATTGCCGATGCCTTGGCTGCCGGTGACCTGACAGTGGCTATCAAGGTGAAGAGCAAGGGAGACCGGGCAATTGATGCTTGCCATGCAGCACATGGTCAAGAACCTGCGCGAAATGATTTCCAGGACAGTGGATATCTTGGCTGGCATGAGAAAGAAACNCCCGTGAAANTTTNATAAAAACAGATGTCAGTTTGCAACNANAGGTAAGAATTTTCACAACCTTGACATGACTGTAACATCAATATGGTATTTGTAAAAATTCAAGTACTGTTACTAAGTTCAAGTATTATGTGTGCCATTACNNAACATATTTNAAATNCGATAATTGCCTCTAAATCGCATACCAGGTACAAAAANNATGCTTTCAACTAATAGAATTAAAACTGATCATGATCTGTACTTGCACAAGATTTGCTTTGATTGTGCTCCGATCAGCATCTTNTTGGTTGATTTGAACTCCAGGGTGCTTGATGCCAATGTATATGCCTGTAGCAGCCTTGGGTATTCCCATGAAGAAATCCGCGGGATGAGTATCCACGATTTTAACCCGGATTTTTCCCCGGAAAAATTGACTGATTACCAACGGGAGCCGCATGAATCAGGCCCAATAACCTTTGAGACCACCCACCAGCGGAAAGACGGCGTACGATTTCCCGTAGAAATCAGGGTATCTCCTATTGACGCAGATGAATACGGGCATAGGTACTGCTTCGTACTTGATATTGGAGGACGCGGGCAAGCGGAAAAGGCCCTGAATCTTTCGCAGGACGAAATTGCGTCACCTTTGCTGCAACAAACCAGGGAAATAACAGACTTGAGTGTAAAACTGACCAGGGAAGCGCGCGAGCGCGCGCTGGCTGAAGAAGAACTGCATCGCTCTCAAAAGATGCTCCAACTGATTATGGACAACATTCCGCAGAAAGTGTTCTGGAAAGACCGGGAATTTCGTTATCTTGGCTGCAATCAATCATTCGCGGAACATGCAGGCCTGAAAGCCCCCGCCGAGATCGCCGGCAAAGACGACAGCCAGATGCCATGGAAAATCTATGCGGAAGAATACCGGTCGAGCGACCGGAAGGTTATCGAACAGAATAGCGCGGATCTCGACTATGAAGATTCCCAGGTTTATCCAGATGGAAGCATCTTTTGGCTGAGAAAAAACAAGATTCCGCTCCACGACAGAGAGGGAAACGTCATAGGATTGCTGGGAACCTTATATGATACCACCGAAAACAAACGCATCAGGGAATCCTTGATTAAACAGGAGAATATACTGGCTGAGGCCCAGTCTATCGCGCACCTGGGCAGTTGGGAATACTGTCTGGAAACCGACGTGGAATACCGGTCACTGGAGTTTTTCCGGATTCTCGGTATTCCAGCCGAAAGTGCCGGGTTCGCGCAGGACTCCATGTTCGATTATATACACCCCATGGACAGGGAGCATGTGCGCGCAAGAATCACCGAAACCCTTGAACATGGCAAGCCCTATGACGTCGAATACCGCATTGTCAGAGCCGATGGTACCGAGAGGTTTGTGCATGCGAAAGGAAAGGTGGTGAATGACGAAAAGGACAAAACTACAAAGTTTATCGGATCAATACTGGATATAACCAGGCGAAAACTGGCGGAGGAAAGGACGAACATCCAGTTGCAACGCCTTGCCTCCCTGAGGATGATCGACAAGGCAATAACCGGCAGTCTGGACCTGAACGTTATTCTCACGGTAATAGTCGATCAGACAATCCGGCAGATGGGAGCGGATGCAGCCAATATCCTCATACTTAATCACACCTATTGGCTTGAACATGCCGCGGATCGAGGATTCAGAACGGATGCCGTCAAAAAGACATCCCTTCCCCTTGGCAAGGGGGTGGCCGGTAACGTTGTCCGGGAGAGGCGAATCATCCATATCCCCGACATACGGAATCAGGAGGGGCAGACAACCGATTATCAGTTTCCTGTGGAGGAAAATTTCGTTACCTATTACGGCGCGCCGCTCATCGCCAAGGGGAAGGTGGTAGGCGTACTTGAAATCCATTACCGCTCCCAGCAAATTCTGGCATCAGAGGAGATCAATTTCCTTGAAACCCTTGCCAAGCAAACCGCTATTGCCGTCGATAACGCCACCCTCTTCGACGGACTCCAGAAATTGAACACTGAACTCATCATGGCTTACGACTCCACCCTGGAAGGTTGGTCGCGTGCGCTGGACTTGCGGGACAAGGAGTCGGAGGGACACAGCAAACGGGTTACGGAACTGGCCGTGCGCTTAGCCCACTCCATGGGGATTCATGACAGTGAATTGATTCATATCCGTCGCGGTGCGATGCTGCACGACATCGGAAAGATGGGTATTCCGGACAGCATTCTCCTTAAGCCAGGTCCACTTGATGCTGATGAGAGAGCGCTCATGGAAAGACATCCGGTTTATGCATTCGAATTTCTGTCTTCGATTAAATTTCTTCACCACGCTCTGGATATTCCTTACTGCCACCATGAGAAGTGGGACGGGAGCGGCTATCCCCGTGGTCTCGCGGGTGACCGGATTCCCCTTGCCGCCCGGGTTTTCTCAATTATAGATGTATGGGATGCTCTCTGCTCGGATCGTCCTTATCGCCCGGCTTGGACGAAAGAAAAAAGCAAGCAGCACATCCTGCAGCAGTCCGGCATACACTTCGATCCGGTGGTGGTCGAAGCTTTCATCAAAATACTACGTGATTTCGATGAGACGGAATCCTGTCAGCCGAAGCTGATTTGAGGCTGACATTCAATGTCCTGGTTCACGATTTTTCCTCAAAATTCAATGAAACCGTTTCTTGGTGAGCATGTTTTAAAGCTCAATTAGAATAGGTGGGTATATCTTATGAATAATCGTCTTGTTGAACGTTATGATTCATCAATATTGCCCAATGAACTTACAAAAGCGTATCTTGTCATGAAAGACGGAACGTATATTGAATCAGAAGTAGTAAATATCAGTTCTCATGGAATGAGAGTAAATATTTTTATATTAAGTAATTTGATAGAGATTCCACAAAAGAAAGAGACGATAAAAGTAGCCTTATTGTCTGATCAAATCGTATTTTCAGGCTTATGTGTTTACTCAGATATTGGACCGGATGGCAGCGCCGGCATTGGAATTTATTTCTATTGTCCTAACGAACAGAACAAACTTCACAAGATGCTTAAAGAAATCCTGTCATTGTTTGATTTTAAACATGATTCAGATTCTAAGGACAAAACACCCAGCAAAACCAAGGTATTTACCCAGCAAGAATGGGAGGAATTTGTGCAAAAATTCCGCAACTCTGATGATCCAAATCTGCTTACTGAAACAGGGTATGAAGAGTATGCCTCACAATTTAACAATACGTTGGTTAATGTGGCTTCTCAAAGGGTATTTATACATGCCAGCCATATGACAAAAATAGTAGAGGAAACATTTGAGAACGATGAACATCTGACCGGTGTCATAATCATTGATGAAGATGAGGAACAACTATTGGGGATGATTTCACGCAAACGCTTCATGGAGTTATATAGCAAACCATTTCGCAAAGAGCTGCACCACAATAAACCTCTCAAGCTTCTTGTTAAAGACAACTTTGACACACCTCTTTGCCTGGATGAAACCGATAATGTGGACTATGCCGTCCGGATAGCATTATCACGACCAAAAGAACTGATGTATGAACCGATCGTGGTTCGTGCCAAGCAAGGCGCAATGAAGCTGATCGATACACAGGTATTATTATTACGGTTGACCAAGGTTTACGAGATCCAGTCCATGGAATTACAGGAAACACTCGATCGAGTTAAGCAACTCAATACCCAACTGGAAGAATCTCAGGAACGCATACTGGAAAGCCTGAACTGTGCAAGCGTGATCCAGGAATCGATTCTGCCTCGAAATGAGCTGTTTGACCGGCTGTTCAGCGAATGGTTCATCCTCTATCGGCCACGCGATATCGTTGGCGGAGATTTGTACTGGCTTCGTGAGGTCAACGGCCTTGTACTCCTGGCAGTCATCGATTGCACCGGACATGGTGTTCCCGGCGCTTTTATGACCATGACCGTTAACTCAATCCTGAACCATATTGTCGACACGATCTGCTCCGATGATCCGGCCTTAATTCTGTCAGAGATGAACCGGATGCTTCAGCAAACCCTGCATTTACGTCGCGGCGGCGACAGCATGGTTGATGCCGGGCTCGATATAATTCTCTGCTGCATCGATCCGGATCAACACAAAGTAACCTATGCCGGTGCCGGTCTTGCGCTCTATATATTCGCGGATAATGAGTTATGCGAGATAAAGGGCGGTCGCTCCGGGATAGGCTTTAGCGGAAATGACCTTGACTACGTATATACGAATCATGTTCTGGATAGTTGCGCGGGAGCCATCTTCTATGCGCCTACGGACGGTTTTCTTGATGAGAACGGAGGCACAAAGGGGTTCGGATTTGGACGAGGGCGTTTCAAGGCAATGGTGAAGCAGCACGCGCATCATCCACTTAAGCGTCAGAGGGAGTTTTTTGAACAAACGCTGGCAGAATGGCGTGGGGCAAGAAACCAGAGGGATGATATTACAATGGTCGGTTTCCGGCTCTGACCACTATGATAGTACAAAAGGAGACGACATGAATTTGTACGACCTGAGAGATGAATTCAATAAATCGGGCGTCATGATGTGCTTCAATGGGCCTTTTTGTCACAGCATTATCGAGGAGATCGGCAAGGCAATGCGCAACCATCTTGCGGCGGATAACATTGCCCAGGCGTCGCTCATGGAAGTATTTGCCGTGTATATAGAGCTGGCACAGAACGTCCGCAACTATCTCACCTTGAGGGAGATTACCAGACCGGATGTAGCCTCTTCGATTATAACCATAGGACGAAGAGGTGAGGGATATGTGGTGTCTTCAGGAAACGCCGTGCTGAACGCGGATGTGGAAATGCTGTGCTCGCGAATCGACGAGGTAAATGCCATGACACGCGACGAAATAAAGATCCAATATCGCAAACAAATGCGGTGCAAAGTGAAACCTGCCGCACTGGGGGCAGGGCTCGGTTTTCTTGATATTGCTAAACGTTCAACTGAAAAGATGACCTATTCCGTAAGAGATTTGGATACTGCCAGCAAATTTTTTACCCTGTCTGCATACATTTAACCTGGAGGAGACATGGAACCAATTTACATAAAAGCTACCATCTCATCGCCGGAAATTAATTTCGAACCGGACAACAATGTTCTTCGTATCACCGGTGAGTCATATCCGGAAAACTCCTTTGATTTCTACGCTCCGGTTATCTCCTGGCTGAAAACCAGCCTGCAAGAGCTTCCGGAGCTTACCCTCGACATCGCCGTAACCTACATGAACAGCAGCAGCACGAAGTGTACATTCGACATTATGGATATCTTGGAAGATGCCCACTGGCGTGGCGTCAAAACCAGCATCATCTGGCGTTATGACCGGGAAAATGAGCGTTCATACGAAATGGCTGAAGATTTTCGTGAAGAAGTTCTCTTTCCCTTCGAGATAGAGGCGTTGGACACATGAGTAATGCCCGGGTTTAGGAAAACCATTATCGTCACTTCACAGAAGGCTACCGGTCAACACGAGAACCCGCTGATGCAATAAAAGTCGAGAGTCGATGAAATCATTAAAAGATATGCGTTCTTTGGTTGAACGGGCTGTCAGCGAAAATAATCCTCTGGCTCCTGACATTGAAAAAATTATTAACTGCTACGCAAAACTTCTCAGACGGTTTGACAAGATTGTTTCTCTCAGTGACTCTTACCAATCACAACTACGAGAATTAAACATGCGGCTGGAGCTGATGGCGCACACCGATCCATTGACCGGCATCAACAATCGTGGCTATTTCATGGAACTCTTGTGTGCTGAACTGAATCGCAGCAAACGTCATGAACGTGTTTTCAGTGTCCTGATGTTGGATCTGGACCGTTTTAAGTCGTTAAATGACAATTACGGACATGCTGCTGGTGATGAAGCGTTACGTACTCTGCCTCGGGTTATTCAAGCATCCGAACTGCGTACAAGCGATTTTTCAGGCAGGATCGGCGGCGAGGAATTTGCTATTGCATTGCCTGAAACCGGCATTCACGGCGCGTATGAAGTTGCCGAAAGGATACGGGCTAATCTGGAAAAAACCGCGGTTATCCTTGATGGGAAAGAGTATTTTATGACCGCCAGCATTGGAGTCAGCGAGTACCGCGCTGGCGACACGGAGGATACCCTCCTTCAGCGGGCGGATCAAGCTATGTATCGGGCAAAGGAAACGGGAAGGAACAGAGTTTGTCTGAGTGATTCAGGTTGAGGATCACTCTCTGGAATACGGCAGCTTCGAGTGAACGATCCCCGCCGGGCAGTACGGCGCGGGTGAGGTAATCATCTGGGACCAGGGGGGATTACGGGTCTCTGGCCGACATGACGTTGGGAATGGAGGCGGGCAGCATCACCTTCCGCCTCCACGGCAGAAAACTTAACGGCCTCTTTTCCCTTGTTCGTCTGAAGAAGGGGACCGGCAGGGAATGGCTGCTGATCAAGGGGAAGGATTAGGGAGGGCTGGAACAGGCTGAAGGAGTAAAAGATTTCGGTGGTACCGGAATAAATTAATTGTCTATTGAAAAAGTTTAGTTATTGACTAAGCTTATATCATATATCTATCAGAAGAGGGATTTCAGCAATGATCAGCAAGAAAATGACGGATGCATTGAACAAACACATGAACCTTGAGTTGTACTCTGCACATCTCTACCTCTCCATGGCATCATGCGCAAACGAAATGGGCCTGAAGGGCGCGGCAAACTGGTTTACCGTTCAATACCGTGAGGAAATGGTGCATTTTTTCAAATTCTACACGTACCTGATCGAACAGGGTGAAAACATTACTCGTGTTTTCATCGTTCCCCCAGGTACGCCTGTAATGATCTGACATGAAGATACGATTCTGCGAAAATAATAAGGGCAAGGGAAAGGTTGTTCGAAGGTTGAAGGAGGAGTTTCCGGACCTGGACATCAAGGTCAAGGATTGTATCAAAGAGTGCAGCACATGCAGCGAAAAACCGATGGCAAAAGTTAGCAAGGACATTATCACTGCTAGTGATGGTGGTTTGCTTTACAAAAAGATTGTAGCAATCATAAATACCAATTGATTGCTAAAAAAAAATGCCGGTTAAAACTCCGCACAAGCCGATTCTTCTACTGGCCCTGCTGGATCTGGTGACTCGCTGCGTAATCACCTCACCCTTCATCGCCGTAACTGGCGACCTGATGGAGCTGAATGAGTTGTTCAACCTCTACCACTAGGCCTTCGACAACAGCATGATGGGAGTGTGGGAAAACTACATATAGATATTATTCTTCATTCCCAAGAGTCACGGATCCATATGAAACGACTAAGAGACGATGAATATAAAATACTGATGCTTTCTTGTTGTTTCCAACCGTTAGCTGGCTTATTGTCATGGTACATGGTTTGTTTAGCACTGTATCCTGTCCTGATCTTATGCAACGGAGTGACTAGATTGACTAAGGTATCAAACTCAGGATCTCCAGGGCGATAGCATTTGCAACCAACTGACTCAGGTGAAATTTCTTTGGTCTTTACCCTCATTTGCGTGACCTCTGTAATTTTAGGAATCAGAATATTTATTAACTTCACCCTATCACAGCAATATTACAACTATATGGCAGTTGCTTAAAGATTTTGTAAATTAAATTAGGGTATTGAATGAAATTGACAAAGCCACTAAGAGATGGGTGGCCTTGTTATTGCTACAAGTTCATCTGATGCGCCTTGGGCGTATGTTTGATGGCTCTTACCGATCTTCTCCCCTATCTAGTTACTACAATCCGTTTCCAATCAACCATTGTTCCAAGACCAAGAGCAATTGCAACTGCTACTTTTACCCATAGTGGGATGAATTTGGTAGCGCTATCAATCTCTTTCTTGAATATTTGCTTGTCTGTATCAAGAATGAAACAAACTTGTAACATATTTATAATTGACTATTTTGTCTTTGGCGCTTTATAAAATTAGTCTTTTCGTTAGCCCTCTTTTGATGGTGGATCATTGAAATGAAGATTTTAGACCGGAGTTACACCATTAAACTGCCCAATGTTTGGGACGTCGTAGCGTTCCTCCTTGTCATGGGACTGGTTACACTCTTGGCATGGGGGAGTCGCCAAATGGCAGTACCCTATACACTAGGCGAGCAGATCCCCCTTTCTCTTGACCCGGCGCATCTCCCTATGTATGCCCTGCGCACTGTACTCAGGATGGTTGCAGCTCTGATTGCATCGCTTGCTTTTACGTTCACCTATGCAACATTAGCCGCGAAAAGCCGTCGTGCGGAAAGTGTCTTGGTGCCACTTCTGGACATTCTTCAATCCGTGCCGATTCTCGGTTTTCTCTCCGTCACCGTCACAGGCTTCATCGCCATGTTCCCCGGTAGCCTTCTTGGCGTAGAACTGGCCGCCATCTTTGCTATCTTCACCTCACAGGCCTGGAACATGGCCTTCAGCTTTTATCAATCTTTAAAAACTGTCCCCAAGGAACTTCATGAGGCTTCGGTACTCTTCGGACTCTCATCTTGGCAAAGGTTCTGGAAGCTTGAAGCGCCTTTTGCTACGCCGGGCTTGATCTGGAATACCATGATGTCGGTTTCTGGTGGCTGGTTCTTCGTGGTTGCCTCGGAGGCTATCACCGTTGGAAAGACTGCTGTGACGCTTCCCGGAATTGGCTCATATGTAGCCCAGGCTATCCAGGGCAAAGACCTTTCCGCAATTGGCTGGGCATTGCTCATCATGTTGTTAGTCATCCTCATATACGACCAATTACTGTTTCGCCCGTTGGTTGCCTGGGCCGAAAAGTTCAAGTTTGAATTGACCGAAAGTCAGGATGCCGCCGAATCGTGGGTTCTTACCTTGTTTCAACGTGCCCACCTCCTTCGTACACTTGCAGCAGGTGTTAGTAAAAACGTGACTATGCTTATTGAACAGCTTCCGAAACTCCCCCGGCGGACCATAGCGTTGCAGGAACCTTCACCGTTGGTTATGAAGCTACAGGGGATCGCTTGGTATGGCATTTTAGTCAGCGGGATGGCATTCGGAGGGTGGATGTTGATCAGTTTCGTCAGTAGTGGCGCTGATCTCGCCGAAATTTATAAAGTTTTTATTCTGGGATTAATAACACTCGCCAGAGTGATGGTCTTATTGGTATTGGCCAGCCTGGTGTGGGTTCCGCTGGGTGTCATTATTGGTTTAAATCCCCGCTGGGCCACCAGGGTTCAGCCCCTGGCCCAGTTTCTGGCCGCATTTCCAGCAAACCTGCTCTTTCCGGTAGCAGTTTTTCTCATGCTTCGCTACCGCCTTTCCCCGGAAATATGGACTGCCCCACTCATGATTTTGGGTACTCAATGGTACATTCTGTTCAATGTCATAGCTGGAGCGGCAGCCATACCAACTGACCTGCGTGAGGCTGCTCAGAACCTGGGGCTTTCCGGATGGCGGCTTTGGAAGCATTTGTTGCTCCCCGGCATCTTTCCTTCGCTGATAACCGGCTTGGTCACCGCTTCGGGTGGCACGTGGAACGCCAGCATTGTTGCCGAAGTAGTAAATTGGGGCAGCACAACACTTACCGCCACGGGCCTTGGTTCCTATATCGCCGAGTGGACCGAAAAAGGTAATTACCCCCACATCGTCCTTGGAATCACTGTCATGAGTCTTTACGTTGTCTGCATCAATCGTTTCTTCTGGCGGCGGCTTTACACAATCGCCCAGTCCCGCTATCGTTTGGATTAGAGGAGTTGCTCATGGAACCATTACACCCTGAAAACAATCTCCTCAGCCTGTCGAATGTGTGCAAATCATTCAAGAAGACAGGAGGTGAAGAACATCTCGTCCTTGATGGGGTAAGCCTCACCATCAAAGAGGGAGAGATCGTTGCTCTTCTGGGACGGTCAGGCTCCGGCAAGTCTACGCTGCTGAGGATCATCTCCGGCCTTGCCCGTCCGGGAAGCGGCGAAGTTTTGTATTGCAGCAAACCGGTTATAGGACCGGTGAAGGGGCTGGCAATGGTGTTTCAGACATTTGCTCTTTTTCCCTGGCTCACCGTTCTGGAAAATGTCGAACTCGGTTTGGACGCCATGGGTGTTCCCCGGTCAGAAAGACGACGAAGGGCTTTAGCGGCAATCGACCTGATCGGCCTGGACGGCTTTGAATCGGCCTATCCCAAGGAACTCTCCGGCGGAATGCGTCAGCGGGTAGGGTTTGCCCGCGCCCTGGTGGTGGAACCGATTTTGCTCCTGATGGATGAGGCCTTTTCCGCGCTTGATGTTCTTACTGCTGAAACCCTGCGCACCGACCTGATCGAACTCTGGCTGGAACGGCGCATTCCTACCAAGGGTATTCTCCTGGTATCCCATAATATCGAAGAAGCTGTACTTCTTGCTGACCGGATCGTAATTCTGGGGACCAATCCCGGCGTGGTTCTTGCGGAGATCAAAATTCCCCTTAAACACCCACGCGACCGTGAGGCTCCGGCGTTCAGGCAAATCGTCGATGAAGTATATGAATTGATGACCAAGCGCCCTCGAGGC
>WSSedB1CaDRAFT_10000878_pt1 | contig 12251 bp, 9 predicted proteins | sample WetSurSB1Cattail_FD_9460 | JGI IMG/M metagenome (IMG submission 9460)
CCCCGCGGCAACCGGCCGTTCAAGTCAGAAAAACCGTGACCGGCAGAGAGAACGCCCCCAAGCGGCAGCTCCCACCGGTCTGGAGGAATCTAAGCCTGTCGCTCCAAAACCGGGACCGCCAGCAGAAGCTTCTCCGCAACGTGATGGCCAACCCAAACCGGCCCGTAAAAAACACCGCACCCGCAAACCTGGCCAGCGCAAACCAAGCAGGAATGTTGTACCCGAAGGTGACCCAACCGGCACCCCCAAGGAGTAAGCTGAAGACGTTGTAAACCAGAAGTATGTAAAACGTATCAATTACCACAACCATCAGGAGTAAGCTATGAAACCTTCATTTTACGTCACCACGCCGATATATTATGTCAACGACGTACCGCACATCGGCCACGCCTACACCACCGTGGCCGCCGATGTTCTGGCTCGCTACAAACGGCTGATGGGTTTCGATGTCTATTTCCTGACCGGCAGCGACGAACATGGCCAGAAAGTTGAAAAAGCAGCCATCACCGCCGGTGAGACACCGCTGGAACTGGCGGATCGGGTTGTAAAGCGCTATCAGGCGCTCTGGGAACGTTTGGGCATTTCCAACAACGACTTCATCAGAACCACCCAGGAGCGCCACAAAAAAGGCGTTGCTCACCTCTTCTCCCGGATCATGGAAAAAGGCGATATCTATCTGGGTGAATACGAGGACTGGTACTGCACCCCCTGTGAAACCTTCTGGCCTGAAACCCAGTTGATCGAAGACCGTTGCCCGGACTGCAACCGGCCGGTGGAAAAACTCAAGGAAGAGTCTTATTTCTTCCGCATGAGCAAGTATCAGGATCAGCTTCTTGCACACATCGAAGCCAACCCCGATTTCATCCAGCCCAAAAGCAAGCGTAACGAAATTATATCCTTTGTTAAAGAGGGATTGCGCGATCTGTCAGTTTCCCGCACCACTTTTGCCTGGGGCATTCCAGTGCCGGGCAACGATAAGCATGTCGTCTATGTCTGGTTCGACGCTCTATCCAACTACATGACCGCCCTGGGTTATCCCGAAGATACTACGGAATACAAGAAGTTCTGGCCCGTCAATGTACACCTGATCGGCAAGGATATCCTCCGCTTCCATACCGTCTACTGGCCCACATTTCTGATGGCAGCCGGGCTGCCGCTACCGGAGAAGGTCTTTGCCCATGGCTGGTGGACGGTTGAAGGGCAGAAGATGAGCAAGAGCCTGCAAAACGTGGTTGAACCCAACATGCTGATAGACAAGTATGGTGTTGACGTTGTCAGATATTTCCTGATGCGCGAGGTTCCCTTCGGCCTGGACGGCGACTTTTCCCATACCGCGCTGATCCAGCGCCTCAACTCCGACCTGGCCAACGACTTGGGCAACCTGCTGTCCCGCTCAACCGCCATGGCAGTCAAATACTTTGGGGGCGTACTACCGGCGGCAACTGAAATCACCGAAATCGATCGTTCCCTGCAGGAGAAGACCATCGCCATGATAGCCGCTGTCGACAAATGCATGGATGAACTGGCCTTCAGCAAAGCGCTTCAGGCCATATGGGAGGTAATCTCGGCCGGTAATAAGTACATCGACGACACCGCTCCCTGGACTCTGGCCAAGGATCCGGCCCAGAAAGACAGACTGGCCACGGTCATGTATACTCTGCTGGAGTCGCAGCGAATTGCGCATTGTGTATTGTCGGCATTTCTTCCGGCTACATCGGAGAAGGCGTTGTGTTCGTTGGGATGGAATGAAGCGGCTTCCAAGGATGGGCTGATGTGGGGTGGTTTAAAGGCGGGTATGACGATTACCAAGGCAGAGGCGTTGTTTCCGAGGTATGAGGAGAAGGAGTAGCGCTTTTAGGCTGGGCCTGCAGTTGTGAAATATATTTTCTTCAACAAACGAACGGCGGCTTCCACAACCTGGTCCGCCGTTATTTCATTCATGCAGCGTGCGCCATGGGGGCACGGTGGAGTTGTGCCAAACTTCGTACAAGGGGAGCAGGAAAGCTGACGATTTACGACAACATGTTTCTCACCCTTTGGAGCCCACTTTGCCGCAATACCGGGACCGAACAGCGAGACTGTTGGCACATCAAGCCCAACCGCAATATGCAGCACTCCCGAATCCCCGCTGATCACCAGTCGGGAACGGGCAATCACCGCTGCGGACCCTGCCAGGTTTGTCAATCCGGCCAGGTTCAGTCCTCCTGCACCAGAGATCAACTCCCCCTCAGCCCGGTCTTCGCGACCGCCAACTACAACAATTCTGCAACCTTTTTCTGTGAGATGCCTTGCAACCGCACTATAACGTTCTGCACCCCAGCGTCGTTCAGGAACGCTTGCCCCAGGAAAGACTACTACAAATGGCTTACCATCCAGTGGTTCCAGCAAACGCGCAGCTTTCTCCGATGCCGACACTGGAAGCGCCAAAAACGGAGCCCGCCGGTCCCCCAACCCCTCATTTACTCCTAAAGGCGCAAGAAGGCGCATAAAGCTCTCAGCCTCATTATCATCATGGGAATACGGAACCGGATGGGTAAACATCCGTCTGCGCTCGTTGGTATCGAAACCGATCTTGACCTGTGCCCGAACCAACCGGGCAACCACCGATGACAGGCGATGCCACTGTTCGGTATCGATTACAACATCATATCGACCTCGCAGCGCCTGGATAATCTCGTGGGGGCGATCATAGCAGAGAATGGTGTCCACACTAGGGATGAGGGGGAAAATGCCAGCGTTACGCTTTTCAGCCAGGATTGTGATATGGGCTTGTGGGTAGCTATTTTTGAGAACACGAATTGCAGGGGCCAGCAGCACCGCATCGCCGATGCCGCCGGGACGGATGAGAAGAAGCGAAAGAATAGGGCTCTTGATAGTTGCCTTTGCCGGCGACAACAACAATCTACAGAGTAAGCTGCCAGCAACAGCATCGTTTTTTTTTGCCAGGCGAACATTCATTTCAAGAGCCATTCAATGTTGGTTCGTTTCCGTCGCCCATTATCCTGTCAACAACCTCTACACCCTGCATAAAGGAATGATCCATATTGCCGACTTCATACTTCCAAGCGCCGAATCTTCCCCTTGAGTAAATATCATGACCTTCCAGAAAGGGTTGAATAACAGACAAGGCTTGATCGCGCCCAAGAGTGGGCACGGGATAGGAATAGGGAATATCAATCATCCACGTGGAGACAATGTCCGCTCGCTGAGCATCAGTAATCATCCCTGAATTGATAAGTCCCTGGATGGTGTCATCAATTATCGTGTTTTTTGAAACCGGCTTGTAGGGCGAATAGGTAGTCTCACACATCAGCGAGAAATATTCTTCCTTTTTACCATCAGGCACATTATACGGAGAATAATTGTGGAAGTTTGTCACACGATAAAATGGAGAATTCGATTCCGGGAAATACATCCAGCATTTGGAATCATCGCGCCGACCTTTAAAACCGAGACCCACGATCAGACCGCTGTTGTGAATCAGGCCTTCCGTTGCCTTAACTACTTCATCCGGTACAGAGATACACGACAGCACAAAGAGATCCAGCGGCATGGTATTAATCAGCACATCGTAAGATTCAACAAAGCCATTTGAAAACCTAATCTTCCGAGTTTCAAGATCCACCGACACCGCTTCATGGTTTAAGCAGATGCGCTCCATGAAACTGTCAGCTATGCCTTCGTAGATAGTACCCGTCCCGCCTGTTTTTGGAAACCTGAAGGTATTGTTCGGTCCCCAGCTAAGGTCATCGCGATGCTCGGTTATATTTCGTTCAATGCGGGCCAGGTCCACAACACTCACCCGCTCTGCAATCCATTCCTTACTCATAGACACCAAGGACACACCCCACACTTTGTGGTTGTAGGGTTCCATGAAGTATTTGACGATGCCGACGCCAAAAACCGAGCGTATCCAATCATGGAAATTTGCCGTTTGGGAAGGATTACTCTGCAGGTTGCGCAAGCCATCGACGCATTCCAGTAAAGTCTCATCTGGTAAATGGTGGATGTTGTTCTGAAAGGGATACGGGACCCAGGTCTGCAGGATCCGGATCCAGCACTCGCGCTGGTGTTCGTAATAAGAATCGCCCAAGGCATCAGAAACAGCTTGGTCGAAATAGTCGTAATGGGAGAATAGGACGTGGCCTCCGATGTCCCAGGTGAAGCCGTTATCGTCGACAAATGAAGAGGATAGACCGCCGACATGCTTGTTACGTTCGAAGAGTTGCCAGGAGGAGTGACCAAGTTTGTGGAGATGATAGGCGGCGCCCAAGCCGGTTGGACCGGCGCCGAGGATGAGTATTCTGGAAGATGCGCTGAAGCCGCCCATTATAAAGGACACCTTTGACAGACATGCTGACCTTGTTTGGCATTCCTGTACTCGTCAGTCATGCGAATACAGCAGGGATGACCTGCGCCGGTGTAGTCGTAATAAAATTCGCTGATACCCCAAGTACAGGCCTTGTACTTACGGTAACCAGGATCGATGCCGTGTTTTTGCCAGGCAAGCTTGGTATCCGCAACCTGAACGGCATACTCTTGGTGCGACGGATCCACCCATACCTCTTGCGGAGTGATCCAGATATCCGCACCTATCTCCTTGGCAAACTGCTTCACGGCATTGACATCCTCCGGGGTGTTGCCAGAGCACTGGACGCAATTGATGGCGATTTTTTGCTTGGAGGCTGCATATCTGATATTTTCGATCACCCTCGGCAGATTCACCTTGCCTATTGCCTCGAATACAGTTGAATCCATAGTTTCCAGGGAAAATACGTAGCAATCGACATTGTTGACATACTTGCAGGAACCGTTGGTGATGATCATGACCTTGTGCCCGGCTTCGCTGGCAATATCAATGAGTAGCTGAATGTCAGGGTGAAGCAGCGGTTCGCCAAGGCCCTGAAGCTTAACTACTTTGCATCTACGATGTTTGGCAAGAAGGCTTTTGTAGACTTCAATGTTTAGATTACCGGTATTATCTTTGTGGTTACAATGCAGACAGTTGAAATTACAGCGTCTGGTAGGTTCAATCTGAACAACACTGACTGTTAACAGTTTTTTGGCAAATTGTTTAAAAGTTATCATAATTTTTTTTGACACTGTTTTTACTTGGCATCAAGGCTAAATTGGCACCTATCAAATTGTTAATGGTATCAATAATTATCAACTTATAAAATTTCAACATATCGGACCCACAAAAGTATAAACGTAATAAAACGACCAATGGTGACAACAAAAGCCGTGTTCCGGCTCCTGAACATCTCCAGCTTGCAAAGAACCAGCTTGAGATCGATGAGCGCCCGGCATAGGTTCGTTTGGTCAAAAAACGGATTGCCGAAGCAGGAGTAAACGGCGAAGCAACATGATGGAGTCCGTGTCCCGCCTGATCGGCGGAGAAGCGCAGCCCGCCCAAAGCAAGCGCCTCGTTCTTTGACGGGAAGAAAAAAAGTTTCTTGAACACTCTCAGGATCTGAGGTCGTATGTGCTCATAGTCTGTTCCTTCCATGCTCGGGCCGTCCAGATGGTTGACAAAAGCCTGAACGCCTTGGCGAATAGAGTTGATGCGCGCCCAGTTTGCTGGATGCTCAAGCTCACCGCATACAGGAGAGTAGGTGCCGTCTCCGTCAAGACGATAGAATCTAACCATGCCGTGCGAACCGGAGCATAGTAACTCGATCAGCACCCGAAATAAATGCCGGAATCGGTGGATCTTGGTGCCCTCCAGATGGTTAAAGAAGTATCCAAATTTTCTGTTGGCGGGCTCACCGGGCAGATCTACCCCGAAATAGTATCCGGAAATACCGTTGTATCCCAAGCGTTCGTTAAAGCATGAGAAGATGACGTCCTGAATACCGCCGTGCCACCCCAGGTCGACCAATGCAGAGGGAGTGCCGTCGAATAGCATTTCCTGCTCAAGATAGCCAGCAAGGTTTTGCTGCGCCCTCAAGCCGCTTTCCGCAATCATCTCCTTCAGTATAGGATCGGTCACCAGCAATCCGTATATCTTTTCCAGGGTCGACCGATTTAGCGGAGCATACAGTCCTTGTATGCGAACACCTGCCCGGCTCAGCCCCTCTTGGAGGTTGCAAGCGTCCACCTTCAGCCTATCGGCTAGGATACGCAAAGTCAGCACGATGGTGTCTTCCTTTAACCACCTGATGGTATGGGAATCTACTCCGGTTCCCATTAGCGCGGGGAAGATGGCAGTCCTGGAAACATGCAGGTAGCGAAGCTCAATCCCGATTTCGAGACGACCGGCAAGCTCACGGGCAAAATCAAGCATCACCTCTCCGTCCCGGGAGAGGAAGTAAAGCCTGTGAATCCCAGCCTGCGCCGCTTTTTGCAGTGTCCAGAGCAGGAAACCTGATAGTATCGGTCCAAGAACATTACACCCCAGGCGATATAAGGAGGTTTCGACGACGGTCCCCTTCTCCCCTCCCCGACCGACCCTCGCGGCGCGGCTAGCGCCTGCAACGGAGCTGCAGTACAGACAGCGGCAGGGCTCGCCAAAAAAACGCTCGTAGATGTTGCTACGTGCGCTCCTCGCGGGAAAAGACTTGATGCCAACTTTAAACCGGGGCACCAGAAAGTCACTCAACAGGAAATCTCCGACATGAATGACTTGGTTTGGTCCTATCTTCAGGTCATCGAGAAGATGTTTGTAGAGCATGCCTGTTGATTTCCTGGTGCCGATCGCGCAGGAAACGTAGAGCCTGTCTTGCGGCTCCCAAACTCCGACGTGCCGCAGCATTTCCTGTATCACATCAGCTGGAAGGTACATGTCGGAAACAAATGCGATATGCTTACCGTCTTGACGCATTTTCCTTACCAGAGAAAGCAACTCTCCAACAGGTAGAACCGACCGAATCTCCTCTTCGATTTCACATCTTCCAATAGCCGACGCTATACTTGGAGTGACTCCCTTTTCTTCGACCAGCATGGATAGGATCTCATCATAAGTGACTTCTTCTCTATCTACCAGGCGCGCTCTCGCCTTTGCTTCTGCCGCGATCCGGTCCTTCTGGAAATCTTTTATAAGAGGAGCATCTTCTTGGAGTTCATTGTTCTCAAGCCGTTTCTGTATTCTTAGAAATATATCTTGTGGATGATGCACGTTTCTCGTAAGAACCGTGTCAAAGACATCGAACGAGACAACAGTAACAGAAGGAGGCAGCTCAGGCATGCTTTTTTCTCACCACGACTTCGATGGAATACTCGCCGTCGCTGTGGATCTCCGAGTCTATTATCGTGTGCCCTTCGGAGCATTCCTTGGCGTACAGCACCTGATGACCGGTGAGCGCTTGGTCGATCAACCCGAGGATCCCCTTTGTATGGGGAGGATCGTCCCTATCAAGCAGGAAGAAGTGCTTGTGGTCAAGGTTCCAGCGCGAGGGAAGTATCCTTCTTTTTTCGTAGAGATCGCGATGGGGGATGTAGAGTATCAGGAGCCCCCCCGGCTTCACCACGCGCCACCAGTTCAGCAACGAGACCACCGGATCCACCATGTGCTCCAGGGTGTGGGAGGAATAAACAAAGTCGTAGCTATGATCCAGGACCCCGGCAACAAGCTGGGCATCGCCATGTTCGACATCCCAACCCTTGCAGTTGGGCACGAGGAGGTCGCCACCGTAGCCGATATCGAGGCCGCTGCCGTTGCAGTACTTGGCGAAAAATCCCTCCCGTTCCCGCCGCTCCCTGGCCTTGGTCGATTCCAGATCCTTTCGAGGGCGCCCGAAGGTCCTGAAAACGAAAAACTGAAAGCGATACAGGATCGCCTTGATCGGCGACGGCAGCAACGACAGGATCTTGAAAATGATATTAAGCACGACCGGTATCCCCTATTCTTCCCGCTTTGATTGTAAGATCTGCTCGACGGCTGCCTGGACTTTCTCGGCCGTTACCCGCTCAAGACACGGGGGATAGTCGGAGACAAAGCACCTGTCGGCACATCCCGAACATCCGAGTTCCTCTTTGACGATGATGTGGTTGTCGCTGAGCGGCCTGCAGGAATCGACCAGACCGGCTCCGTAGATGGCCACCAGCGGCCTGTCCAGCGCCGCCGCAAGATGCATAATCCCAGTGTCGACGGTAACCACGAGATCCGCCATAGCGGCCAAGGCAACGAGCTCATTGAGGGGGAGTTCTCCGACCGCGTTGACCAGGGAGACCGAGGAGAGTTCCTCGATCTCTAAGGCCATCGCCCGCTCCCCTTTGCTGCCGGTAAGGACGATGGTGGCCCGGTGTCGCGATGCCACCAAGCCGGCGAGCTGCGCGAACCGGGCGCTTCCCCACACCCGCAACGGATGACCGGCGCCAACGTTGAAGAGGATCAGTCGCTTCCCCTCTCCCCGCCCCCTAAGGAAGACCTTGACCCGGTCGGCCGCAGCAGGGTCCACCATGATCCGTGGCACGCCCGGTTCCGGCGCCACCATGAGCGGCGCCAGGGTCACCTTTGACCACTCGTGCATGTGGAAGGTCTTCTCCAGGCGGACGTGCACCGGATCGCTGACCAGATGAGCTACCCGCACCGCTAGGGGAAGCCGAGGATCGATTACCGCCACCACACGCCGGGCCAGGGTCAACAGGGCGAAGACGGTACCGGTCCCGAAGTTCACCGGCTGGATCACAGTGTCGTAGCGCTCCTTCCAGTAAGCGGGAATCCGACGTGCCAGCTCCCACAGTTCCTCCCCTCCCTGGATATTGGGAAACTTGAAGTGCCAGGGGGCGTCCCATATCAGGAGCCGGTCGTACAGTCCCCCCGGAAAGAGCGCATTCTGCTCCTTCAGGATAGCGGCGCCCCGGCTGGAGGCAAGCACCGTGAGCTCGGCATCGCCCAACGATTTGCGTAGCGCCGCGACGTAGGGGATGGTGACGATCATGTCTCCCAGAACGTCGAGCTTGATGAAGAGGACCTTCTTTTTCTTTCCCTTTGCCCCGGCAAAGAGCCGAAACAGCCGTCCCGCCAAGAGCACGCCGGAGGTGGCGAGCGACAGCAGCGAGGCTTTCAGGTGAATCTCCCGGTTCACCCTGAGCCCCTCCGCCACCCTCGGACGGACCGCGTCGTCGTCATCAACCCCGGTGGCGAAAAACTTCTGCAGGTGGACGCGGTTGCGCAGGATCACGGCGGTGCGTGCGTCTTCCGCTCCCGCAGCGTTGTACAGCCTAGAATCGCGGAAAGTCATGACGTGGTTCAGGAAGACCAGCCGGAGCTCGTGCGGGATCGTCGTCAGCAGCTGGGCGGCCTCGGCGGCCTCGGCGAAGAAATGGGTCTCCGCAAACAAGCCCCGGTCCTCGACCACCTGCCCACCCAGTTCGAACCCGGCGAAGACGCCGACCAGCCTCGCCTGCGGGTAATGCAACGAGATCTCCTCGACGAGCGGCGTGTAGCGCTCCACGAGGTTGTGGCACGACTCGCACAAGATAATAATGGTAGTAACGGCCATAGGGTAGTTATCCTCGTCCGGCGCGCTCGGAGAGAGCCGCAGACAGCTGCTGCTCGATCTTGTCCACCATCGATTCGATGCTGTAGTTGGCCCGCACCAGATCCTGGGCATTGCGCGCCAGCTTCTTGATGAGCTGCGGAGACTTCAGGAGTCTCGCGATGGCCGCCGCCATGCTCTCCTCGTCGTCTGGAGGAAAGGTCAGGCTATTCTCCTCGTTCACCAGGACCTCCCGGCTTCCTCCGGTTGCCGTACCGACCACTGCAAGCCCGCTCGCCATCCCCTGCAACAGGACCAGAGACCAGGGTTCCTCCCAGATGGAGGGGAATAGGAGTACCTGGGACTTCGAAAGCAGGAGTCCCAGGTCGCTCCGCGGCACCGGGGGACGGAAAGATACGTACCCGGCGATGCCATGTTCATCAACGAGCGAGCGCAGGTAGGAGGAGTATTCCGCCTCGCCGGGACCTATGACGGTTAGGTGGAAGTTCCTCACGCCGTAGCGGTTCACCAGTTGCGCCGCCGCAAGGACCGCGGTGTGCACCCCCTTGTGTCGCACCAGTTGCCCGGCGTAAACAAGGGAATACTGTTCCACTCCTTCGGGCGCATAGGAGTCGAAGTCTCGCGCGGGAAAAAGAGAGAGGGGAATCCCCTCGAGGATCACCTCGCCGTGCCGCACCGTGATCCCGGCCTCTGCGACCTCCTTCTGCAGGGCGGAGCAGGAAAAAGAGGCGCGTTCGATGGCCAGGGCGCTGCAATCGTAGGTGATATGCATCCGGTCCAGAAGGGGGCGCAGAAGGCGGGAAACGAATCCTGACACGGAGACCCGCCCCACCAGATCGCACAGCTCGCTCAGCCGGTCCGGCCACAGGATCCAGGGGGCGCTGAGATGGTACACGGAGGGGATGGTACAGCGCTTGATGGCGTGCAAGAGAGGACGGTCCAGGTTCTCCATGTTCCACACGTAGAGGAGGTCGGGACGGACGGCGGCAATGGTCCTCGCCAGGGCACCTCGGTTGATGAGAGCACTGGCCAGCGCCCCCTTGGTCCGGTAGGAATAGAAGTTCCGATCCAGGGCGAGCAGGCGGTGCACCTTACCCTCGACACACGGTTTCTTTCGTTCATAGCTGCTAGTGAGAATGTGCAGGTCGTGCCCGCGCCTCTCCAGATCGGACGCCACGTCCTGGCAGAGCTGCTCGTACCCCCCGACGGGGGGAGGCGGATAGATGTTTGAGATGATAAGTATCTTCATAGACGCCTCCGAAGGTAAAGCCGCCGCTCAGTGGGATACAACGACCCCCCTGACCCTGGCCCATGCCATGATCGCGGCTAGCAAAGTGCGGTGCAGAAAAGCCCGGCTCACGGCAGGAGAACAGAAACGCCCCACCACCGGCACGACCGCGAGCCTTTCAGTCAACTCGACAGCGCGCAACTGCGCACGACGCTGGGAAAAGCGCCGCCGTATCTTCACGCGCACCTCGTCCGTCATTTTCAGTGCGGCCACCCGCTCCGCGTACCCCATCCCCGGCCCCTCGAAAAGGGGGGCTCGTTCGAACTCCGCCGTATCGTTGAGATAATCTTCGGGTTGTCTCAAAAGCCTGCCGTGCTCGACTATCCATTCCATGACATCGGTCCCCGGGATGGGCATGAGATTACTGAAAAAGGCATCGGTAACGGGGTACTTGGCCGCAAAACGGCACGAGTCCCTGACGTCCTCCAGGGTCTCGTACGGGGAACCCACCAGAAAGTAGAGCGTCACGTTGAAGCCGAGCTCGGTGGCGTCCTTCACGGCGCTCTCTATGGCGGCGAAAGTTTCCCCCTTCTTCAGCACTTTTAGGATCCGGTCGTTCCCCCCCTCCACCCCGAAGGAGAGATGGCTGAAGCCGACCCTCCTCATCCGCTCCAGGATTGCCCAGTCCACCCGGTCGGCACGCACGCCGGCGGCGCCGATGGCGATTCCGGTAAGCCCGCGCCGCTCGATCTCGTCGCAAATGCCGAACATCCTCCTGCGGTCCAGTGTGAGGTTGTCGTCGATAAAGTCGAAAAGGCGGTGCCCCTTTCGGTACCAGTATTCCAGCTCATCCGCGACGTTCTCCGCGGACCGCGCCCGCCACCCCTTTCCCATGTTGGTGGATTGGCAGAAGGTACACTTGGAGGGGCAGCCGCGCGAGGAACAAAGCGATATGGCATGCGGCCGTCCCAGCTGAAGACATTCGTAGGTGGGAAAGGGGAGCGCATCCAGATCGAGCAGAAAACTATTGGCTCCGGCAAAACGTTTGACGCCCCCGTCGCGGAAGTGCAGTCCCGGCACCGACCCAGGATCCTCCCCCTCGCAGAGTAGGCGCAGCGAGATCTCCCCCTCCCCTTCTATGGCGAAGTCGAGCTCGGCGCACTCCTCTAGCACCTTCGCACCGAACAGGGAGACGTGCGGCCCCCCGGCCACAATACGCGCGCCCGGCGCCATCCCCTTCAGTCGCGCTACCAGCGTGTAGTGATGGCGATATCGGAAAGTCATCATGGAGACCGCCAGGAGATCCGGCGCCACCTTGCGTACTGTACGCTCCAGTTCAGCCGGGCTTACCTCCCCCGCGTCGACGGCGAAGCATTCCACCCCGGCGGCCTTGAGCGATGCCGCGAGGTAGCCAATCCCCACCGGTGGGCTCTTCCGTTTGAAATGCTCCCCGGGATACTCCGGGAGTACTAAGAGAACTCTCTGGAACCTCATGGCAGCGTCACCACCTTCAATCGTTTGTCCACCAGTACGGTTCGTCCGGGAAAGAGGCGGGCCGCCAGCCGCACCCTCCAGGAAAG
>WSSedB1CaDRAFT_10000879_pt1 | contig 12250 bp, 17 predicted proteins | sample WetSurSB1Cattail_FD_9460 | JGI IMG/M metagenome (IMG submission 9460)
TAATATGACATAGTTGATAGAAGACGCAGATATGGCAGAAATTGTAATCATTGAGATAACATGTAACATAAAATGATTACAAATAAAAAATTTTTAACTTTATATCAGTGAAAATTTTTTATCCGTGGAATATATTTAAAATGCAAAAGTTACAAATTAATGATACACCTTAAAAAGGAACTGCAACCTAAAAATAAATGTTGCCATCTTGAACGCCTGTTCAGTAATCCAGGACTTTGAAAAAGTGATGATTTAAGTTTATCAGATTACTTTAACGAACATAATTTAAAACCCATAGAATAATAATCCCCAAGGTAGCCATATAGTTAAAACTATTACGACTCAAAAAAATAATCCCCCTAAAAGTTGATTTTTTATATACCTAATATATCTCAATACTTTTAAATATTTCATAGCTCAGAAATTCAATAAAATAAGAAAATAAATTATACTGATATAAATTACAGTCAAAGTATCGGTATGTATCGGTTTGTATCGGTTTATATCTCTGCATTTCAGCTTCAATTTCTGCTGTATGGAATCAAGTGATTATTTAAGTTTCAATTTAGATATTATAAAGATTCTATATCATTATAAAGATTTGATATTATTATAAAGATGTTATATTATCATTTAGGACTACTAAGATGTAAATTATCTAATTTTTAAAAAGATAAGAGAATGATGATTCAATTCGGATTTTTAAAATTGAATAGTCACCAAAATCATTAGAATTTTTTTAGAAATATGTTTCCAAAAAATACTTTAAAAAAGGAAAAACGATCAAGAAAGAAACAGAATATAAGAGTATAATTTAATCACAAATTGAAAGGCTAGTAAAGAGACAAAGCGGATATAAAAAAAGGAAAAATCGAGATATATATTAAGAGGCGGGAAAAAAAATATTGAAGAAACATTCTAAAATTTTTTGCTTTTAGATAGCCTTTTAATTAATATATCCCGAGCTTGGAAAAAGCTTTTTTAAGACCAACCATGCCTTTAAATTTAAATTTGCCTTCGTTTCAAAATCTTACGGATTTTGACTTGTAGTTCCAGAAAGCTAAAAGGAGTACTTATATAATCATCTGCCCCCGATTCCAGAGCTTCAATCATGGATTTTTGATCTCCCCTCTCACTGAGCCTAATTACTGGTATCCAGTAGTATTTGGGGCTAGTTTTCAATTGTCTGCAAATTTCAAAAACGTCTCTATCGATAAGTCCGGTATCTAACAGTACAAGATCTGGCTTTTCGGCTTTTACTGTCTCAAGAGCAGAAGAACTCTCCTGAGCCTTAACTACAATATAACTTTCGGGCTCAAATACTCCATAAAGATCATCATAAATACTGCGCCCACTACTGAAAATCAAGATTTTCTCCCTTGTGTCATTGAAGTTTGCGATGCGCATCTTTACCAATTCTTCTGGAATTGAAAGATTTCGGGCAATGTCATTTGAGCTAAATTCAGGCTCTGATGCTATCAACTTCAGGATATCATGATCAAGATTTTTTACGTGCATTATCCTCTGCCTCCATAAAGTATACATTTTCTTTGTTATTAAACATTTCTAAAATATTTATACTGTTTGAAGTGTAATTAATATTGAACATTAGGTTAGAGCAGAGTTACCCAAATATTTAGAAGATTTAGTATGGATCGCCTGATTTACCGAATATGGAGATAAGTTTATAACCATAAAGAGCAAGTTAATATTGGAAATAAAAATCACTTACGGAGATTAGCCACCTCTGAGATGATAGCAATGGATCCACTAGAAAAAATCTTCGGAAAAACCGCACAGATGACAGTTCTTAAAAACCTGATTGAACACCAGAACGAATCAACCTACCTCTCAGGCATAGCTGAGGAAACTGGATTGTCTCATTCAAGTGTATCAAGGGTAATTACACCTTTGATTGAGTCAGGGATTGTCATAGAAAAACCGTTGGGAAAGCAAATCAGAACTTTCCAGTTGAACATGGATAGCGAGGCAACAAGGTTGATAATAGATTTTTACAATCGAATCAACCAGATGTTAGAATAAGTATAAACAAACAGGACGTTAGAACAAGCATAAACAAACAGGATGTTAGAACAGATATAAACAAAAAGCTTCAGAGGCAGAATTTAGGACAGAACAAATTAACTGTCCTGCTGCTTCTTTGTGGCTTATGTTGATTTGAGGCTTTCAAGATACTCGTTTGCAGCAGTTGCTGCGAGTGCTCCGTCCCTAACTGCCGATACTATCTGCCAGATATTCGTGTCTCTACAATCTCCTGCTGCGAAAATCCCTTTTTCGGATGTTTCAAGTGAGCGATCAGTCTTGATAAAACCTTCTGCATCTTTTTCTACATCAACAATTTCAGTGTTAGGATGAATGCCGACATAAACAAAAACACCATTTATTGACAACTCATGGATTTTATCAGTCTTCAGGTCCTTAAGAACTAGTTTTTCTACTCTTCGGATTTCCCCCTTACTTCCTAAAATTTCCATGACAATTGTGTTAGGAATGAATTCGATATTAGAAGTTTCATGAGCCCTATCCTGAAGGACTTTTGTAGCTCTTAATCTGTCTTTTCTGAAAACAACGTATACCTTAAGTGCAATCTTAGAAAGGAAAAGAGCATCTGTGATAGCCGAGTTACCTCCGCCGAGAACTGCAACCGTTTTATTCCGGAAAAACGGCCCATCACAAATAGCGCAATAGGAAACTCCTTTACTGACAAACTCTTTTTCTCCGGGAACATTAAGTTTCTTTGGGTTTGCACCAGTAGCGATTATAACAGCTTTTGATTCAAAATCTCCGCTGTCAGTAAAGACCATTTTCTTTGCCCCCTCAGAACGAACAGAGAGGACGTCTGTGATCTTTGTCGCCACTCCAGCCTCCTGGGCATGACCCTTGTATTTTTCCATCAACTCACGCCCTGAGATCGAAGGAAAGCCAGGGAAATTTTCCACTATATCTGCAAGTGCAATCTGGCCGCTAATTTCGCTTCTTTCAAGAACCAGGGTATCCAATCCCGAACGAACAGCATAAATTCCGGCTGTGAGCCCAGCAGGTCCTCCTCCCACGATTATAAGATCATACATGCTTATCTCCTGTCAAGAAAAATATTCTCCGAAAATCAGTTAAAGAGCAGACTCAGCTAATGCGAGAGATAGCATCAGCTTTTTTCGGAAGACCTGTGAAAGCTACTTCTCCGTCAATAATGGTCGTAGGAACGCCAACAATACTAAATTTATCAATCAGTTCCTGACCCTCCGGAGTTTCCACATCAACTTCCGTGTATTCAAAATTGTACTGAGACTTCAGATCCGTCCAGAGCCTTCGGGCAGCAGGACAAACAGTGCACCAGCTGGCGTGAACAAGCATAACTTTAACCATAAAACACCTCTCAAGCTTTAATTTATAAAGCTCACCTAATATATCAGTTTCCAAATATAAATAATTTGAGAGAATCTTAATCTTAATCTTAAACTATATTATTTTTTTGACATTTAGAATATGTTCCAACAAAAAGCTTTAAGATAATAAGCCCCTTAAGCGGGCTATGCTCACATTTATAGGGCTGGGCCTTTTTGACGAACACGATGTTTCTTTAAAGGGCCTGGAGGCTATACGAGAAGCTGATCGTGTATATGCGGAGTTCTACACCTCATGTCTTATGGGCACGACTCTTGAAACAATGGAACAATTCTATGGAAAAAAAGTAGCTTTGCTCTTAAGAGAGGATGTCGAACAGAAGCCGGAGTGGTTGATCGAAGCAAAGGACAGTAATGTCTGTTTCCTTACAGGTGGGGACACAATGGTATCCACAACTCACGTGGATCTGCGCTTGAGGGCTGAAAGGCTCGGAATAGAGACCCGCCTGATTCACGGAGCTTCCATTGCTTCTGCCGTCTCGGGACTTACGGGGCTTCAGAATTATCGCTTCGGAAAATCCGCAAGTATACCTTATCCTTATGAAAGTCGACGAGGCGCAAGGGTTATCTCTGAAACTCCTTATGACATTATTAAGCAAAACATTGAACTGGGCCTGCATACCCTTGTCTTTCTGGATATAGATAATAAGAAAGGCTATATGACCGTGAACACCGGGCTTGAGCTACTCCTGGAGATTGAAGAAAAGAAAGGAGGAAAGCTTATGTATAGTAACATTGCTGTTGGGATAGCCAGGGCAGGCTCGGAAAAACCGGTAGTGAAGGCAGATTATGCAGAAAAGTTAAAAGATTTTAATTTTGGGAAACCTCTCCATATCCTGGTGATCCCCGGAAAGCTGCATTTTCTTGAAGCTGAAGCACTTGTAGAGTTTGCAGGAGCTCCCAGAGAGTTTCTGAAAGAAGCAGACTAAAGATGAACAAATAAACTCTCAAGTAACTCTCAATATCTCCTGGTGGTTAAGATGCCTGCAGATTTAAATGAGAAGGTCCAGAAATATGAAGATATGCTGAAAAGAGCACTCAGGAAAGCAGAATATTCACCTATCCCAGAGTCCCATATGTATGCTGTTGCAAAGGATTATTACACAATGGCTGAAGCTTATTATAAGGACGGCTTATATTTCCTGGACTCAGGAGACCCTGTAAATGCCCTTGCGTCCTTTAGTTACGGGCATGCTTGGCTTGATGCAGGAGCTAAACTCGGCGTCTTTGCGGTAGATGACGAAACTCTTTTTACTATATAAAAAAGAGAATAAAGTTAAAGAAAAATCATATAAAAAAGGCCAGAAAAATTTCTGGAAAAACGTTAACTAATATTATGGTGAGAAATAATGAAGAACTTTCACGTAGTACTTGAAGCAGCTTGGTTGGTTAGAGATGTAAAGACCGCTGATGACGCAATAGGGGTAGCAATTTCCGAAGCTGGTAAGCGCCTTAACCCTAAACTGGATTTTGTTGAGGTAGATGTGGGAACAACTTCCTGTCCGGTATGTGGAGAGCCTTTCAGTAGTGTATTCATTGCAGCAAATACCGCCCTTGTGGGACTTATTTTTGAGATGAAGGTTTTTGATGCCGAATCTGCAGAACATGCAGAAAGGATCGCAAAGTCCGTGATTGGAAAATCTCTCAGGGACATTCCGCTGACAGTGCTGGAAATTACTGAATTCGAAAGGTCGGGAGAGAAGAGCGAACAACAAAAGAACAAAACAAGCAAAACAAGCAAAGCAGGCAAAACAGGCAAATAATTAGCTTTTTTCCTGAATTCGGTTAAACGGACTTTTTTAGAAAAATATATAAAAAATCTTCTTTCTGAGATCCCTCAGAAATTTTTTATTTTAAAGATCCAGAAACAGAGGAAATTAAATGAACAAAATTATTTCTGTTGTTGGGCACACTGCCCTTGATTACATAGTAGACGTTGAAAAAATAGCAGGAAAAAACGAATCTTCCCCTGTCATCGATTATGAAGAATATCCGGGAGGAGGAGCTGCAAACATTGCGTTAGCCATCGCAAGGCTTGGGGGAAAAAGCCAGCTTATTTCACCTGTAGGCACGGATTTTGGAAATTCCGGATACGAGATGATTCTTACAGACGCAGGCGTTGACCTTTCCCGCCTTTACCGGCTTGAAGACCAGAAAATTTCCAAAGCATTCATTTTCACAGATAAAGATAAAAACCAGACAACCTACTTTTACTGGGGTGCCTCCTCAAAATTCAAAGAACTGGAACCCGAAACTGTAGAGTTTGTACACCTGGCGACTGCGGATTCTGTCTACAACGCAAAAATTGCTCAAATTGCCGATTTTGTATCTTTTGACCCCGGTCAGGATCTTATCACATATTCAAAAGAGAAACTTGATCTCATACTTGCTCATACCGATATTCTTTTTGCTAACAGACATGAAATCAAACGTGTTCTGGAAATAATCGGAAAGAATTTCTCCGAACTTAAAGACATGATTGATATTATCGTGGTCACATACGATGCTGAAGGTAGCAGGATATATACGAATACGGAAGAATTCACAATTCCTGTGGTTTCTGTTAAAGCCTTGGATCCTACCGGAGCAGGAGATGCATACCGAGCAGGTTTCCTGTTAGCCTTTACAAAGAAATACTCAATTCCAACATGTGGGAAAATAGGGTCAACTGTTGCTTCTTTTGCCGTCCAAGGGCGCGGTTGCCAGACAGACCTTCCAACCTGGGAAGAAATGAAAGTCCGTTACGAAGACAACTTTGGAAAGCTAGAGTAAGGATACCGATGTTGCGGTTAATGTAGCTTAGCGCAGAAAAATCAAAAAGTATATAAATATTACATGATGAACACGAGTTACAATCCAGAAGTACGGGATGAAATAGTAAGACGTAGGGGATGCAAATGATACTCGCAGCACTAGTTTCCGGCGGCAAGGACTCGATTTTTGCCATACATAAGGCTTTTGAAGAAGGACATGAGGTCACCCACCTCATAAATATTATTCCTGCAAGACGTGATTCTTACATGTATCATTCCATCAACCTTCATATGGTAGAACTAATCTCAGCCGCAAGTGAAATCCCCTTGATCCAGCAGCAGTCCAGCGGAATAAAAGAACTTGAGCTGGATGATCTGGCCCTGGCATTGAAAAAAGTGAATGTAGATGGAATATCCGTAGGTGCTATTGAATCCCAGTATCAGGCAGGTAGAGTGCAGAAGATCTGCGATTCACTCGGGCTTAAAGTATACAATCCCCTCTGGCACAGAAACCCCGAAGAATTACTCTACGAAATGTCAAAAGTGATGGATATCCGGATTGTACATGTAGCTGCTGATGGTCTTGACAAATCCTGGCTAGGCCGTCCAATTAATGTGAATTCAATAGAACACCTTAAGGCACTGCATCGCAGGTACATGGTCCATATGGCTGGCGAAGGCGGCGAATACGAAACTGTCGTCCTTGACGCTCCTTTCTACAAAAAACGTATTGAGATAGTAAAAAGTGAAGTTGAATGGGAAGGAGATATCGGTTCATTAAAGATTCTGGAAGCAAAACTCGTAGACAAAATATGAGCACAGAGAAAAAACAATTGAGCTTTAAGCTTTTATGGACTATCAATTAAATCCAGAATTCTCAGGGCAAGATATGCACCATTTGCTCCGTTATCGATCCCTACGCTTCCGACAGGTACACCTGGAGGCATCTGTGCTATCGAAAGCAGGGCATCAAGCCCTCCAAGCTTTGCACTAACCGGGACCCCTATTACAGGCTTTTTTGTCCTCGAGGCGATGACTCCGGGAAGAGCAGCCGAAAGACCTGCGATTGCAATAAAAACTTTTGCGTCAGTGCCGGATACATACCTGTCAAGCTCATCCGGGTTCCTGTGGGCAGAAATAACCATTACTTCGTAAGTGTATCTGCTTTTCTCAAGCACAGTTAACGCGCGGTTTGCTATCGACCTGTCAGATTCGGAACCCATAATTACGGAAATATCGACCATTTTTCTTCTCCGTGATGGTCAAGGCAGGCTTCCCCGACCACTTAATTCGTTCTGGCGTTCAATACTCATTCTAATAAGAATCTCGAAGATTTCTTTTACTAGGCCTACATCAAGGTTATGCTCAATTGCAGCATTTAAAGCCCTGCTGATTACTATCTCATTTTGTTTGCGGTCATTTATTGAAGTTCCATTTATTTTTTTTGATTCAAGCACCTTCTCAGCCAGATTGACTCTTTTTCCAATAAGGGCAAGGATTTTCATATCAATCTCTTCAATTTCTTTACGGACAGCTTCAAGTTCGCTCAAGCTAAACCCTCCCTGTATAATGATATTGCATCTTTGTTACTTACACAGGTCTCGATGACCCTGCCTTCCATCCCACAGCTTTCCCAGGCAGATTTCAGCTCTTTAATCTGATCCTCCTGAACAAGAGCTGCATATGAAGGGCCGGTTCCTGAGAGGCTGACTCCTTTTATTCCACACTCAAGAGCCCGAAGCATATGCTCCGTTCCAAATCCAAGAGCTCCGCAGTANAGAAAACCATTTAATGTCATTGCACGTTCATACTCACCTTTCAGGGCAAGACTGTATGCAAGTTCTATAAATGGAGCAATTAATCGTGAACGTTTCACATTCGTATCAGCACTGAAAGCCTTCCTCTCGGGAGCAAAAATAAGAACTTTTGATTCAATTTCTNCGCGTCTGATTAGCTCCATTTTCAGATTATCCGTAATCACAACTCCTCCAAGGAAAGAGGCACATGCATCGTCAAAAGCTCCAGTTATCGTAACACCTACTTCTTTTGCAGCCGTTACTCCAATTTTCACGACTTCCAGAGGAGGAAGAGTCTTATCTATCGCATGGAGGGTTGCAAGTACTGATGCATTAGCTGCGGCACTGCTACTTTTGAGTCCTCCGGCAAGAGGGATTTCACTCCTTGTCCTGACCGTACCTCCTAACTCAAGCCCGTACTTTTTGAGAACAAGGTCGACGCAGCGCTCTATAAGTCTGGTATCTGCATCAGGTGTCCCCTCAATGGAACCTGAAATTCCGGTTTCGCCTTCTGTGAGCTTAACCTTTGAAAAGGTCTTTAAATCTATTCCGAATGCTGCACCTTTCCAGGTAGCTATGGCGTTAATTATGGTTCCAGCTCCCGAAGCGCAAGCTCTCCCTTCGAATATCATTAAGCCCTGAATGCGTTTCTCTTTAATAATTTTTGCTGCATCACTCCGAGAAACAAAATAAATATTTTTATAAGATTCCACGCATAAAAAGGAAAAGAATATAAAGGAAGATACCAAACATCGCACAGATATAAAGAATTTAATGTAAATACAAAAAAATTAAATNAGAGCTGGTGTCTCCTGTATAAAAAACTTTTTATTAACAAATCAAAAAATCAGGCGGANAAAAGTAATTTATTTATATTTAGGATTATTTTAACGGAGGCACTTTCAATTTTTACTATAGAAAGGATGCAATACTTGTCATTTATATAAAGGAATATCAGAAAGAAAGAAGGAGTATTTCCTATTTCTCTGACTCCTGCAGTGTAACAAATAGAAATAGCTTATATGCATGAACCAAGTACATAAAAAGATCATCATCTCATGTCAATTCAGACATGAATATATATCAACCCAAATAGGAAAGCAGTCCGAGAAATCCCAGATGAAATGCTTTCCCAAAGGAGGGAAGCTATGAACATGATAAAACGATTTAAGGTAAGCTTTTCAAAAATATTCAACAAATTGTTTAAGAAAAAAGGAGCCTGCATAGGAATCTACGGTCCCCCCAACGCCGGTAAAACAACTCTTAGTAATCGGATTCTTAAAGACTGGGTAGGATCTGAAGAAACAATGGGTTCCGTTTCTCATATCGCCCATGAAACCAGACATGCGAAGAGAAGGAACGGAGTAAGTATCAACCAAGCTAATGGGCACACAATCAGTCTTGATATTGTAGATACGCCCGGGCTTGCTACGAAAATCGATTTCCATGATTTTATGGAACAGGGGCTAAGTGACGTTGAGTCTAAGAAGAGATCAAAAGAAGCGACAGAAGGCGTAATTGAAGCTGTCAAATGGCTAGATGATCTAGACGGCGTCATACTGGTTATGGACTCAACAGAAAATCCCTATACCCAGGTCAATGTAACGGTAATTGGAAATATGGAAGCCAGAAATCTCCCGCTTTTGATCGTAGCAAACAAGGTAGATCTTCCCAATGCTGACCCATCAGTTATTAAGGAAGCTTTTCCTCAGCATCCCATGGTGCCAGTTTCGGCACTTGAAGGAATAGGAATGGATTCGTTTTACGAAGCTTTGGCAAAGCAGTTCGGGTGAGTAATATGCAGGGAATACAACTTGATCTTGTGTCCGAAGCTAAAATATCTCAGATGGCTTCGATGGAGAAAGTCAGATATATAATTGATGAGGTAAGGAAAGGAAAAATTCTGGTGCTTGAAAAAGGCTTGAATCCTATGGAGGAAGCAAAGCTAATCGAAATGACAATGTCAGCAATCCAGCCAGATGTGTTTTCAGGCATAGAGATGCAAAGTTACCCAGGAAATGTGGACACTTCGCTGCTGGGAAAGTTATTCAAAAAACAAGGAAGTAAGAGACTCACAGTGATAGGACCGGCAAACCAGCTGAAAACCCTCAAAAAAGATAGAAACCTGATCAGTGCACTTGTCTCTGCAAGTAAGTAAACGAAGTGGAAGCAATGTGTGCCCAGAAAACCCAGGACCTTGAAGCAAAAATATCCCCCCCTCAGTCCCTCAGCTCTTTTGAGATGGGCAGGAACGACGTCAACGTAATTTGCACATATGGGAAAATAGCCGTTTGGTTCGGGCGGAAAGTTCCTGATTACGTCATAGCACAAATACTTATAGGCATTTCAAGAATAGACCAGTCTACGGTTCATGAGTTTGAGATTATTTGTAGTTTCGATGAAATAACGGAATATGAAAGTAAAGGGTATACACTGGTGTCCTATGGAAAAACAGCTGGCGGTTATCGTGTAAACTATAGTATACCATTTTCCAATAAAAAAGCCCTTTTTAATTTATCAAAGTTCATAGTTGAAGAACTGCGAAAAGGGGATACACGGAAGGACTTTTACTGGAATGGGAGTGACTGTGATATTCAAAGACTCTATAAAGAATTCAAGAATAACATAGAGGATTGGGAATTGAAAACTATCAATTATAAGTCTGAACCTCAACCAAACAGATAGGGCAATAATTAAGATAAAAAAGACTTATAGTACGATAAAAACTTATATTTTAGATGAAAAGAAGACTCCGATTTGCTCTGAGACAATTATAGACAAGTTGATAAGCTTCTAATTGATTGATAATTATAAGGAAAAAAGCACTAGACTCAGTGTTTTTTGGAGACCTTTCATGAATACAGTTCAAGTAAAAAACTGCGAAGATTTACTGGTATCAATGAAACAGATCATTGATCACCTGGACGAGGTAACCGAGAAACTAGACACTGAAGCTGTAAAAAACATGCTTCAGAAAATAATTGATGGAAAAAGAATTTTTGTAATGGGGGCCGGAAGATCAGGGCTTGTTGCCAAAGCATTTGCAATGCGGCTTATGCACCTTGGATTTAGCGTTTATGTGGTTGGTGAGACCACAACCCCTGCAGTTAGGCCGGATGATGTTGTAGTCGCCATCTCAGGGTCTGGGGAAACCCGTTCCATAGCTGATCTCGGGAAAATAGTAAAGTATATCGGCTCGACCCTTATAACAGTTACATCTAAAAAAGAATCTACACTTGGCAGAATTTCTGATATCATTGTGGTTCTTCCAAGTAAGACAAAAATAGATCCTGATGCAGGCGGCTGTCTTGAGAAGAATATGAGAGGAGACTATAAAAATCTACCTCCTCTGGGCACTTCCTTTGAAATTACCTCGCTAATATTTCTTGACTCGTTAATCGCACAACTGATTACGCTAACAGGTGCTTCTGAAGCCGAACTCAAATCAAGGCATACAAACATTGAATGATCCTGAATACAGTCCAAAAAACGATTCGTTAAAAATTAGAGATAAAGGGATACTGGAGGCTTAATTTGAAGGAGATAAAGTTTTCAGAAAATGTAGCCAAAATGGATACATCAGGAATCAGAAAAATTTTTGAAGCTGCCGGTCCGGGTGCTATCAACCTTGGACTAGGCCAACCAGACTTTGACACTCCTGAACATATAAAAGCTGCGGCAATAAAAGCAATAAACGAAGGTTTTACAGGTTATACGGTCGGTTCTGGAATTCCGGAACTCAGAGAGGCTTTAAGTTTAAAGTTCAAGGAAGAAAACGAGTTTTCAGTTTCCGCACAGGATATAATTGTCACCTCCGGAGCATCTGAAGCTTTAGCTATTGCCCTTGCAGCCCTGCTGAACCCGGGAGATGAAGTGCTAATATCAAATCCGGGATTTGTTTCCTATAATGCGCTTACCGAGATACAAAATGGCAGAGTGGTAAGTATACCTCTTGCAGAGGATCTTACGATGAAGCCTGAGACTGTCCTTGAAAAGTTGTCTCCGAAGACAAGAGCTATAATTCTTAATTCTCCTGCGAATCCCACAGGGGCAGTTGCAAGCAGGGCAGATATCAAAGCTCTTGCCGAAATTGCAGATGATCACAATATAACTATCATCTCGGACGAGGTATATGAGTATTTTATCTATGAAGGAGAGCACGTAAGCCCTGCAAGCTACTCGGATAACGTGATCACGGTAAATGCCACTTCAAAAAGCTATGCCATGACCGGCTGGAGGCTGGGATACGTGGCAGCTCGGGCGGATTACATCGGAC
>WSSedB1CaDRAFT_10000880_pt1 | contig 12244 bp, 8 predicted proteins | sample WetSurSB1Cattail_FD_9460 | JGI IMG/M metagenome (IMG submission 9460)
GTCGGTCCTCAAGACATCGCGCTGGCAATTATCGGTAAAGTTTTCAAATGTGGTTACGTAAAAAACAAGGTTATGGAATTTGTCGGTCCTGGTATCGACTATCTTTCCACTGACTACAGAAATGGCATAGATGTCATGACAACGGAAACAGCATGCTGGTCATCCGTATGGAAAACAGATGAAAATACAAAACAGTATCTGGAAATGCACAAACGGAGTAATGAATACAGGGAACTGCACCCTGCTGACATAGCATATTACGACGGGATGATCTACGTGGACATGTCTTCTATAAAACCGATGATTGCACTTCCCTTTCATCCAAGCAATACGTATGAAATCGATGAATTCAATGCAAATGCGGGCGATATACTCCGTTCCATCGAAGAAGATGTGGCAGAAAAATTCAATTCCGTGCGGCTTCATCTCACCGACAAACTTGTTAACGGTAAAATGCGTGTACAGCAGGGCATTATAGCCGGCTGTGCAGGCGGAACATACACTAATATCATGCAGGCTGCTCATATGATGCAGGGAAAAAGCTGTGGAAACGGAGCCTTTTCACTTTCTGTATACCCGGCTTCTCAACCAGTCTATATGGAACTTGTCAAAAACGGTGCGGCGGCAGTACTTATGGAAGCAGGTGCGACTCTCAAAACCGCATTCTGCGGCCCCTGCTTCGGAGCGGGGGATACTCCGGCAAATGACAGTTTCAGTATCCGGCACACGACAAGAAACTTTCCAAACCGCGAGGGCTCAAAACCCGGAAACGGACAGATATCCGGCGTTGCACTAATGGACGCCCGCTCTATCGCAGCAACCTCCGTTAATGGAGGAATACTTACATCCGCTGAGGAATATGCAGAAGCATGGGATATCCCCGCTTATCACTTCGACGATACCATTTACAAAAACAGAGTTTTCAACGGGTATAAGCAGGGAGATACCAAAGAAGAACTTGTTCGGGGTCCAAATATCAAAGATTGGCCGGAACTCCCCTCATTGGGGAAAAACGTTCTTCTCAAGATCTGTTCGAAAATTATGGATCCTGTAACAACCACTGACGAACTTATTCCTTCTGGAGAAACATCCTCATACCGTTCAAATCCTCTGGGACTTGCCGAATATACCCTGTCACGGAGAGATCCGGGGTATGTCGGTCGTGCAAAAAACGCATTCAAAACAGAAGGCGAACTGCTTGGAGCCATGGAATCCATTCATACCATTGCCGGTTTTGAAAAAATCAGAATAGAAGATATGGAAACAGGATCCGCAATCTATGCGGTAAAACCCGGTGACGGTTCGGCACGCGAGCAGGCGGCCAGCTGCCAGCGCGTTTTGGGAGGACTTGCAAACATCGCTTCCGAATATGCAACGAAACGCTATCGCTCGAATGTAATAAACTGGGGTATGATTCCTTTCCTTATGACAGATGTACCGGATTTCGAAACAGGAGCTTACATATTCATACCGGACCTGTATAAAGCCCTTGACGGCGATATGCAACATATTGCTGCATATATACTAGGAAAACGGATAAAAAAAATAGAACTGCAGATTGCAGAGCTGACACCCGTTGAAAAAGAGACCATCAAGGCCGGATGCCTGATCAACTATAACAAAAATATGATGAAAAAAGAACAGACTGGTCAGAGAACTTAAAAATCAGAAGAGCTGCTGTTACAACCGGTGATAAAAAAGCAGCAGATCTTCAAAAGTTCCGTCTTTCTTTTCATAGCATCCGGGTATGGTTCCCAGGTGAATAAATCCGAGCTTTTCATATAAATGAACCGCTGCTGTATTCGACTTTACAACCGCATTAAACTGCAGCACATGAAACCCGAGGTTAGCACCCTGTACGAGACAGTCCAGTACAAGTTTTTCCCCTATTCCGCAGCCGCGGATATTTTTCCTTACTGCATAACTGGCATTTGCAATCGTAGCACACCGGCCGGTATTGTTAGGATGAAGGATATATAGACCAACTACTTCTCCATTTTTTTCCGCTACGGCAGTGTAAGACTGGGAAGCAAAAAAAGTTTCCGCTTCTTCAGGCTTCAGAACTTCTATCTGAGGAAAAGCATCCGCATCTTCTACAACAGAATTCCAGATCGACCGCATTTCCCCGATATCCTTTTTTTCAAATTTTCTAATTACTATTTCCATAAATTATCAATATCGTCCCAAACGCCAGTTTATAGCACGCTGGAGATATTCTTCATATGCCTTGTTTTCACCGATTCCTTTCCCCGGAGAATCAGAAATTTTAACTACCGGAATCCCGTTTGCTTTCACTGTTTTCATAACAATATTGAGCGGCGGCACACAGGTATCATTTACTAAAAATGTTCCTATACCGAATGCAACTCTGGTCTGATCCTTGAAATATCTGTACAGCTTGTCAGCAAGCTCAAAATCAAGACTGTCACTGAACAGAAGCGTTTTGGTTTTCGGATCTATTCCCAGTTTTTTATAGTGGTTTATCATCTTGATTCCCCATTCAAAAGGGTCACCAGAATCACTGCGTACACCGGAAAAAAGCGTTGCATTTTTTATATCAAAATCAAGCAGAAAACAATCAGTTGTGATACAGTCAGTCAGGGCAATACCCAGCTGCACTCCATACAGATCATGCCAGTCATCCATAACAAATTTATTCGAATAGGCCGGATTCCGTTCCGGATAGCCCTGCCCCGTTACCATAAACACTTCATGTGCCATAGTTCCGATTGGTTTCAGGTGTTCCCTCATTGCAATCCAGACGTTTGAAGTTCCGCCGAAAACAGAATCGCCAAGCTTTTTCTCATCATTCGCCCGCTTGAACATTCTGATTATATCCTGCTGAATATCAACATTCAGCCGGCGGCGCGTACCGAATTCTGAAAAATTGCCAAGACAATATTTCCCACTTTCAAGGTCGTCAATTTTCTGTTGTGCACGGGCAATTGCCGATGTCGTAATTTCATCATAACGGTCTTTATACTGGTAGTAATAATAGACTTCATTCACAATTGAAAGAACGGGAATTTCATAATAAATGGTTAAAAACCACGGCCCAACGGTCCGTATATTCAAACCGCTGGCACAGGCAGTATCTATACTAAAATGCTCCATCATAGGGTGCCATACAGCCAGAAAGGAAATATACCCCTTATCAAGCCATTTTAGAGATGCCAGATATTCAAGTTCTTCTTTTGTAAACTGAAGACGACAGTACATTTCCAGTTGCCTCTTAATTTCAGCAACCATCTCAGCTGTAAAATGGACGGTACGGTTACGGCAGACAAATTTCCATTCAACATTCGCGTCACCGTACTTGCGCATTGCAAGCTGCCCCATACTGAATTTATAAAGGTCTGTATCAAGAAGACTGGTTACTATCTGTTTCACACTAAACCCCGTCACATAATTTTTATATATAGTATCAGCAAATCAAAAAGCCCGCAACCCGAGACGAGAGCCTCAGATGTCAGCTTGAAAAACATGCAGGAAGTCTGTTACAGTAAATATACATATAAAATATTATACAGGTTATACAGGAGTAATAACAGTATGAAAGAAAACAATGTTCTGAATCACTTCGATGCAGCAGGAAATGCAGTAATGGTCGATGTTTCAGAGAAAAATATAACACATCGCACGGCGGAAGCATCTGGAGATATTATTGTTTCAAAGGAAATATATAAAAGGGTTGCAGAAGGCTTAATAAAAAAAGGTGATGTTCTTGCAGTTGCCCGTATCGGAGGCATTATGGCTGCAAAACAAACAGGCTATCTGATTCCGTTATGCCATCCGCTTCCGCTTGATAAATGCGCTATAGATTTCCTGACGGAACAGACTGACAGCGGCGGTATTATCCACACCATATGCTCCGTCACGTCAGACGGTAGAACCGGAGTAGAAATGGAAGCTCTCACAGGAGTTTCCGTTGCATTACTTTCAATTTATGATATGTGTAAAGCAGTCGACAAAAACATGACCATTACCAATATCCATCTTGAAACAAAAACAGGAGGAAAATCAGGAAACTTTCAGTTCAGGCAGAATGCATAACAGTTCTCTGATAATGATTTATTTCATTTAATGATTTATTTCATTATCGCATCACCACGCCCCATTGCAGTAAGACCGGTCTTTGCCAGTTCAAGTATTCCGAACGGTTCAAGGAGAAGTATAAGACTGTCTATTTTTTCCTCACTGCCCGTAGCCTCTACGATTACAGAATCAATGGCAACATCGACAATATGTGCACGAAAAATATTACAAGTCTCTATAATGACAGCCCGTGTTTCTCCAGCGGCTTTAACCTTTATCAGTACCATTTCCCGCTGGCACGTTCCTTTAGTATCACATCGCTCTATTGAAATGACTTCGACAAGTTTTGAAAGCTGTTTTTCAATCTGTTCAAGAGTGTATTCATCTCCCTTCACTACAATAGTCATACGGGATTGCCCGGGATTATGCGTTTCACATACGGTAAGGCTATCTATATTATAACCCCGCCGGCTGAACAATCCGGAAACACGGCTTAAAACCCCTGCATGATTTTCAACAAGAACTGACAGGACATATCGTTCCATATGAATTATTTTCCTCCTTCTGCATAGACACCAAGCAGACGAACATCTTCTGCCGTACGCTTCAAATCCTCAAGAATCGTACTGACATATTCTGCCGATTTTCTGTCTTCAGTCTTCAATTCCGCATCAGCATAAAACCAATATCTCCAGGGCTGCCCGGGAATCGGGCGCGATTCAAGGCGGGTAAGATTCAATTTATACTGCTGGAATATACCAAGGCAGGAGTACAATGCGCCCGGTTCGTTTTTTACACAAAAAACGAATGATGCCATATTCGGCTGGACTCCGGCAGAACGCTGGCATCGGAATGCAAGATCTGTTTCATTTTCAGGGCTTTCCACGCCTTTTTTCGATGTACCGATATAATTGGCTGCAATAATCACAAAACGGGTATAGTTACGCGGGTCATCTTCAATATTTTCTCTCAGTACTTCCAGATTATAATATTTTGCATTTACAGCACTGGCAATAGCAGCATTTTCGACAGACCCCTTTTCCGCTACCATCGTTGCTGCAGTTGCTGTTGATATGGCATCTATTTTATTCCAGTTCCTATTTTCCGACAAAAACTTCGAACACTGAGCCAGTCCCTGAGGATGCGAATACACATTTTTTATAGAATCAACGGTTGCCCCTTTTATACCGAGCAGCGAATGCTCAATACGAAGTGTAACGGCCGCAACGATACTGACATCTCCAAACTGAGCCAGATTATCATAATTTTCATATACGGAACCAGCCAGACTGTTCTCTATCGGAACCATTCCGTAATCAGCACGACCATCAACGACCGACTGAAATATACTACGAAAGGAATCAACTGCAAGAGAATCCGCGTCCACATCAAAATATCGGCTTATCGCCTGTTCCGCATATGCTCCACGCTTGCCGCTGTACGCGCAAACGATTCTACCCGCCGAACTTTTTCTGTCTTCTACAACACGTACTTCAGGTCTGTCCTGCCTGATATGCGAAACTTCCTTCCCGACGACAGGTGCAAGCGCCTCTATATCACGCATCAGTTTATCGAACTGAACCGGATACAATGACTGAGCCCCATCTGATAACGCCTTGTCCGGATTACAGTGTACTTCCACGATTATGCCGTCTGCCCCGGCAGCAATTGCCGCCAGCCCCATTGGTGCAACTTTATCACGAACACCGACCGCATGGCTCGGATCAACGATAATCGGCAGATGTGTCAGTTCTCGGAGTACAGGAATGGCACTCAGATCAAGCGTATTTCTCGTAGCCCTCTCATACGTACGTATTCCACGTTCACAGAGAATTACGTCCTCTGTACCTGAAGAAAGAAGATATTCGGCAGACATCAGCCATTCTTCAATCGTTGCGCATAATCCGCGTTTCAGGATAACCGGTTTGTTCAGTTTGCCGAGGCGCTTAAGCAGCTCAAAATTCTGCATATTGCGTGCCCCAACCTGATATACATCGACGTAGTCCTTCATAACAGGAATATACTCAGATGCTACAATTTCAGTCACTACAGGAAGACCGTAAGCCTCACCTGCCTCTTTCAGCAGTTTAAGGCCCTCTTCTCCCAATCCTTGAAAGGCATATGGAGACGTGCGGGGTTTATATGCCCCGCCACGAAGCATAACTGCGCCGCTGGCTGCAACCCGTGCAGCAACGGACAGCATCTGTTCCCTGCTCTCGACCGCACAGGGTCCGGCGATAGCTGTTATGCGCTGCCCACCGACCCGTACTACCTGCCCGCGGTTATTAGGAATTGCAACAACAGTGTTCTCCGGTTTAAATTCCCTGCTTGCCATTTTATACGGTTTACTGATCGGTATAACGCGGTCGACACCGGGAAGTATAGCAACCTCCCGTGGATCCATTTTGAGCTTTCCGACAGCAGCGATAATCGTCGTTTCTTCACCAATGATTTCGTTTGTCCGGAAATTCTGTTCACCAAGAAAATCCTGAAGCTTCTTTTTTTCATCCTGCGTAATATTTTTCTTTAATACAATAACCATTTTCTGCTATGTCTCCGTTATTTTGCTGTCATGGCTACGGACTTGCAGATGTAAGCCCTGCTATTCCCGACTATTGTTCAAAATTTAACTGCTGTTCAGGGTTAAAACTGACCGTACGCAGGATATCCCCGAACACACCCGCAGCAGTCACTCCTGCCCCGGCACCATAGCCACGGACAGTAAGCGGTATAGGATTATATCGCTCCGTGTGAAATACAAAAGCATTTTCACCGCCCTTTACCGCATACAGAGGATCGTCCTGTCCGACTTCAAGCATTCCAACCGTACACTTTCCATCCTTTATAGAAGCGCCCATGCGGAGCACTTTTCCATGCTCTTTCAATGTTGCTATTTTCCGGTCAAAATACTCATCAATGCATGGCAGCCGTTCAAGGAATTCTGCAGTTGTTCCTTCCATATCAAAATCAGGCGGGAAAACACGGTTGATAACGATATCTTCGAGTTCTATCTCGCAGCCCGCCTCTCTTGCGATAATAAGCGCCTTACGTGCAACATCCATACCATTTAAATCATCACGGGGGTCAGGTTCCGTATAGCGCTTTTCTTTTGCTTCCCGGACAGCCTGGCTGAACGATATACCTTCATCCAGCCTGCCGAAAATATAGGAGAGAGACCCGGACATAATTCCTGTAAAACCTGTAAGCTTGTCGCCGCTTTTAAATAGATTCTGAAGGTTGTCTATAATAGGCAGTCCGGCACCAACATTAGTTTCGTACAAAAATCTGCGGTGCATCGCATTGGCAGTACTCCTGAGCTGGTGATAATAGGCGATATTCATCGAATTTGCGCGTTTATTCGGTGTTGCAATATGCATGCCGGCCTTGAAAATATCGATATATCTTTCAGGAAGATCATAAGAAGCAGTACAGTCCACAAAAACAGGATTCAAAGGCCGTGTTTCCTGAACAAATTTCAAAACCTCATCAAGATTCGACTTACAGAACGTTTTCTTTATATCATCATGCCACGTTTCAAGACGTATACCATCAGGATCAAGCAGCAGCCTGTCTACCGTAGCAACGGCAAGAACTTTTATCTCGATATTCTCTTCCAGCAGTTTTTTCTGCTGGCTTCTGATCTGATCAAGTAGTGCGCCCCCTATTGTGCCCGCTCCAAAAACAAAAAGTTCTATAGACTGAGCTGTATGAAAAAAGAACGAATGAACAGAACGTACCGCCATATCACCAAATTCGCCGCGGATAACAGTACTGATACAACGTTCAGAAGATCCCTGCGCTATTGCCAGAATATTGATACCATAGGAAGCAAGTGCATTAAAAAATTTCCCTGCCACACCGCGTTTTTTTATCATTCCGTCACCGACAATCGAAACAATAGCACAGTCTTTACGGACTTCGACCGGATCGATTACGCTGTCACGGATTTCAAGTTCAAATTCTGCCTTAAGTGCATCACCAACCGCATCCGCAGTACTGCCCCGCACGCAAAATGAGATTGTATACTCCGACGAAGATTGCGTAATCAGAAGGATGGAAACGTTTATTCGCGATACTGCGGCAAAAATGCGGCTCGCCATACCGGTACGGCCTTTCATACCAGTACCGCTTACGCTTATCATTGCGGTGTTTTTGAGACAGGAAATACCACGGACCGCACTCCCAGCAACAGACGATTCAAAAGGCCCCTTTCCTATTCTTGTTCCCCGGGCCCCAGGATGCATGCTGTTCAAACTCCATGCCTCTATGCCTTTTGAAGCAAGAGGTGCAAGTGTTTTCGGGTGCAGGACTTTTGAACCAAAAAAAGAAAGCTCCATAGCCTCTTCATAGCTCATATCGTCGACGATAAGCGCATCCTTTACAATACGCGGATCTGCTGTATAAATACCATCCACATCTGTCCAGAATTCAACTTTTCTGGCACCCAGCGAAGCGCCTATGATAGCAGCTGAAAAATCAGACCCGTTGCGGCCCAGCAGCCCGGGAACAATAGCATGCCCTGTTCCGGCAGACCACGAGCAGACAAAACCGGGGAACAATAATATGCGGGTCTGTGACTTATATTCGCCGTCGCGATACGGCAACAGGGACTCTGCCGTTTTTGCATAATCCGGGTCACCCTCTTTCTGATTCCCTGTGGTGAGGATAAATCTGCGGGAATCAAGAAGAAGAATACTCTGGCCTTTTGCGCGAAGGACGGCTTCCATGATTGGAGCACTGAGTAATTCCCCCATACCCATGATACGGCAATGGACGGTATCGGGACACTCACCAAATGCAGCAGCTCCGGTGAGCAGCTTTTCACATTCGGCAAAAATCGGTTCAAGTTTTTCCATAACTGTTTCAGCGTCAAAACCATTCAGTTTTGACTGCATTTCAGAACAGATGGCAGCATGAACTTCCCGCAGCTGCCTGACAATATGTTCTGCAGGCGTCCCTGCTATGCAACTGTCTATTCCGGCCTGAAGACTGTTTGAAACCCCGGCGACAGCTGAAACGACAACACTGATACGGTCTTTTTCAGCGCGTCCGACAATAATGTCAGCAGAATCAAGAATCCGCCGTGCACTTCCCATTGAAGTTCCGCCGAATTTTAATGTAAGCATATATTCCTCTTTATATAGTACTTTTTTCTATTTTACCGGAAAATGAAATCAATATCAATCTATATACGTATTTTTGCATAATTATACAAAGCAGACGTCACCGGCCGGTTATTGTTACAAAAAACAGAAATCGGTAAAATACAAACATGTATCTGAAATCCGCTGTTCCTGCGCTCTTACTTCTTTGCATGTCTGCCGTTTCTACCGAATCACTCTTCTGTACGCCGTTATACGATATCAACGGTTTTATGCCTGAACAGGTCTATATAGCGACGCAAACGCAGACTTTCTGCAAAGGTTTCAGTTTTTGTATCTATGAAGGAAAAATCTGGGTAAAAAAGGATAAAGACAAAGAGTGGTCCCTTTTTCTTAAAACGGGACTGCCGCATCCCGGTCATAAAAAAAAACTCGGTGGAAATAACTGGTTTGAACAACCTGAAGCTGTGCAGGAAATAGCGGCTGATGGCGATGCGCTTTTTGCTTTTGATACGGAAGGCAGAATGTACCGGTGTTATCTTCAGGACACCACAATAGAAGGTCCTTTCAACTGGCTTAATAATTTCGGCTGGCCTAAAAAACAGGTCATGCATCAGAATGACCTTGTAAGCAGAAAACGCGGCTGGGGAATAGGGGTGCGCCGCAAGGACATTCTCTGGTATGAAGATCGTTTCGGTAACCAGCACCACTATGGAACCATGGGGCTGGAGACTATATATTTTCTGACTGAAAACGGACAGGACATAAGATTCACCGACTCCGGACTACCGGCGGATTTCAGCCGTACCATACTCGGACCGGAGAGGGGGAGTTTTATTGCAGAAAATATGAGTGTCAGCGGCTCCACGCTGTTTCTTATCAATAAAGCGGGTGAAATGTATACACGTCTTATTGACTTTGACACAATGGGCTGCGATCCGATGTTTTTTAAATATACATATAAACCGGTAATGCAAAAATACAGCGGGAAAGAATATCTTTCAAATTATACGCTTTGGGGACTGCCCAGCGAAGACTGGTATAAACAGCCGGATATACCACTGACCGGACAGGCCCGTCTTTCACGTTTTATTACAATTTTCCAGAACGGTCAGGGAAATTCTGCAAGGGAACTGCGGGTTGCCGGACTTTCAGCTGATGGTAAAACAGGGTTTTACTATAAAGGAATCACCGGTGATTCCTGGAATTTTTTCGAAACACCTCTTAAACTTAACGAAACCGCTTTTCTTGAAGATGCCATACCGGGGGAAGCCGTGCTGCAGGCAGTACGCAAATCCCTCCGCGGAGCAAGAAACGAATATTCATATACCGGATATATCATGAAAAATAATGAACGTCTGCCTGGCATAACATGTTCAATATCTGATTTTCCCATAACAACGGAAGGATCGTGTACGCTCATTATTGAAGACGGACACGACAGAAAAACTTGTATACTGTATCCGCTTGAAATATGGACCTACATGATCAGATACAACCCGGGGTTTGACGGCACTCCTAAAAATTATTTCATTACTCCGTCTTTCAGTGACAATATGGTATTGTCTTCCAATCCCCGGTTTTCGTCAATTCTGAATGACATATTCGCAGGACGGAATCTCGAATTATATGCATACACGGCAGAAGTTACGGACCAATATATAGAAATAGACACTACAAAAGGAGCCGATATTCCTTATACATTCTTTATGACCAGGACCGGAACAGATATGGCACCAGAATCATTCAAGAGTACCGTTCTCTATGATCAGCCGCTGCTTCAGGACAGTACAGACAAAACCCTTATACTTGACAGGGATAAAGTTTATACCGTATTTGACGCACCGGAAATTCAGATGAAAATAGAAAACAACAGGAAATATATACAGCAACTCCGTGAAGAACTGGAAATATATAAGGAGTATCACAGAGGATCAACTGTTTCCCGGTGGGGATTTAAGACCGTTGATCTTCTGACATCTATAACACTGCTGAATAAAATCGACTTCCCGAAAATAAAGACTGTTACCATGTATGGTAACGAAATCATGGATACAAATGCCCGTAATTTCCGCAGTATGGCTGAATACCGGTCCCTTACGTATCCCTATCTGATCATGCTTATTCAGACCCGTATCGACTGCTATAATAATGTCCTCGAAAACCTCCCCCATCAGAATGATATTCATATAGACAGCAGATTACGGGACTCCTACCCTGAATATTTTGAGGAAACCGGTATTGCAGAAAAATACTGCGGTTTTTCCCAGGCAGCAGACACACCGGGTATACTTGAAATGTATACCCAGTTTCCGGCCTTTCCCGGATTCCAGCTGAAACTGAACGGCAGTACGGACGGACAGCTTATTTTTATCGAGATTCCTGATATCATTTCAAAAATATTTGTTCCGGATCAAAATATATCCGCCGGGAAATCGTCCGGTATTCAGCCGCTGAACCTGAAAGTTATATTCTATCCTTTAGGAAATGAGCATGCAGGAAGATTAAAACTACGACAGCAACAAAAGGGTTCCTTAGAATGGAACGGTAAAACGATGAAAATCTGGACAAAAGAACATAATACAGGACAACTCCTCTTTGAAGGTACGGTTGTCAGGGAATAAAACATGACAGAACAGGAAAAAAAAGACAGAATCGGTCTGCTCGAACGGAAAAGAAAAGGATTTGAACAAAACAGGAACATAGCGGTACTTGTTATCTGCCTTCTGGGGTATGATACATGGAAATCCTCTATAAAAAATAAACCGGAATGGTATTTTTTCCTCGTAATGTTCATTCTCATGCTTGCACTCATAGGTATCATTATCCGTGATATTATACAGATAAAAAAAATAAACGCAGCCATACAGGTAACACAAAATAATGAGGATGGAAATTTTCCAAAAAAAATATGAAAATCATAGAGTGTCTTTCAGGTACCCGCGAATACGAAGTCATTACCGGTATGGAACAGGTTTATGCTGATATCGGGCAGCGTCAGAATCTGTGGAAAAAAGCCGGGGCAACTATTTGTCCTGAGGGTTGCGGAGAATGCTGTGTTAATTTTGAACCGGATATTCTTGAAAGCGAAGCACTGTATCTGGCTG
>WSSedB1CaDRAFT_10000881_pt1 | contig 12230 bp, 9 predicted proteins | sample WetSurSB1Cattail_FD_9460 | JGI IMG/M metagenome (IMG submission 9460)
TACGATACCGACAGATACAAGAATCGTTTTCAACAGCGAAAAATGAAAAATCAATACCGACACACCACTCACTGATAGAAGAATCATTCCCGTATCACAAAGTGCTGCTGTAACAATCGCCGGAAATGCTTTATAATATATCGGTTGCATAACGCCTTGCTCAAAAACAAAAAGATTCTGGACTCCCAACGGCAGGATCAGCCCCAAAGCCAGACAAAACCCATGAATAAATGCTGTAAGCAAAAAAATCACCTCTCTACTATAGCTATTATAAAGAGATTCTTTTAGACTGTATCCTCCCAATTGGATTGTTTTTATACCATCCAATTGTTATAATCTTATGTAACAGGTAAAGTTCAGCAGGCAGTCAGTTCCTCTATGAAAAAACATCAGCTTCGGATTTGCCCCGTTAAACCACACTTCACACAATATTTCTTAGCAGGAGATGAATTTATGCTTTCAATTGACTGGCTTCCCAGTAAAAACGACAGCGTACCACTCTATCGTCAAATCTTTCTTTATATACGCAACAAAATCATCACGGGTCAGTGGCCTGTAGGCAGTAAGCTGCCAGCACAGCGCCTGCTTGCCCCTGCGCTTCATGTCAATCGCAGTACCCTGCAGACTGCACTTGATGAACTCATTGCGGATGGTTTTCTTAAAAGCCGTATTGGCAGCGGCATTACAATCAGCAACAATACTTGGGCTGAGTATACGGCGGAGCACCCGCCAAACTGGAACAGTTACCTTTCTTCCGGCACTTATCTGTCTAATCTCCCTGTCATACAACAAATCAATCAACGCGAATTCGATAAAGATATCATCCGTCTTGGTACGGGTGAACTCGCACCCGATCTTTTACCAAATCAACAGCTGCGGCACATAATAAAAAGCAGCGCCAGCAGAATCAAATCTTTTGGCTACCAGGAACCACGCGGCCTGCCAGAACTTCGTCAGGAAATCAGCCGTCATCTGCAAAGTTACGGCATTGAGGCAGCCCCCTCTGGTATTCTTGTTGTTTCCGGAGCACTGCAGGCCTTGCAGCTTATTTGCTTCGGACTGCTCTCCTCCGATGACTACATGTTTGTTGAGCGCCCGTCCTATCTTTTATCCCTGAAACTATTTCGTTCGCTGCATCTTCACTTTTCCGAGCTCCCTGTAGAACACGATGGCTTGTCCATCGATGCACTGCGCCAGCAGCAGCGTCATCATCGCCATTCTCTTCTTTACACAATTCCAACCTTTCATAATCCTACAGGTACTCTTATGCCGCTTACGCGTCGTCAGGAACTCCTTCAAATCTGCCGTGAACTGCGTCTGCCAATTCTTGAAGACGATGTCTACCGCGAGCTCTGGATCGATAAAGAACCACCGCCTCCTCTAAAATCCCTTGATACAGCCGGCAACGTTCTCTATGTCAGTAGTCTCTCAAAATCCATTGGTCCGGGCCTGCGCATCGGTTGGATCGTCGGTCCCGAACCGATCATTGAAAAACTGGCAGACCTCAAGATGCAGCACGACTACGGTTGCAGCACACTCTCCCAGCAAGTCGCCGCCGAATGGCTTTCAGGCGGCTATGAGGAAGATCATCTCTGTTGTCTGCGAAAAAATCTGCGTCTCCGCCGCGATCTTACAAATACTCTGTTACATAAACACTTTGCCGATCTTGCCGATTGGGACCTTCCGCAAGGCGGTTTTTATATCTGGCTGCGATTTAAATCGCCCCTTTCCATGCACCGTCTTTTTCATGCCGCTCTCGCCAAACATATCCTGCTGAATCCCGGCAATATCTACGATAGCCTGGCAAGTTCCAGCCTCCGCATTTCCTACGCGTATGCCACCCCTAAAGAACTGCATCACGCCATCGCTGCCCTTGCTGAAATCGTCCAGACGCTTTAAGTTTACTCTATAATAAAAAGTAGGAATACACACGAAAAAATATGTGCATTCCTATTTTTTATTTTATAAGCCTTATAATATTATCCATTGCAATTGCAAGATTTTCTTTACTGTGCGGTGCTGCTTCCTTGAACGGCATCGGCATACGATTGATGCTGAACACCGCCGTAACGCCCTGCTCGTAGGCACCATCCATACCATCACCGATTGCACCAACAACACAGACAAGCGGTACTCCTGCTTTCTTTGTTCGCTGAGCCACTCCAAGAACGACCTTGCCGCGCAGAGACTGCGAGTCGATTTTCCCTTCACCAGAGAATACCATATCCGCATCCTGCAGTAAATCATCGAACCCAACCGTATCCAGCACTGTCTCAATACCCCGCTGCAAGGTACTGCCAAAGAAAGCAACTGTCCCTGCCCCCATGCCGCCTGCTGCTCCGGCACCTGCCAGTGTAAGAACATCACTGCCAATATTGTTCTTTATCACATTGGCCATATGTGCCAGCCCATCATCAAGCAAACCCACCATAGCAGCATCCGCTCCCTTTTGCGGACCAAAAACTGCTGCTGCGCCCTGTTCACCGCATAGAGGATTATCGATATCACACATTGTGACACACTCAACATTTCCAAGTTCTCGCTTCACCGCAGACAAGTCAATCGACACAATCTGCTGCAGCGTTGCTCCCGTTGGCACGAATTTTTCTCCCGCACGATTTTTAAACACCGCGCCAAGTGCAGCAGCCGCACCGCAGCCGCCATCATTCGTTGCACTACCGCCGAGTCCAATCACTATTTTTTTGCAGCCATGCAGCAGTGCATGATGCATGAGCTCACCAACACCATAGGTCGTTGCTTTTTCCACCTGCCGGCAATCCCCTACAAGCGGCAGTCCGGCGGCAGCCGCCATTTCAATCACTGCTACATCACCCGGCAGCCAGCCATAGAACGCTTCCACCTCGTCAAAGAAAGGTCCCTTCACCCTGACCGGAATCTTTTCACCGCCTACAGCCTGCAAAAATGCATCCACCGTCCCTTCACCGCCATCAGCAACCGGCACACAAACCACTTCTGCCGCCGGGCAGTGACGATGAATCACGTTCTCCATCACGGAACACACTTCAATTGATGACATCGTCCCCTTAAATGAATCCGGAATCAATATAATTTTCTTCATGCTCCTGCTCCTTTTATAGAAATATCCATCGTATACCAGCAATCAGATAGAATTATCTATCTGTTCTGTTAATTAATAGTATAAATGCAGCCATGTCATTTTGTCCATATTACACAAAACATAAAACAGCGAACTATAATGGTATCTATACCATTATAGTGTTATTCTTCAATCTCCTTGAAAAAAAGCATTGCCATATAAAATACAGGTGTATAGCGCAGCTGGCGTACATCGTAACCTGTCAAACGTTCCAGCTTCTTAAGCTTATACTGCAGCGTGTTCTTGTGAATATACAGACGTGCTGCTGCCTCTGCTATCGACCCGTTTGCAGCAAAATATACTTCCAGCAGTCCAATCCATTGACAGCGTTCCGCGTAACTGCAGCCAGCAAATATCTTTTCCAAATACTCCGCCTTAACCTTTTTAGGAATTTCACCGATAAAAAGTTCCAGCGTGATCTGATCATAAGCCAGAATATTCTCCTGTGAAATCATTGCCGATCGCCACGATTTATTTGCCTGTACATAAGCGTTATGAACATCTGCAGCTTTTCCATCTATACCAACGGCCAGGCACACACCAAATCGTTCATCGACCATTGCACAAAGCAGACCGGCAAACTCCTTTATCTTTTGATCAGAACAATCGCGCAGCAGCAAAATCTGCCGGGCTGTGTTCCGGAAAACAATATTTCCCGTTTCCCGCATCGCAATCGCAGTAATTGCATCTTCCACACGCTCCATAAGCTTTTGCCCCTTCATCGTGTTTACGTAGTTTGACAAATCACGAACACTCACCACCATCACCCGGCGCAGCATCGTAATGTCAATACCAAGCGCTAGTCCCCGCTCTATAAGACTCTGCTCCTGCAGCAGGCCATTTTCCAACACCCATTCTTCCAGAAAGCGGCTGTGTACACGCAGGTCAAGACGTTTCTCATCTTCCTCAGTCTTTTCCCGAATTAGTATTTCTGTCATCTTCTTAACAACCTGCCCATAGCCAATAACCTGCTCATATGTACCCGTTATACCGATAACACCGACAATCTTCTTCATGTGCGAGATTGGCAGATTGATTCCCATGCGCATCGTTTCCGTAGCCGTATCGGGACCGATATACAGTTCTGACCGCTGCTCATCGATAATTTTTTTTGCCCCCTCATGGACGTGACCCACGCGTGACTGATCCGTACTTGCAATGATGCAGCCGTACTCATTCATCATATTGATATTCTGTTTGACAATTGCCCCGATTTCCTCAACAATATTTTGTGCCTGTTGTACTGAAAGCTGCACGAGACTCATCTCTCCTTTATAAAAAATGCAACCACCCGTATCCTACGGTAGTTGCATCTTCTCCTGTATTTGCTTTTTCTGTTACATTGCCTGTACGATCCCGCTGCGAATATCCCCAAGCATATCATAAAGATTCTGTCCAGGGCAGGCGGTGCTGTTAAGGTCCCTATGCCCGAAAATCGTATCTGATGCTGCCGGATCAATGCGATAGAACCTGCACACCGTCGCGGTAAGTGCTACAAGCGATGTAATCTGTTCCGGTGTCGGCTCAGCTTCTTCAAAATTCCCAACGACATTAATTCCGACGGATGTCTGATTATAGCCATAGCAATGTGCTCCAACCGTGTCACGCGGACGGCCGCGCTCAATCGTCCCATTCTTGCGAATTACATAGTGATAGCCGATCCCCGCCCAGCCATTATTCAAGTGCCATTCATGTACCTCTGCCGCCGAAACATCACGATCCGTTCCGCCAATATGATGAATAACAATCATATTCGTGTCTGTACGATTTTCCAATGAACGGAACTGCAAATACGTTTCTTCTATATGTACACTTGCTTTTGTTCCCCACCTTGTTGGCATCGTTTTTGTCTTTACATTCGTCTTTTTTTGCTGCTGACTCCTGCGTACTGCCGCCTCAACATTTTGTATTGTTATGAGATCCGGCACAAAATAAGCTGTCCCACATGCATAAAACACCTTACGTAAAAAACTCCTGCGATTCATAAAAACCGATCCTCACCTTTTATATTGTAAGCCATTCTTTAGTGTAGTCGCTTACTATGAAAATTTCCTGTTAATCATCTTCTACTTTTTATAAGCTTTTTCCTGCTCCCTTCCTTTTGTACATCTGTTCATCTGCTTTGCGCAGCAATGCATCGCTATCTTCCGCCTCTTCCGGATAAACAGCCCAGCCAATACTGAGGGATATATCTACCTGCACACCCTTCAAATAAAAAGACTTGCGCGTTACGCTGTCAATCTCAGCAAGCCGCGTATTCCAATCGCCATTATATATCTCCAAAAAAGCAACCATTTCATCCCCGCCAATACGGAAAAGCAGCTCATCCTTCATCAGACAATATTGTATACGACGTGCACATGCGCGGAGCAGCAAGTCACCAACATCATGACCATATAAATCATTCACCTTTTTAAAATCATCAACATCAATATAGCAAAGCACAAATGGCCTTGACCGCATCCTGCATCTTTGCTCAAGCTCCCGTATAAACTGATGACGATTATACAAAGACGTCAGTGTATCCGTAACTGCAAGTTTTTCCAGTATTTCCCCCTGCCGATGAAGTTTGCGGAAAACATAGCTGATCAACGTAGCCAGTATCGCACTAAAAAACACCAGCAGAATTTCACCTGTCAATCTGCCATAATTAAACCAGCCTTCAAGCGGTGCAACTTCCAGCACCCAGAACGCATTTGGCAAAACAATTGCACAGGCAACCGCATCTTCCGGTAAAGGTGTCGATGAATATGCAATGACTTGGTCCTTTTCTGTATTTGGATTTCTGCGCTTGATACGATAGGCCCAGCCAGATGCTTCCAGCTTCTGCAGATTTGTCAATTGCAAAACATCAGACATGCGCAGAACAATCTGTAGGAATCCATGAAACTGCTGCATCCCATTTTCATCTATTATGTAAAGTGGTTGTATACCCACGAGAACATTTTCTCCATTGAAAAAAGGTACCGGTCCAGCCAGAGTCAGTACATTCAAATTACGAGCCATAGCTGCTTCCGCAGCAAACTGCATCGTATAACACCTTGCTCCCTGAGTGATTTCATCATATTCCAGTTTAGGATACATATGACAAAGTTTCCCTGCTGCATCATATTCTGCTATACAAATAATTGCCGGGTCATCCATATTCTCTGCCACCACCGCATTAAACCAGGATACTGTATCCGAATTCAGGGTAGTCAATACAGAAGTGAGTTTTGCCTTCTGCAGAAAACTTCCTATAATATACTCCGTTTGATCCGCGTAAGACAAAGCAATATACTCCGAGCGTGCCCGGTTTCTTTGATATTCTATTCTTTCCTGTCGAAAAACAAAAACCGACAAGACAAATAAAAACAGCGTAAATAATGCCAGAATCCATTTACGGCCTTTCATCCACCGAATCATAGGAACACTCCTTTTCCCTGATGGCTTTTCCCTCAACGGAATTTATGTCTCTGCTTTTCCGCATACATCTTTGCATCAGCGATTCGCAAAAGTGTTTCAGCATCCTGCCCATCACGCGGATAAAGGACATAACCGATACTTACACCAATACGAACCTCCACCGCACCAAAAACAAAAGGGTGCCTGAGTGCAGCATCAATCTTTGCAAAGCACTCCTGCATTCCAGCCTCTGATCCCGATAATCGCATACAAGCAACAAACTCATCACCACCCAGCCGGAAAAGAAGCTCAGAAGGCTTCATGCACAACTCGATCCTTCGGGTTGCAGCCTGCAGCAAGTAATCCCCTACATCATGTCCAAATCGATCATTCACGGACTTAAATCCATCAAGATCCATATAGCACAGCAAAAATGGTGTTTGTGTACCCTGACAACATTTCTCTCTAAGAACTTTTTGCAGCATTCGTCGATTATAGAGTCCCGTTAAGGTATCTGTAACCGACAGCTGGTGAAACTTCTCCTTTTTACACTGCAGCGATAACAAGCTCCATGCTAAAACCGCTAAAAGCGTACTGGCAAACAAACCAATCAGAATATCCAGACCTAGCAATGGAAGATCGATCCACCCTTTCTTTGGTGTAATCGAAAGCCTGCACGACGCATTTGCCAAATCAAAGGAATATGACTCTGGATTTGACAAAAGTGGTGTCTTCGATGCCTGCAGACAAATCTCTTCTCCTGTATCAGCGCTCACCCAGCTCAATACATAGGACAGATTTTTTTGCTGAAGATTTGTCAATCCGCTCATACTAATAACATCCGGCCATTTGAATACAATAATTGCCAAACCCCACAGCTTTTCCCTGCCTTGCACATCCTTGATAAAAATCGGCTGGCGGGCAATAAGCCCCATACCTCCCTGATATAAAGGAGCTGGTGGCGATACAAACAATTGGCGTTTCTCGATAGAACGCAGTACATCTCCAGAACGCACCGGGTCGGCAAGAAGCTCTCTGCCTTTAAAAGATTCTCCACTGCTGTTCTTATCCATGCTTTGGGGATAAAACATGGACACAACACAATCTGGTGCCAGCTCAATTGCAAAAACAGACGTGCTGTCATACAAACGTGCCGCAATATCCGAAAAATTATCATACCGTCCATTCTGCTTATGAACTGTCCATTCCAAAACCTGTACCTTTTGCAGCATATTATTTAGGACGTACTTTGTCCGCTCCGCCTGATCCATCGCCAGATAAGCCACCCGTTCTCGTTCCGCAGTATAACGTGACATATTCACCACATAAACAATAGCGATTGATAAGAGTAACGCTGTGACAAAAACACCACTAATAAATTTTTTTTTATTTTCAAGCAATACCTTTACCAATGATCTCGTCTTCACCATAAGTAATCCCCTGTCCAAATCCATTATGTCCGCACACGATATATTGGTTGCATCTTACTATACATTTACAAAAGCATACCATTAAAAAAGTCCAGGCACAACAAAAAACAAAAAATCTTATGAATTATACATTATTTTAAAAACGCAGTTCGCCGTTTCTCTTTTCAACGCGGCATTGGGTGTTCATAAAAGTATCCGTAAAGCAAACGTATCGTCCCTATCTTTTTTGTTAACAAAACAAATCACCTTATTTTAACAGTATTCTTTCATATGCAAAAAAATAAATGTTCAGTTTTGATTTCTCAAAACTACAACATTTATTATAGTGTCCGATTCGTTTGCTTACGATTCCTCTATTCATCTATCTATAATAGCCTTCGCACACACCTCAGCCTGCCAGACACACATCCAATCTCATTTAGCCAATGCATATACTTTGCGTCCCAGTACATTTACCTCAGATTGAATTTGCTGCACGCCTTCAATATTTGCGGTGCTTGTTTCAAGCGCTTCCAGCTTTGCATTTGAAAAATCCTGATTGTGACGGATCGCCTTAACAATCTCGTTTGTCTCATTCATCTGCTCTTCAATATTTCCCATACGATCCTTTAACGCGGTAAGATCTTCCTTTACAAATTTCAGCTCACTTTTCAATGTACCGATATCACTTTTTATTGTACTAATATCACTCTTGATACCGTGCAATTCGCTGATAACAATTTTTTGAAACTCGTCCTGTGTCATCCATACTTCCCCCTGACATTTTATCCTTGCCATCATTATATCATAAACAGCACACCATTGTTAATGATAATTCGCCGCGTGTTATCAGATTATTTTAAATAGTCTTTTATTCGTAATAATATTTTTATTATATCGCAGAACTGCGCTCTAATCTATAAAAATTTTCTTAAATCTCCTGTTTTTTTACTAAATCAACACTTCTATTCTTTTTTCTCAAGCAGAATCACATCATCATCCTCAAGATAATCGCCATTTTCCACTTCAATAACAACGAGGGGCATTTTCCCTGGATTCTTTAAACTATAGGCTGTCGTCATTGGAATGAATACGCTCTCATTACTATGTATCATCTGCTCTTTAAGAGCAATTCTCACATCTGCTGTACCACGTGTTACAATCCAGTGAACACTTCGATGATAGTGCATCCGTTCAGAAAGTCCTTCTCCCGGATTAATCACCAGTTTCTTCATCCTATAGCCATGACCACCACCAAGCTGTGTCGCACTTCCCCAAGGGAAATACATCGTTGTATGCTCATCCGCTTCTTTGCGGCCACGCTTCTTCAGCATGTCGACAAGCGTCTTTACTTTCTGTGACTCGCCTTTCTGTGCCACGAGAATCACATCGGCTGTTTCCACAACCATGACATCCTTAAGTCCAATACCCGCGATGAGCCGGCTCTGCCCCAGCATAAGACTGTCTTTACAATCAATCGGCATGCAATCGCCCTGCAACGCATTGCCATACTCATCCTTATCCAGGACCTCATAAATCGCATCCCAGGAACCAACATCATTCCAATACAAATTCAGCGGAATTGTTACGCCAACCTGCGATTTTTCCGCAACTGCATAATCAATCGATATATTTGGCATTGCAGAAAAAGTCTCCATCGTTGCAGAAAAGTCATCACCAAGAACATTTGCAATTTCTGGTGCATGTTTTTTCAGCTCATCAAGATATGTACCAATGGTAAATGAAAAAAGGCCGGAATTCCAATAATAGTTCCCTTTTACTAAATAGTCCTGTGCTGTTACAAGATCCGGTTTTTCCTTAAATGCCTTCGTCCGATAAGCACCATCTATATTCTCACCCGCTTCAATATAGCCAAATCCCGTTTCCGGCTTTGTCGGCTGTACCCCAAAGGTTACAAAATACCCGTCAGCAGCAAATGCGGCAGCCTTTGTCACCGCATTTTGAAAAGCCACGACCGGACGAATAATATGATCCGACGTAGAAATAAAAAGTACTTCTTTTTCACCGCAGCCAAGAATATCCCGGCAGTACTGAGCTGCCAAAGCAATTGCAGGGGCCGTATTACGTGGCTGTGTTTCCAGAACAATATGTGCTTCCGATGCCCCACAGACTGCCAGCTCACTTTTCACATGATGCACATAATCTTTATTCGTAACAACAATAATATCATCCGGACTTACCAGATTTTTAAACCGCTCTACCGTCTCCGCCAATAACGAATGGTTACGATCAATTGTCAAAAACTGCTTTGGCATGCACGTTCTCGACAAGGGAAAAAGTCGTGTTCCCCCACCGCCCGCAAGAATAATAACCTTCATAAAACTCCTCCTCCGCTCAATTCTGTATTTCTCATTATAACATAGAAAAAAGGCGGACTACAAAAAATTGTCATCCACCTCTCTTACTATTTATTCATTATATGTATGTACCTCAAAACCATTTTCCTGACAAAGAAGATCTTTTTTTGCTGCCTTGAGGTCATCGCGTACCATCATTGCACAGAGCTCTTCTAATGACGTTTTCGGCTTCCAGCCTAATTTCTGCTGTGCTTTCGTTGCATCACCAAGAAGCAGTTCCACCTCGGTTGGACGAAAATAGCGTGGATCAACTTCAACGAGCACTCTGCCTGTCAGTTCATCAACACCTTTTTCGTCAATTCCTTCTCCCTGCCATTTGATGTCAATACCTACTTCCTTAAAAGCCAGTGCGACAAACTCACGTACCTCATGTGTCTGGCCCGTTGCAATAACAAAATCCTCCGGCTTGTCCTGCTGCAGCAAAAGCCACATTGCTTCAACATAATCCTTCGCATAGCCCCAATCACGCTTCGAGCGAAGATTGCCAAGATAGAGCTTTTCCTGCAAGCCCAGCTTGATGCGGGCAACTGCACGCGTGATTTTTCGTGTTACAAAAGTTTCACCACGCTGTGGAGACTCATGATTGAAGAGAATACCATTGCAGGCATAAATTCCATACGCTTCACGATAGTTTACCGTAATCCAGTAGCCATAGAGCTTTGCTACTGCATAAGGACTGCGCGGATAGAAAGGTGTTGTTTCCTTCTGTGGCGTTTCCTGTACAAGACCATATAACTCCGATGTTGATGCCTGATAGAAGCGTGTCTTCTTTTCCATTCCAAGAAGATGAATCGCTTCCAATATACGCAGTGTCCCCAANGCATCCGTATTCGCTGTATACTCTGGTGTTTCAAAGGATACCTGCACATGACTTTGTGCTGCGAGGTTATAAATTTCATCTGGCTGTACTTTCTGTATAATACTTACAAGATTCGACGAATCTGTGAGATCACCATAATGCAGGAAGAATCGCACATCCTGTTCATGCTGATCCTTATAAATATGATCAATACGATCGGTATTAAACGAGGATGAACGACGTTTTATACCATGCACCGTATAACCCTTCTCCAATAAAAGATCTGCTAAATACGCGCCATCCTGTCCAGTAATACCCGTAATAAGTGCTACCTTGTTCATTAATAAATTTCCTCCTGTTTATAACCGAAAAACAAGGAAACAGAATTACCCGTCCCCCAGGGTCTTATCATTTTTTACAAACTTAATTTTATACTATCCATTATTTATATACCACATAAACTTACTATATCCTGTCTGAAAACTTTTTCTCCGATTTATTTCAAATTATATACTTCACCAATTGTAAGAACAGACATCTGCAAAGCTACGCTGCAGCATAAGTTTTGCCTTACCGCTAAAACCTGTTTTTTATATACCTGTATCATATCTTTTAAATTTTCCCAATCAGCGACCCTAAAACATGATCTAACGGAACCGCTCCGATGAATCGGCTATCCATACTATTATTTCGGTTGTCACCCATAACAAAGATACAATTTGGTGGGACTGTTATTTTTTGATCCGCTACAGCCTTCATAGGTTCCAAAATATAAGGCTCATCCATTTTCTCACCGTTTCTGTAAATCTGATCCGCTTTAAATTCCAGCACGTCTCCCGGTTTGCCAATCACTCTTTTAACAAAAACATATTGTGGATGACTTTTAATCCCCGTTATCGGTTCTGATAAATCATCTTCAATACTGCGCTGCCTGTCGATTCGGCTGTCAATCGTAACAATATCACCATAATCCGGCAATTGTTTTATGCTATGAGATACTTTGGACACAATCAAATGCTGCCGATCGCTTAAAGTAGGGTCCATAGAATGTCCCTCAACCACCACATGCTGAACAACAAAAACATTAATAAGTATCGCAAGCGCTAAAGAAATCGCTATGCTGCTAATCCATTCCTGCAAAG
>WSSedB1CaDRAFT_10000882_pt1 | contig 12227 bp, 12 predicted proteins | sample WetSurSB1Cattail_FD_9460 | JGI IMG/M metagenome (IMG submission 9460)
GGCTGGACACCCGCCTGGGCGCCGACGAGGGCGGCCCGGTCCTATCGCTGGCCGGTGGACTGATCGGCATGTCCACGTCGGGCCCACGCCGCCGAACCATCGTCATCCCGACGGCGACACTCGCCCGCGTCGTGGAACCCCTGCTCGCAGAGGGCCGGATCGCGCGCGGTTGGCTGGGAGTTGGTCTGCAACCCGTGCGTATTCCCGACAGTTTACATCAGACCACCGAGCGGGAAACGGGCCTGATGGTGGTGGGAATGGCGGGCGGCGGACCGGCGGAAACCGCGGGTATGCTTCCCGGGGATATCGTGCTGGATATCGACGCGACACCGGTTGGAGGGTTTCGCGCGCTTTTCGCCGAACTGGGCGCTGACCGTATCGGTCAGACAGCCGTGCTGCGGTTGCTGCGCGCCGGCGCGATCCAAACCATTGATGTCACCATCGCCGCCCGACCGGCGCAATGAGCAACGGCCTACGCATCCGGGTCCACGCCACGGACCCGGTTCGGCGCCTTGGGCTCGCCGCGATGGTGGAGCACGCCGGTCACGCGTTGACCGAGGAGACGCCCGACGTCGAACTCTTCGACATGGAGCAGGCATCGGCCCAGCTTCCAAGAGAGGCGGAGGCTCCGGTCGTCGTTCTCAGCAAGGCTCCGCTCGCCGGAACGCCCGCCGGACTTTTGACGCCCGACGCCTCGGCCGAACAACTGGACGCCGCTTTGCGCGCGGTGTTCGCCGGACTGATTGTCCGCTCCTCCGCACCGGCGGAAACCCGCGGGTTCGCCTCGACCGAGGACATACCCCTGCTTACCCCGCGGGAACGCGAAATCCTCGCCCTGATCGGCGAAGGCCTCAGCAACAAGGAAATGGCTCGGCGCCTCGCCATCTCGGTCCACACGGTCAAATTCCATATGGAGGCCCTGTTCACCAAACTTGACGCTACCAGCCGCGCCGAGGCCGTTGCCAAGGGGCTGCGCGGCGGAGTTATCGAGCTTTAGGCACGATCTTACGCGGCCGAAGGTTTGACATTCCCACCCAGCGATGCGATCCGGTTACTGAACAGTAGCCTGGAGCTGGATGTGAACGATGCGCTGCCGCTGGGGGACTCGCCCCTGCGATCGATCGACTCTGTCGAACTGGGGTTGAGTGAGGCCGGCTATATCGCCAATCGCCAGATCTCGACCGCGATCTATATGGCGCATCACCTGCAGAAGCCGATTCTGGTCGAAGGCCCGGCCGGTGTCGGCAAGACCGAACTGGCGAAGTCGGTGGCGTCGTGGCTGAAGCTGCCGCTGATCCGGATGCAGTGCTATGAGGGCCTGGACGAGTCCAAGGCACTGTACGAATGGAAGTACGGCAAGCAGTTGCTGTACACCCAGATCCTGAAGGACAAGATCAACTCGGTCATCGGCGATGCCGACGATCTGGCGACGGCATTGGACAAGCTGCATGCCTTCGGCGACGTATTCTTCTCCCACCAGTTCCTGGAACCACGCCCCCTGCTTCGGTCGTTGCAGGAACCGCGCGGATCGGTGCTGCTGATCGACGAAATCGACAAATCCGATCAGGAGTTCGAAGCGTTCCTGCTGGAAATCCTGTCCGACTATCAGGTGACGATCCCCGAGATCGGCACGGTCAGCGCGATGGTGCCGCCGATCGTTCTGCTGACGTCGAACGCGACGCGTGACCTGGGCGATGCGCTGAAACGGCGCTGCCTGCACCTGCATATCGGCTTCCCCGACGACAAGCTGGAAGCCAAGATCATCGGGTCCCGCGTGCCGGGGATCGATGCGCGCCTGCTGAAGCAACTCGTCAGTTTCGCCCAGCAGCTTCGCACGATGGACCTGAAGAAGGTGCCGTCAGTCAGCGAAACGATCGACTGGGCGAAAATCATGATGCTGCTGCATACATCGGTGCTGGAGGTCGATCTGGTCCGCGACACGCTGAACGTGCTGCTGAAGTTCGAGGCGGATATCGAGGCGGCTGGCAAGCAGCTCGCCGGTCTGACCCATAAAGCGAGGCAGGACGCCGGCATCGCATGATCGCAGCGCCTGCCAGCGAACCGCTTCGTCGTTTCCTTCAGGTCGCCCGTGGCGCGGGATTGCGCGTCTCGGCGGCCGAGGGGATCGACGCCGCGCGTGCCGTGGACATCATCGGCTATGCGGATCGCACGGTCCTGAAGGACACGCTTGGTCTGTTGCTGGCGAAAACGCCGGACGAAAAGGCCGCCTACGAGGAGGTTTTCGACCTCTACTTCAAACGCGACGAGTTCTCCGGCGACAAGACTGACGACCGGGACGAATCCGCGGACTCGGAACAGAACGAAGCCTCCAGCCCGTCCAACGGCACCGGCGGCGACGGCATGGGCGGCCAAGGCGGCCAGTCGCTCGGTTCGTTACTGTCTGGCGACGACCGCGCCGCCCTGGCGACCGCCATGGAGCAGGCCGCCCGCGAAGCGGGGATCGAAAATATCCGCTTCTTTACACAGAAGAATCTCTACGCGCGCCGCATCCTCGACCGCATGGGCCTACGCGCCCTTGAACGCGACATGGAAGCGATGCGCCAGACCGGAACGCCCGAAGGCCTGGGCCGAGCGCAGTTTCTGGAAGGCAAGGTTGATCAACTGCGGGACGCGGTTCGTGACTTTGTCGAACGGAACCTGATTCTCTACGCCAAGGGCGAGACCGAAAAGTTCCGCGAGGAGCTGCTGAAATCGGCCCGCCTGTCGAATCTGGAACGCCGCGACCTGGACCGGATGCGCATACTGGTGCGGCAGATGGCCAAGAAACTCGCCGCACGCTATGCAAAGACCCGCCGCCGCCGGCTGCGCGGGCAACTCGACACGCGCCGGACACTGCGCCGGAACATGGGGTGGGGCGGCATTCCGTTCATCACTGTGTGGAAACAAAAGCGCATCGAAAAGCCCCGCGTCATGGTGCTGTGCGACGTCTCCGGTTCGGTCGCCGCCATGGCGCAGTTCCTGCTGATGTTCATGTATTCGATCAACGAGGCGCTGTCGGACATTCGCTCGTTCGCCTTCGCCGGCTCTTTGATCGAGGTTTCGGACATCCTGGAAAAGGAACCGGTTGAGGAAGCCATTACCAAGATCATGTCGCTGATCGGCTTCGGATCGTCGAACTACGGCAATTCGTTCGCCGATTTCGAGGACGGCTGGATGAAGTACGTGACCAACAAGACGACGGTCATCATCCTGGGCGACGCTCGCGGCAACCGCACCGACCCGCGCACCGACGTGATCGGCCGGCTGTCGTTACGGTCTAAGCGCATCATCTGGCTGAATCCCGAGTATCGCTCCGCCTGGGGCACCGGTGATTCCGACATGTATCGCTACGCACCGTTCTGCAACCTGGTGACCGTCTGCAGCACTCTGCGCCACCTGGAGCGCGCGATCACCGACATACTGGAAGACGCGGTTTAGGCGCGGCTCCGTCCGTTCACGATGGACAATGGCGGGCGGAACGAGCGCGATGTAGGGTTGCGCCATGCGTCAGACTCACCCCATCTCCGACCACTGCGACGGCCGGCGTTTCTTCAATCCCGACGTTCCCCGTTCATCACGAGGCCTCCTCCAGCTCCTCCGCTGGCGCATGCGGGGCGAGCGCGCGCCCTGGCCAAACAACCTCTCCAACACACCTTTTCCGGCGCCCCCGGAAACAGTGCCAGCCGGTTCGGCCGCAATCACCTTCATCAACCATGCCAGCTTCCTGATCCGCTTCCCGGCCGCTGTTGTGTTGACCGACCCGATCCTCAGCGAACGCTGTTCCCCCGTCTCCTGGGCTGGCCCCAAGCGTGCCCGCCCTCCGGGCATCGCGCTGGAAGACCTCCCACGCCCGGATATCGTCGTGCTGTCGCACAACCACTACGACCACATGGACATTCCGACCCTCCGGGAAATCCAACGCCGCCACGCGCCGCGATTCGTGACGACACTCGGCAATGGCAAACCGCTTGGCCGTCTCGGCATCGACGCGGTTGAGCTGGACTGGTGGCAGGACATCACCATTGGATCAGTCCACATCACTTGCACCCAGGCCCGCCATTTCTCCGCGCGAACACTGCTCGACCGGAACCGCACGCTATGGGGCGGATTCATGCTGCGAGCGGATCAAGGCCAGGTATTGTTCGCTGGAGACTCCGCCGCTGGCCCGCATTGGCGGAGGATACACGCTCACCTGGGTCCACCCGACATCGCGTTGCTGCCGATCGGCGCCTATGAGCCACGCTGGTTCATGGCCGCCGCCCACATGAATCCCGCCGAGGCCGTCGAAGCGCATCAGGACCTGCAAAGCCGCCAGTCCATCGGCATGCACTTCGGCACCTTCCAACTGACCGACGAGGCAATCCACGCGCCCCTTGAAGCCCTGGACCTCTTGAAACCCGACCGGTTCACCACCCTGGGCTTCGGCGAAAGCAGGGTCTTCCCGCTAAGCCCCGAACAGGGCCGGTGACGTCACGCCTCGCGATAGCCCAGCAGCAGCAGCCCGCAAAACAGGATGCAGACCGGCCAGACCCAGCCGGCTACTTCCCAGGCGACTGGATTTTCCCGCGGGTTCAACCTTATTTCCAGCCACCGAGCCCAGCCGGCCGCGATCCCCGCGAGCGCGAGCGGGGTATGGGTCAGCTCGATCAGCAACTGGTCCTTCACATTGGCGATCGCGTGACTGTGGGTCAGCAGCATCGTGCCACCGGCGGCGCACAGCAGCGGGAACACCAGCTTGGCCCAGCGGTTGGTCCAGTTGGTCGCGCGANCCCGCCACTCGAAGTAGGTGAAGGCGATTATCAGCAGGACGAAGAACCGGTGCTGCAGAACCTCCACATCGCGGAAGCTCTCCAGGAAGCCGATATCGCCCATCGGCCATGTCTCGGGGTCCGAACGGAAGAACAGGAAGACCGCCAGACCCAGAAACGCCAGCGGCCAATGCCGCGCCCACCGCACCCCGGCCCGGTTCAGTAGCGCCAACAGCCCGACGATGACAACGACCACGCCCGCCCAGTGGTGATTGTATTCCGACCACGCGATATCGTCGGCATTGCGCGGCGGCAGTTCCCCGCCTCCGGGCGTGAACGCCACCTGCGGCGCGGCCTTTTTCGCCGCCGCCTCGGCATCCAACTTCGCCTGCAACGCCGGCAACGCCAGATCGTCGTGGCTGGGGCTGCTCAACCGAGGCCATTCCGGCGTATTACGGGTCACGATCTCCTGCCAACTGACCCGATCCTGCGCCAGATCGACCGCCGGAGGCACCGAGGTCAGCGATGCGGCGGCGAAAAAGATCGCGATGCCGATGCCGAATTCGACTTCCGCGAACCGCCGCAGCCGGTTCACCGAGGTCGCTGGATTGGCGCGGAGCCGCTCCACCAGCAGAAAATTCCCGCCGCCCAACGCCAGCAGCATCAGGAACATGGCGATCTTGGCACCGACCATCACGCCAAACGCGGTGCCGTAAAAGCCTTGCGGATCCCCGATATACAGAACGCTCATGGTCACGCCGCTGACCAGGATGCAGCCAACGCCTATCATCGACATCCGGGAAAACCGCGCACCGACCAAGCGGAACGCCGCGCCGTCCCGGATGCGGGCGAGTGTCAGCAGGAAGCACGGTATGCCGCCGATCCAGATCGCCGCGCCAAGCTGATGCAGGCCCTCCACCGCCAGAAGTGCCTCCCGCCCGTCCAACCGAGCGGCGGCGTGAGTGGTGAGGGTGGCCGCCGCGAGTTCGATGACCGTCAGCGCCACCAGTCCCAGAACCGGCGCTCGGTCCTTCCACGACAGCAGCACGAAGGCCATGGATGCCGCGGCAACGGTCTTGACCATGCCGGCCACGGCGAACTCGGCACTTAGGACGTTGCGCAGGGAAAGATCGACGGTGTCGATCAGCACCGCCGCCTGCAAGGCGACGGTCGCGAGCTCTGATACCACCAGGGCCAACGCCGCATAGCCGGCGATACGGGCGGTGCCGGCCACGATCCCTTGTCCGCTCCGCCCGAGCCGCGGCGCCAGGGGGCGCGCCAGGAAGGCCAGGAACAACACGCCGCCCAATGCCATGGACTGCGACAGGATCGTGAATCCATGGACGACGATCGACAGGTAGCCGAACAGATCGACAAGCAATTCCATGATCAGGGTGCCGCAACGATGATGGGAACGTCACCGCGGGTGATATGCCCGTCCACTGCCAGCACCTGCCAGCGCACCACATAGGCGCCGGGCGTCAGGTTGACATGCGCGTCGATGATGTCGGGCGGCCCGTCCGGCGCGATGGAGACTGTATCGCGAGTATGATCCGGCCGGATCAGCGTCAGGCGGGAACGCCCCCTGTCGATCCGGCTGTTGAACCGCAGGTGCAGGTCCACGGCCCCGGCTTTTACCGTTCCACCCAACGGAGGCTGGCTTTCCTCCAGGATCGCATGCGCCTCTGCCAAAACCGGCAGACACACCACGGTCGCGAGGGTCAAAAGCCAGATCTTGATGCGAGGAAACACGGCGATCCTTCCACGGCGGGGCGGCGGGCCGTGTAGCGCCTGGGGGCGGCGCTGTCCATCGACCCGGCGCTAGGGTAATGAGACCGGCCATCGGTTACCCATCAAGCAGGATCACATGACCCGCCAACCACCCGGAAAACGCGCCGACTACCGCTGGTTCAATGCCATCACCACGCGGTGGATGGACAACGACGTGTTCCAACACGTGAACAACGTCAATTACTTCTCCTATTTCGATACGGCCGTGACCTATTACGAGATGACCGAGAAGGTCGTCGGACTGCTGGATGGGCCGGTGCATTGCGTGGTGGCCGAGGTCGCCTGCCGCTACCACTCGTCCCTGGCGTTTCCCGACCGGGTGAATGTCGGCATCCGCGTCGCCTCGATCGGCCGCAGCTCCGTGCGGTATGAGATCGGCATATTCCGAAATGACGAGGACACCGCCGCCGCCGAGGGCCACTTCATTCACGTCTTCGTCGAACGCGGCGTCCAGAAGCCGGTGCCGATCCCCGACGATGCGCGGGCCAAACTATCGTTGATCGCGGTTGGCTAGACCCGGAACACAGCCGGTGCGTTGATTCCAGAAGTCGTGTGGCGTTCCGTCACGCCACCGCTTTTGGTCACGAGGTCCAGGTTGTCGATAGTCCATCTTCAGGCGATTGAAGGCCTGTTCCAATCCTACGGCTACGCGGTGATCATCCTGGGCATCATGCTGGAGAGCATGGGCATGCCGCTACCGGGCGAGAGCCTGATGATCGCCGCCGCACTGTATGCGGCGACCACCCACCAGTTGAACATCTTCCTGCTGGTTCCACTCGCGGCAGCCGGAGCAATCGCAGGCGATCAGGTTGGCTATTTCATCGGCCGCTTCATCGGGTATCGCCTGCTGGCGCATTGGGGTCAGAAACTAGGGCTCAGCAACGACCGGCTGGAACTTGGCCGCTATCTGTTCCGCCGCTATGGCGGCACGGTCGTGTTCCTGGGCCGCTTCGTCGCCATCCTGCGCACCTTCGTCGCCTTGCTTGCGGGCGCCAACCGGATGCCCTGGCATACGTTCTTGATATGGAACGCCCTTGGCGGCATCGGCTGGACCTCGCTTTACGGGTTCGGGGCGTATCTGTTGGGCGACGCGGCCCAACGCCTCAGCGGCCCGATTGGGATCGCGCTTGGTATCGCGGCGGGCGCTGCCTTGATCGCAGCCGTTGTATTCGTGAACCGGAACGAGGCCGGTCTGCTGGAAGACGCTCGGCAGGAAATGCGAAATCCGTGACGCGGCAAGGCTGGTTCGGAAGCACTTTGGCGTAGTCTGGCGGATTCGAACCACCGCCCCAAAGCTTCCGGGGAGCCCGTAATTCAGCCCAGTTGAGCAGTTACGCCCTTTTGTGCAGCATCCACGCGACGATCATTGCCACATGGCGAACCCGGCTGGCACTTCTAGCCGCGCTCGCCTTTGATTGAGTCAGCGAAATTTCAATCCTTGTTGTCGCCTTCCTGGTCGTTTTCCGGCACGAGCCCGGTTCCGGCATCGGTGCCGACCTCTACTTTCGTGGTGCACGAATTGTGCAACAACACCGCAAACAAAATAAATGTAAGTCCGCCGTCAATATAAATAAATGTTAACCTTGCTCCATTTTTATGCTATTTATCTACCAAATATAATTTGCAAAAGGGGGGCGTTGATGGCCACTCAACCAATCCGCGGTGCGAAGCGGCGAAACGCGCCGTTCGGCATCGCGCTGGCTGCCGCGTCAACACTGGCATCGCCCCGGGCCCAGGCAGACGCGAACGATACTCTGGCTGGCCTGTTCGACGCGGTGGCGGGAGTGCCATTCGCCAAAACAATGTTGGGGATCGTGAGAGCGGATGAACGCGTACCCACCACGCCGGCGGTCCTCGATCAGCGGTTGCGCGCCGTCGAACAATTACTAAGCGAGTTGAACGGCCGCCTTCAGCTGTTGGAAGTACGGGCGGACCAACTGCAGGTCGAGGAGGCCAAGACGCAGAACCTTGCCCGTCTCCGGGAGTATCAACGCCTGATCGGCGCGATCACGCTCATCAATACCGAATTGCAGACCCATCCAACCGACCGAGGGCGGCGGGTTGTCCTGGCCGCCACCGCGCGCCAACTGGCTGACTCGATCCGCGATACACCTAGCTTCGATCTATGGATGTGGACCGACATCGACACGCAGACCCACCTGCTCCGCACACGTTTCCATGACACACCCACGTTCGAAGTTTACAGTCTTGCCGTCACCACCTGGTTCACCACGCTTTCTGTGCTTTACGGCGACAGGCCGTTGGCTCTGATTGGCGACGAGGGACCTGCGCTACAGAAGCATGCCGAGTTTCTGCGGGTCCGTTCCGCTTGGCGCGATCAGGTTCAACCGCCGGTCGAACTGCCGGAATACCTGCACACCACGGTGTTTTGCCGTCCGGTCGCGATACAAAAATTCGCCGATCAGAACGGTAGCTGTCGATTCGGGACGGAATGCCTCGATAACATCGACGGCAAGATGTCCGCGGGCGACGAGTTCACGCTGAACATGGGCGAAGCGGTGCCGGGAGCACCCACGTTGTGTACCTGGGACCCAAACCGCCAGTGGAACTTTCCACAGGAACAAAAGCTGCGCGACGACCATGGCGAGGCGTTGATGACAGCAATGGCCGATGCGCTGGAAAAATTCGCGACCACCGGATCGCAGGCCAGCCAGTTTGTCGGCACTTTCCCAGACTGGGTGATGTCGCCGATTTACTCGGTACCGCTCAATCAGCCGTTCCAGGCGCCCGTAGGGTCCAAACTTGGCGCCGTGCCACTCATTGCCAAGTGTTCCGATTTCAACGGCTGTAGCCTTCCGGCAACCAACGAAGCCTATTGGCAACTGGCCATCTCCTCGCAAGCGCATTTCGTTCGGAATAAAGGAACGTCGTTGTGCCTGGACGTCAATAACAATGCGGTCGGGCCGGGGGCAACATTGGTCATGTGGAGTTGCAATGGCTCCCCCACCCAGAACTGGGAGAAACGGCCGGCGACCCCTGGACACTGGCGCCTTGCCAGCGCCCACAGCAACTTTTGCGTGACGGTCCCGGAGGACCCGCCTCCGCCGGGGATCGGACGCATAGGCGAAAGGCCCCGGTCCGTGCAGCCGCAACGTTCAGTACTTCTGGAAACCTGCGGCACCAACCCGCGGCAAGAATTCGCCAACACCGACAACACGCCGCTCCGCGGGCCAAACTGAAGAAATCGTCAGGCCGCAACCTCGAAGGAGGCCAGCGATGACTTGGGTCTGTGTTTTCATGTCCAGAAGCCTCGGCGATCGCCGCGTCTTCTGCGTGCGCTGATGACGCTGCAAGGCGTCTTTGTTCGGCTCTTGCGCACCCTTCCACCCGGAACCAATTTAGGTTGAAGGAGACCACGCTCTGCCTCGAAGAGGCGCGCGCTTGCCACGGTCTATGCAAGACCTCTGATGAGGAGACGCCGATGAGCTACTATTTCGCCAAGACCCTGGATGTCGGGTTCGATGAGGCCGTCGTGCGCACGCGCGCGGCGCTGCAGCGGGAGGGCTTCGGCGTGATCACCGAGATCGACGTGCGCCAGATACTCAAGACCAAGATCGGGGCGGACTTCCGCCCATACCTGATCCTGGGCGCCTGCAATCCAAAAATGGCGCACGAGGCCCTACTCATGGAAGACAAGGTCGGAACCATGCTGCCCTGCAATGTGGTGGTCCAGGAGGCAGCCACAGGCACGACGGACGTCGCCGCGATAGATCCGGTGGCCTCGATGCAGGCGATCGAAAATCCTAAGCTCCTGGAAACCGCGGCAACCGTGGCTGCGAAACTCAAGGCCGCCATCGCTTCGGTCTGATAGACGGGGCGGCAACCAGACCGCCGGCGAACCGCGAAGGCGTCCGCTCAGCCGCACGTCAAGGAGAGAACAAGGTGGCGAGAATTGAAGAGACGGAACTGGAAGGACATCGCGATCAGATCATCGCCGACGTGAAAAAATTGGTCGAAAAATATCGCGCGATATTCGATTGGGATGTACCGGATATCGATCAGGCGGTTGCCGACAGGCTGATACTGAACGAGGTTCGTCAGGCCTTGAATGAGATTGAACACAAACTGTTGGGCTAAGACCTCACCCGGGGATGACTTGAATTGCAACTGAATGCGGATTTTTCGCAGCGCGTCGCCGTCCATGCGGCGCGCCTGCCGTGGACGCCATCGCCCATCGCCGGTGTAGATCGGCGCATGCTGGATCGTATCGGTGGAGAAATTGCACGCGCCACGACGATCGTGCGTTACGCCCCCGCCTCGCGCTTCTCTGCCCATATCCATGATGGTGGGGAGGAGTTCCTCGTCCTTGACGGTGTGTTCTCCGACGAACATGGCGACTATCCGGCGGGGTCTTATATCCGCAACCCGCCGACCTCGCGCCACACGCCGGGATCAGGGCCGGGCTGCACAATCTTCGTCAAGCTCTGGCAGTTTGCCCCGAAAGACCGCACCCGGGTGTGCATCGACACCTCCGCATTGGCCTTTCCGCCCGAGCCGGAGAGGCCGGGTGTGGAGGTCATCCCCCTTTTTCGGGACGATCATGAGGACGTGCGCCTGGAGCGCTGGGCCAACGGTGCCAAAATCGTTCTGCCCGCGCCCGGCGGCATTGAGCTTCTCGTCCTCGATGGGGACTTCAGCGAGGGCGGGGAAACATTCGAAACACAGTCCTGGTTGCGGCTGCCGCCCGGCTCGACGGTCCACGCCACGGCGGGGAGTCAGGGCGCGAGAGTGTGGGTGAAGGCCGGTCATCTGGCCGCGCCCCGGACCGCTCCGGCGGCGGCTTGATCCGCGCGTCTTCGAGGAGTCTGCCTTGATACGAACCGATGTGGTGGTTGTCGGCGCGGGCCTCAGCGGGCTTTACGCTGCCGCCCTGTTGAGCCGAGCGGGGAGGTCGTGCCTGGTGCTGGAGGCCCGCGACCGGATCGGTGGGCGCATCCTCTCGGTCCCGACCGAACCGCCCTCGGGCGTCGCGGCCGGCGCCCGCTACGATCTGGGGCCGGCGTGGTTTTGGCCCGACATGCAGCCGCGTATGCGCTCAATAGTGGCCGAACTCGGCCTCGCGGCGTTCCCGCAGGAGACCCAGGGCGCCGTTCTGGTTGAGCGCTTCAGGTCTGGGCCGCCGCAAAGGTACGAACGCGGGTTCGACACCGAACCGCGCTCCATGCGGCTGGTCGGAGGGATGCAAGCCCTCGCTGAAGCCGTGGGGGCAAGGGTGCCGCCCGCAAGCGTTCACTTGGGCGTTCAGGTGACGGATATCGGGTTTGACGGATCGGGATCCGTTCAGATCGGTGCACGCAGTGCCTCTGGACCGCTCAAGGTGATGGCCAATTCCGTCATCCTTGCGCTTCCGCCGAGGCTCGTCATACGGAACATAGCCTTTTCTCCCGCGTTGCCATCCGCTCTGCGCAACGCCCTCGCCTCCGTTCCAACGTGGATGGCCGGACATGCGAAGGTGGTAGCCGTCTACGACACGCCGTTCTGGAGGGATCAGGGACTGTCCGGGACAGCCAGCAGCTTCATCGGTCCCTTGATGGAATTGCATGACGCATCCGCACCGAACGGCCGTCCGGCTTTGTTCGGGTTTGTTGGTTTACCGGCGGCGTCCCGCAAAGCCATCGGCCCTGAAGAACTGAAGCTTATGGTCCTGGCGCAACTGACCCGCCTGTT
>WSSedB1CaDRAFT_10000883_pt1 | contig 12213 bp, 8 predicted proteins | sample WetSurSB1Cattail_FD_9460 | JGI IMG/M metagenome (IMG submission 9460)
TGAATCCAAGTCCCGGAATACGTTTCGGGTAGCCATTTTCATCCAGGGCAAGCCGGGGAAAGAGGCTGTGAATGAAATCCGGCAGGATGCTGTCCACCCAGTTAAATAAGGAAAGTACAGCCCATAACGTAATCGTAATCGGAGCCAGGATGATCAGGCCCTGCAAAAAATATTTAAACAGTTTACGGGCAATGATCTGAAATTTCATAACCAGTGGTTTGTATTCAAAAATAGTCAAACATTCTGCCGGGACCATGACTTAATAAGCGGCCGGTTCCACCTTCTTACCCCGATTTACCGGTAAAAAGCTGAAAAAACCCGATGGAAACTTTGGTGACAAAAAAAGTTTCCATAGTTTTGTGCCCACTTAAGTAAAATAATGGAACACAAAGAAAGGATATTGGAAAAGGCGACGGATCTGTTCATGCGTTACGGTATCCGGTCTATCACAATGGATGAAATAGCTTCACAGCTGGGCATCAGCAAAAAAACCATCTACCAGTTTTTTACGGACAAGGACGCCATGGTGGAGGCTGTAGTGAATCAAGAAATGAAACGCAACGAGGAGGAATTCAGGACATTCAGCAGGATGGCGGAGAATGCCGTGCACGAGAACTTTCTGGCGATGGACAACCTGCAGGAAATGCTCAAAGGCATGAATCCCCAACTGATTCATGACCTGGAAAAACATCATCCGACCGCTTTTAAACGGATGAAATACCACAAAAACCAGGTTATGTATGCCCAGATCAAGGAAAACCTGGAGCGGGGCATACAGGAGGCGGTTTACCGGCCAGACCTGAATACCGATCTCATCACACGTCACCGGATCGAAACAGCTTTTATGCCTTTCAACCAGGAAGCTTTCCCCCAGAATAAATATCCGATGAACCAGACCTGCCAGGGACTGGCCGTCCTCTTCTTGCACAGTATCTGCAACGAGAAAGGGAAAAAACTGATTGAAAAATATATGAATGAAAGACAAAAAACCTTTTTATATGAACAAAATATTTTGTAACCGGGTATTCTTATCCCTATTCGGGATTATCGGCGGAATGGCTTTCGCCGGAGCGCAGACCATTCATACACTTTCCGTTCAGGAAGCCCTCGAACTGGCGAAGAAAAATAATATTACAGTCAAAACTGCCAGGACCAACCTGCAGATACAGGAACAGGTCAACAAATCCGTCACGGCAGACGCCCTGCCCACGGTTTCCGGTATCGTTTCCTCCACGGCATATGTGCAAACACCGGTTTCCATTATTCCGAAAGACGCGTTCGGACCCGGGGCGCCTGCGGAGCCTCAGGCCGTCAGCTTTACGCCCAAATACAATGCAACTGCCGGCGTAACACTCAAACAGACTCTATTTGACGGGCAGGTTTTTGTCGGACTGAAAGCGCGGTCAACTGCATTGGATTATTCCATGAAGGAGATTGACCTGGCAGTGGAAAACCTTTCAGTAAACGTATACAAAGTGTATTACCAGCTTTTGGTAAGCAAAACCCAGGTCATGTTGCTGGACGCTGATATCGCCCGAGCTGCAAAATTGTTAAATGACACCCGGATCATGAATGAAAATGGTTTTGCGGAAAAACTGGATGTGGATAAGGCACAGGTCCAGCTGGCCAATCTCGAAACAGCCAGGCAGAATACCGAAACCAATATCATCAATGGTTACCTGGGCCTGAAATACCTGATCGGTGTTCCTGCTGCGGATTCCCTGGTGCTTACAACAGAATTTAAGGAAGAAGACCTGAAAGGGGGCATTCCCATGGATCTTCAATATCGTTATGAGGATCGTTATGATTACCAGCACCTGCAGATTTCCGGGAAGCTGGGTGAATATGATATCAAACGCTATAAGGCCGTCTATTACCCTACATTGGATCTGAACGGTGCTTTTTTCAAAAATGCCTATAACAATACGTACGACTTCTTAACCACCGGGGGAACCTGGTATTCAAACTCTTATTTAGGTTTATCCCTCAATGTTCCCATATTCAGCGGTTTTTCAAAAAACGCCAACCTGAAAAAAGCCCGCCTGAATTATACACTCATCAAAGATCAGATGGAAAACCTGAAACAGAATATTGACCTGGAAGTACGCCAGGCAAGAAATAATTTCCTGAATGCGATGAAGACAATGGATAACCAGAAGGAAAATACCGACCTGGCGGAATCTGTCTATAACCAAACCAAAAAGAAATTTGAATCGGGGCTCGCTTCCAATACGGATGTAACCAATGCGCAGACTGACCTGATCCAGGCGCAGACCAATTATATCAATGCCCTCTATACTTCGATCATTGCAAAAGTGGATTATCTGAAAGCCATCGGAAAAATTTAAAATGCCAAACAACAAGATTATGAATAAGATATTTTTATCTGCCTTGCTCACCGGCTCCTTACTGTTTATCTCCTGCTCCCAGGCCGGAGATCCCATCGCGAAGAAAAAAGCAGAACTGCAGTCTTTAAAAGATCAGCAGGCGGCAATCGCATCAAAAATTCAGAAAGCTGAAGAAGAACTTTCTAAAATAGATTCTTCTTCAGTTAAAAAGGAAAAAACCAAACTGGTCGCTTTCCAGGCGGTAATACCCACCGATTTCACGCATTATATTGAACTGCAGGGAAAGATAGATGCACTGAATATCTCTTTTGTAACTCCGAGAAACGGCACAGGCGGCCAGGTAAAAGAAATCTATGTAAAGAAAGGCGATATGGTGAAAAAGGGCCAGCTGCTCCTGAAGCTGGATGATGCGCTGCTCCAGCAGCAGCTGACTACTGCCCAGCAGCAACTGGCTTATGCAAAAAACCTGTACGAGAGAAGAAAAAATCTCTGGGCCCAGCAGATCGGCTCGGAAGTGGAACTGGTAACTGCAAAAAACCAGGTGGATCAGGCACAGTTGCAGGTGGATCTGGTAAACAGGCAGATTGAACTGACCCGTGTTTATGCGGATATCAACGGGGTGGCCGATGTGGTCAATGTACGCCTCGGTGAACTTTTCACCGGAAATAACCAGATACAACTGGTCAATACGACCGATTTGAAAGCGGTTGCCCAAGTCCCTGAGAATTACCTGGGAGAAGTTAAAGTGGGAAGTAATGTAAAAGTAATCATACCGGAACTTAGTAATAAAACCATCGATACTAAGATTTCTGTAACAGGAAAAACAATCGATCCATCCAACCGCGGTTTTTATGTGGAAGCAAAACTTCCTTTTGACAGGGATTTCTATCCCAACCAGATAGCCCTGATAAAAATCCAGGATTATACTGCCGCCCGGGCGCTTACGATTCCCGTAAACAGTATGCAGAATGATGAAAACGGGAAATACGTGATGGTGGCTGTGAAAGAGGGAGACCGGCTGGTAGCCCGCAAAAAACCGATTCGCACGGGGATGATGTACGGTGATAAAATTGAAGTTTTATCCGGCATACAGGCGGGCGACTCTATAATTACTGAAGGTTACCAGGGCTTATATGATGAACAACCCATCACCACACTGGCACAATGATCAAAAGTATCTTTAACCACAAGAATTCCTTTTTATGAGCGCACTGGAAAATATTAAGGGGAAATTAAAAGAGTTTAGACCCACAAGCTGGGCAATCAATAATAAAACTTCAGTTTACCTGCTGATTATTTTTGTGACCATCCTGGGTATCAGCAAATTCGTCACCACGCCGAAGGAACAGTTCCCCGACATCGTTATTCCTACGATTTATGTACAAACAACTTATGTGGGAAATTCTCCCAAGGATATTGAAAACCTGGTAACCCGCCCCATTGAAAAACAGATCAAGGGAATCACAGGTGCCAAGATCAATAAGCTGACCAGCACCTCCGTGCAGGATTTCTCCGCAATCGTAGTGGAATTTGAAACCGACGTAAAAACGGATGTGGCTTTGCAAAAAGTTAGGGATGCGGTTGATAAATCAAAAACCGATCTGCCGAATGACCTGACAGCCCAGCCAAACGTGGTGGAAATCAGTTTTTCTGACCAGCCCATTATGTATGTAAACGTCAGTGGTAATTATGACAGACAACGGCTGAAAAAATTTGCAGATGACCTGAAGGATAAACTGGAAGAATTATCAGAGATCAACCGGGTGGATGAAGTAGGCGCACCTGAGCGTGAGTTCCAGATCAATGTGGATAATTATAAGATGCAGAGCGCCAACATCACCTTCAACGATATTGCCAATGCAGTAGCCAACGAAAACCTCGACATCTCCGGTGGGCTGCTCGATGTGGACAATATGAAAAGGACCCTTCAATTGAAAGGCCAATTCAAAACCACCGCTGATATTGAACAAATTGTAGTGCGGAATACATCCGGCAACCCCATCTACCTGAAAGATATCGCCACCATCCTGGACACGGTCAAACAAAGTGAAAGTTATGCCCGGCTCAACGGTAAAAATGTTGTCACTCTCAATATTATTAAACGAAGCGGGGAGAATTTAATACAAACGTCCGATGATGTGAAACAGGTGGTAGCTGAAATGAAGAGTTCACAGTTTCCAAAAGATCTGAATGTGGTCATCACAGGAGATCAAAGCAAAACCACCCGTACTTCTTTTAACGACCTGGTGAATTCTATCGTAATTGGTTTCATACTCGTGTTACTGATCCTTATGTTTTTCATGGGCGTTACCAATGCATTTTTTGTAGCCTTATCCGTACCGCTCAGCATGTTTGTTGCCTTCCTGTTTTTACCGGCAGCCGATCTGATCGTTGGCGGACATGTAACCCTGAATTTCATTGTTCTTTTTGCGTTGCTATTCGGTCTGGGGATCATAGTGGATGACGCGATCGTGGTGATCGAGAATACACACCGGATTTTTATGGAAGGCAAGGGTAAAGTGAGTTCCGTTATTGCCGCCAAGATTGCGGCGGGCGAAATATTCATACCGGTGCTCGCCGGAACGCTCACAACACTGGCACCGTTTGTTCCCCTGATCTTCTGGCCGGGCATTATCGGTAAATTCATGATCTACCTGCCCGTGATGCTGATCTTCACGCTTTCCGCGTCGCTGATCGTGGCTTTTTTGATGAACCCGATTTTTGCTGTGGATTTTATGAATCACGCAGATGATGAAAATGCGGGTTCAAAGTCCCGGGTTTTCAGAAATCCGCTTTTCTGGGCTTTCCTGGTATTGGGCATTTTACTCGACGTATTCCATTTTACGTTCGGCGGGAACCTCCTGATCTTTTTCAGCATCCTCATGTTCCTGAATGCCTACCTGTTTACAGGCATGATTCATACTTTCCAGACCAGCAGCCTCCCCTGGATCATGAGCCATTATGAAAATGGATTGAGATGGGTGCTTAAAGGCTGGCGGCCCGTCTGGTTATTGATCGGTACTTTTTTCCTTCTGATATTTTCTTTTATATTCCTTGGGTTGAGAAAAGTCCCTATTTTATTTTTCCCGAAAGGTGATCCGAATTTTATTTATGTATACCTCAAACTGCCGGTGGGAACCAATGTGGATTATACAGATTCCATTACCAACCAGTTGGAGAACCGGGTATATAAAGTGCTGGATATGGAAAACGGAAAACCGAATCCCCTGGTGGAATCGGTGATTTCCAATGTAGCCATTGGAGCCGGTAATCCACAAAGCGGCGACCGGAGTACCAGGCCGGAGCTGGGTCGCGTGCAGGTTTCCTTTGTGGAGTATGAAAGGCGTCATGGCCGGTCCACAACCCCCTACCTGGATTCAATCCGAACAGCATTAAAAGGAATTCCGGGCGCCGTCATATCGGTTGACCAGGAACAAAACGGTCCTCCAACCGATCCGCCCATCAATATTGAAATCAGCAGTGATAATTTCGAAGACCTGACAAGCACGGCTTCGGCGCTTAAAAATTACCTCGATTCTATCCAGACGCCCGGGGTGGAAGAATTAAATATGGATGTGGACCTGACGAATCCTGAAATCAGCCTCACGATCGACCGGCAGCGCGCCATGATCGAAGGGGTAAGCAGTGCACAGATCGGTCAACAAATCCGTACGGCCTTGTTCGGAAGGGAAATTTCCAAAATCAAAGACAATAAGGACGAATATAAAATCCAGTTGCGTAATACCGAAGTGCAGCGCAGAAATTTGTCTGATCTGCTGAATATGAAAATCGTTTTCCGCGAACCGACAGGAGCCATCAAATCGATCCCGATCACCAACCTGGTAAAAATTGATTTTACCAGCACCTATGGCAGTATCAAGCGGAAATCTTTAAAAAGAGTCATTACCCTTTATTCTAATGTATTGACAGGGTATACGCCTACCGCTGTCAATGCCCAGTTAAAACAGGCTATTGATGATTTTACGGGTAAGGCAGAGGGTGTTACGATTACCCAGACCGGTGAAGGGAAACAACAGCAGGAGACAGCTTCCTTCCTGGGTACTGCGCTGATTATTTCGCTCATGCTGATCTTGTTTATCCTGGTGCTCCAGTTCAATTCGATCAGTAAACCCATTATCATCCTGACGGAAATAGTATTTAGTATCATAGGGGTATTGCTGGGTTTTGCTTTTTCCGGCATGACCATATCTGTGGTAATGACGGGACTGGGTATTGTAGGACTGGCAGGTATAGTGGTGAAAAACGGAATTCTTGTAATCGAATTTGCTGACGAACTGCGTTTACGCGGTTTAAAAACAAGGGAGGCTTTGATACAGGCAGGAAAAACAAGGATCATCCCGGTATTACTCACGGCACTGGCGGCGATTCTGGCCCTGATTCCCCTGGCTGTTGGTTTCAATATTAATTTTATAACGCTTTTTGCAGATCTGAATCCGCATATATTTTTTGGGGGAGACAGTGCCGTGTTCTGGAAACCCCTTTCCTGGACCATCATCTTCGGACTTGCCTTCGCTTTCTTCATGACCTTGTTTATTCTTCCAAGTATGTACCTGATCGCAGAACGACTGAGAAGGCCTATGCGTCGGTATTTCGGGGGGAAATGGGTATCCATGATGGGAATCCCGCCCTTCACATTTATTTTCCTGATCATCATGATTCCGGTTACTCTAATCAGGCATTCAGTCGAAAAAGCAAGGAGGAGAAAAAACTTGTCCGGCAAAGGGGTCAGCGCAACCTGGATCGGATCCTGGTTCTAGAAAGTTTAAAGCGTCAGGCTGAATTTTTAACACCATTGAAAGGGTGATCCTTTACTGTAAAATGAAATAATTTCCAAAAGCCAGTACCTTAAAAAGGGCTGACTTTATCTTTGTAAAAATTATTATTATGAGAAATAATCACGAAATCGATTATAAAATTTACGGGGAAGAACTTCAATTCGTGGAAGTGGAACTGGATCCACAGGAAACCGTGATCGGGGAACCGGGCGGCTTTATGATGATGGATGACGGAATCGAAATGCAAACGATATTCGGAGACGGGTCCCAGCAACAGGGTAGCGGATTACTTGAACGCTTAATGAATGCCGGCAAAAGGGTCCTGGTCGGGGAAAATTTATTTATGACGGCATTTACCAATACGGGACTGGGAAAGAAAAAAATAAGTTTTGCAGCACCTTATACAGGGAAAATAATCTGCCTGGATCTCCAACAGCTCGGCGGGACCATATTGGCGCAGAAAGACGCGTTTCTTTGCGCAGCCAAGGGAGTCAGTATCGGTATTGCTTTTCAACGTAGGCTGGGTACGGGGATTTTTGGCGGCGAAGGATTTATCATGGAGAAACTGGAAGGAGACGGCCTCGCCTTTGTTCATGCGGGTGGTTTTATCATGGAGAAGGAATTAAAACCAGGTGAAGTTTTGAAAATTGATACGGGCTGTGTGGTGGCCTATTCACCGGGAATAGATTTTGATATTGAGTTTATTCGCGGGATCCGCAATTGGATGTTTGGTGGTGAAGGCTTATTTTTTGCCGTAATGCGGGGTCCGGGTAAGGTCTGGATACAATCCCTTCCCATCAGCAGACTGGCGAGCCGGATTATCCAGTATAGTCCGCAGTTTGGTCATAGAAAGGAAGAAGGAAGCATATTAGGCGGACTTGGGAACCTGTTGGACGGAGACCGGTTTTAAATACACCGCTGTGGACTCCTTTGTTAATAGAAAAAGCCCCGAAAGTTTGAATCCAATTAACTTACGGGGCTTAACTTTTGCCAGTCCCGGCCGGGCCGGAAGAAATGAATTATCTGCGGTCAGCCAGCTTGGAGAGCAGGCGGAGAATTTCAAGGTAAAGCCATACAATTGTAACCAGCAATCCGAACGCGCCATACCATTCCATATATTTCGGTGCACCGGCTGCCACTCCTTTTTCTATCATATCAAAATCCAGTAAGAGGTTGAGCGCTGCAATAGCAACAACAAACAATGAAAAACCGATACCGAGCATGGAACCTTCATGAATGAATGCAATATCAATATGGAACATTCCCAATACAATGGACAACAGATAAAAGATGGCAATACCCGCTGTTGCTATAAAAATGACGGACCTGAATTTTTCAGTTACCCTGATAACCCTGAAGCGGTATAACAGGTACATCGCTATTACGGCTCCAAATGTCAGGAGCACGGCCTGGGTCACAATACCCGGTGCGGTTTTAGCGAATACATTATTATAGGTAGCAGAAATGGCTCCCAGAAAAACACCTTCAAACAAAGCATATACAGGCGTCAGGTAAGCGGCCCATTCCTTTTTGAAGATAACAGCCATTGCAGTTATAAAACCCAGGATTGCGGATCCCAGCATCCAGGGCATCACATTGACACCATCATAGAATGCTTTCCATGTTAAGGAAGCAGATCCCATGACAAGTAAAAACAGCAGGAAAAATTTGTTCAGCGTGCCTCTTTCAGTCATAGCGCCTGAACCGGGCAGGGTAATCGTATTCTGGAAAACATTCATCGCAGGATTACCAGATTTAAAAATAGCCATAGTTTGATTCGTTTAGGACTTGCAATTTACTAAAAAGGAAATGTATTGTAAAGGCTCCCGGTACTTAGTACAATTTTAACAATACAGAGCGTATTTCAGTGAACTTTGTCCAAGGGATGAAATGGTTGGCACCAGGGATCATGGTTGCTTCTATTTTGGGTGAATTGACCAGTAAATTTTTGCCGTAAGCCACATTGGCAGGCGGAACCCAGGTATCCCGGGTACCATGAATGAAGTAAACCGGGCAGGTAATTTTGGAGAAGTCTTTTTCCAGTAAAACCAGGTCTTTCTTCAAAAACCACAACTCTTCGTTAGCGGGCCGCATGGCGCCGGGAAGGAAATAATTCAGCGTTGTTTGATAAAGCCAGGGTCTCCATTTTTCCGGTTTTTCTTCTGAAGGATCAATAGAACCTGATATCACCACGAGCCCTGAAAAAAGCCGGGGATTGTCTGCCCCGAGTTTAATAACCAGGGTTCCGCCCAGGGAATGGCCGGCCAGGAACAAGGGTTTATGATTGGAGAGCCGCTTGAAAAGCGGGCTTATCAATAAGGATTGAATATCCAGGTGCTGGGCCTGGCCAAAATCGCTGTATCCGAAACCGGGACGATCAACCGAAACCATCCTGAATTTTTTCAGCAATGTGGAGTCTTTCATATACGCCGCAAAAGCGTCCCAGCTTCCGGGAGATCCGTGAATAAAATAGATGGTGGGTAAGGAATCACTGCCGGTCTCGGTAAAGTGTATATGTTTACCGTATGCTTTGATGGTTCCCGTGCGCAGCTCAACATGTGCCTGCCGGAATTCGGCTTTTTCATCGGCATCCGGCTTACGGAAACTCATACAACCCTGCGCGAAGAGAAGCCAGCTTAACAGGAACAGGCCTGAAAGCATGAGCATTTTCTTCATAAAACCTTTCATGGAAAATTATTTCTTTCCTTGCGGAGGCCTGTTATTCCTTGGTTGTGAAGGGGGCCTGTTATCCCTTGGTTGTGAAGGAGGTTTATTGTCTCTTGATTGAGATGGAGGTCGGTTGTCTCTTGATTGAGGTGGAGGCTGCTGCCTGTTTTCCCTACGATTTAGTGGCGACCCCTTCCTCATTTCTCTTTTTTTCCGGTCTGCCTTATCCAGCGTTTTCAGGCTGAACTGCCCGGTAAGGTCTACGTTGACCAGTTCTTCCTTCGGTTTTCCGGTATTCACTTCAATGGCACCGAGGTCGTCGGGTATGATGTTCTGCTGGTTGAGTTTCTTAATTTGTTTGACCCTTTCAATTAAAAGCGGGTATTGTTTATTGCTGTCCGGCAGTACATACCACATCAGGTTTTTGAAAATATCCTTTTTGATCAGCAGGGCCGTTCCTTTGGCCACCTGCAGGGTGTCGGCATTATCAGGGAACTGCTGCAGGGCATCCAGGTAGGTATCCAGTTCGTAGTTCAGGCAGCATTTTAACCGGCCGCACTGACCACTTAGTTTACTTTGGTTGATGGAAAGATTTTGGTAACGGGCAGCGGTCGTATTTACCGATTTGAAATCTGTAAGCCAGGTTGAACAGCAGAGTTCACGTCCGCAGCTGCCTACGCCGCCCACTTTTCCTGCTTCCTGTCTGGCCCCGATCTGGCGCATTTCCACTTTCACGCGGAATTCAGAAGCGAATATTTTAATGAGTTCACGGAAATCCACCCGGTCGTCTGCAATGTAATAGAATGTGGCTTTGCGTCCGTCTGCCTGAATTTCCACCTGGGATACTTTCATATCCAGCCTTAACTGGCGGGAGATGGCACGCGAACGGATTACGGCTTCCTGTTCACGGGCCTTATTTTGTTTGAGCAGATCCAGGTCCCGGTCAGAAGCGCGGCGAAGCACTTTTTTCATATCCGGATGAAACTCCTCCACACTTTTTTTCTTCATCTGTATCCTGACCAGCTCTCCGGTTAAGCTTACCGAACCAACATCAAAACCGCTTACACCTTCCACACTCACCATATCTCCTTTTTCAAAGATCTGTGTTGTTGTATTCCGATAAAAATCCTTCCGGCTACCCTGATTAAAACTTATTTCCATTACCCGGCATTCTGATGCGGGATCATGTATGGGAAGGTTTGAGAGCCAGTCAAATACATTCATCCTGTTGCAACTACCTGTACCGCAGCTTCCATGGCTTTGGCATCCACCCGGCTTGCCATCGGCCGTGCCACAATTAGAACATCCCATATATATATAAATTAACCAGCAGTTGACAAATATACTAAGTTCCTAGATCACCACCGCCTCTTCCCCGGTTGCCAGGATATGATAAAGGCGGATGGTCAGCGCATGAAATAGCATTTTTGCATGCGCGTTGCGTTCAATGTAATAAACCGATTTATTGAGCTGCTCTACGATGGCCTGCTGTGCAGCCAGGTCTGCAGTTTTATTCAACCGCAACGCAAAATCTCTTTCTGCATAAGGTAAATCTGCGAGGGCTCCGTCGGACATGCGCAGGCGGATGGCCTCTTCCAGCAGGTGTATGAAATACTGCAGGAATTGCTTCTGTTTTTCACGGCCTGCTTTGCTGATTTCTTCCACCCATTTTACCTGGGCCATCGGACCCGTTTTCAAAATGGCGTTTAGCCATTCCCGTAATAAACCCAGCCAGTCGTCCTGCCCGTGTTGCAACTGCCTTAGTGCTTCACGGTAATTTTGTTCACTTACCACGGCCAGCTGCCTTGCCTGTTCCGGTGCAACTCCGGCCCTTGATACCAGCGCATCCCGGATGTCCGTAAGGGAAGGCCTGGGCAGGCGAATAACCTGCATCCGGGAAAGGATGGTAGGCAGTACCTGGGCTTCTTCTTCTGTAACCAGTATGAATAAAGTATCCGGAGGGGGCTCTTCAATCAGTTTCAATAATTTATTTCCTTCGTTGCGCAGGTATTCCGGCATCCACATGATGAGGATCTTGTATCCGCTTTCAAAACTTTTCAGGCTGAGTTTGCGGTTAATCTCATTACATTCATGTGCAGTTATATTGCCCTGTTTATTATCGGCCTGGATAAATTGCAGCCAGTCAAAAATGGTACCATACGGAAACTGGGAAATGAATTCACGCCATTCTGTTATGAAGTCTGCACTGATCGGTTTATCGCCTGTTTTGCGCGAAATAACCGGGTACACATAATGGATATCCGGATGAATCAGCTGCGCGGCTTTGATACAGGAAGGACATGAATTACAGCTTTCTGCCGGGAAATTTGTTTTTGATTCTCCTGCCGAAACGCGCTCACACACGAGGAACTGTGCAAAAGCCAGGGCCAGGGGCAATCCCC
>WSSedB1CaDRAFT_10000884_pt1 | contig 12212 bp, 9 predicted proteins | sample WetSurSB1Cattail_FD_9460 | JGI IMG/M metagenome (IMG submission 9460)
CCCCGCCGCAATGGCCGCCGACTCGCCGCCGCTGGAACCGCCCGGCGTGCGCTCCAGATCCCACGGGTTCGCCACGCGGCCGTGCAGCAGGTTCGCCGACTCGTAGGCCATCAGGAACTCCGGGCAGTTGGTCGTACCCAGAATCAGTGCTCCCGCTGCGCGTAACCGCGCCACCACAACCGCGTCCTCGTGTGGCACGTCACCTGCGTGAATGAGGCTGCCGATCTCGCACTTCAGCCCCCTGGTCGCAATGGACGACTTGACCGTCACCGGCAGCCCGTGCAGCGGGCCGCGGGGTTCCTTCATCGCTTCAAGCCGATGCGCTTCTGCTCGAACGCGCTCCGCATCAAAGTCCGCAAAAGCATTCAGCTGCGGATTGAACCGCTCGATCTGCGCGATGTGCGCCTGGGCCAGTTCTGGAATCGAGATCTCGCCCGAACGCAGCAGCTCAAGCTGCCGCGCGGCGGGCTGCAGAACCACATCGCTCATGGCCGCGCCGCCTGCCCGGTTGCGCAACCCGCACCGGTGCAGGTCGACGCATCATCTGCCGGCGACGACGGCAGCGGCTGATAGTTAAAGCGATACGCGCGGACAGGCTCGCCCGTGTCGAAGCGGTCGTTCCAGTCGAGCTGATACGTGAGCGCATCGGCGTCGTCAGGAAACTTCTCCGAAGAGGGATACGGATACCGGCTCATGCCATGGAAGGGCAACTGCGTCACCGTGTAGGGCGAGGCATCCCACCAGTCCATGTCCTTCACGTAGCCGTTGGCGTAGAAGAAGTAGTCGCGCTTCCAATGAGCAGGCAGCGCGGGCAATGCCGTTGCGTCGAACTCCGTGGCAATTTCCTCGCCACTACCAAAGATTGCGTACCGGTCGTCGACACCCTTCACCAGCGCCGTCACGTCGCCGTAGCGCGTGTAGTTGCCGCGCTGGTGCTGGAAGGGACCGGTGAGGCTCACGCGGTTGTAGTCATAGTCCAGATCGCCGGGGCTCTTGCCTTCGAGCTGCGTGGGGTAGCCGCGGAAGTGTTCCGTCGCCTGCGTCAGCGGGACCTCGGTGGTGCGCGCCTCAGCCTCGGCATGGTTATCGATGAGCACTTGATCCCAATAGATCTCGAGGTTTGATACCAGACGGATACGCCGCGTACCTGCCGGCAGCTTGCCTGTGAGGTCGACGACGATTGTGCGCTCCAGGCCCGCCGGGAAGCCCGCATCGCCCGGGATGCGTTGCCATGTGCCGTCGGCGCGCTCTGCCTCTACGTAAGGCGAGATGGGCTTGATGCCCGCCTGCCACGCAGCGTAGAGAGAGGTTGCGCTGAAGTAGTTCACATAGCCGGTCATCAGCAGGCGCAGCGGAGCCGCTGCGTTCACCGCGCCCAGATCGAGGGTCAACGTGTGCTCGTTGGCAAAGCCGTCGTAGGGCGTCGGCGTAAAGCCGCCGGCGAACGTGTGATCGGCACGGCTCAGCGTGTCCAGCACATCGTGCCCGTCGCCGTCCCAGGCACCCTTGGGCAATCGCGTGCCTGCCGAGGCAACCACGCGCCCCGAGGCAAACGGCGGGTCGTCGAGGAACCGCTCATCCGGATTCACTTCAACATTCTCCGGATGATCGACCGCAACCAGCCGCAGTTCGTCGATGTAGTTCACTTCTTCCATCGGCTCAATGAAGCGCAGACTCAGCTTGCCATTCGTCTCCGCCAGCTGGCTGCCCTCCACCTTGATCCACTCCCCTGGATTCGGCGTGTTGCGGCGCGTGGGAGTAAACCAATGGCCCACCACGGCCGCGCCGATCACGTCGGTCACAAGCTTGTACTTGTGGCCGTCCCATGCAAACAGCACCGGGCACGAGCTGCCGCGGCGATCCGCTTCCTTCATCGCGATCACCGGCGTATGCGGCAGATCGATCTCATCCTGCAACACGCCCGTTGGCCAAAGGATGCGCAGCAGGTCGATGCTCTCGGCCTTGCCCAGTCCGATGAGAATCTGCGGTGCCGCCTGCGTGGCAAGACCAGACGCTCCTGCCAGCTCCCACTTCTGCCACTGGCCGTTCGCGAAGATCTCCACCTTCGAGCCGATCGCCGTCTTGTTGTCTGCATAGCCGATCAGATCGAGACGCACAAAGTGGTTCTTGTTCGCGCCCACATTGCGCAGCAGCACGGGCGGCGCGTTGAGCTGCGTCACAATCAGGTCCGCCGCGCCATCGCCGTCCACGTCCGCTGCGATCAATCCGCGTGGCGCCGCGAACTTCACAGCATCCACGCCAAGTGCATGGCTTACGTCCTCAAAGGTGCCGTCACCTCGATTGCGGAAGACCTTTACGCGCGGGCCGGCACTGGTCTCGACGATCGCCGCAAGATCGATCCATCCATCGTTGTCAATGTCGATGGCAGTTACGCCCCATCCGGCAGTCGCGCCTTCAAGCGGAAGGGGCACGCGCTTGAAGAGCCGGCCTATATCGTTCGGCCCAGCCACGTTGCGCCACAACGTCACACCAGGCGCACCCGCATGGGTCACGGCGATGTCCATCCACCCGTCCTTGTCGAAATCCAGCACGGCGATGCCGCGCGTCACAGGCAGCTTCTCGTCGTAGAGCGCCTGCGTCGGATACTTTTCTTCGCGCGGATTCACGAACAGCACGGGCGAAGCGCCATCGCCTGTCATCGCAAGATCGACCGCGCGGTCATTGTTGAAATCGGTCAGAATCGCGGTCGTCGTCTTTCCACTTCCGCCCAAACCCGTGGGCTCCGTCCACTCCGTAAAGGTCTTGTTGCCGTTGTTGCGCCACAACACATTCGGCGTGTCGCCAGTCTTCAGCGGAGCGCCGGAGATTATCAGATCGAGATCGGCATCGTGGTCGTAGTCCACAAACGTGATGCCCGTAGGTCGGTTGCGCGGTGCGAGACCTGCTTCTGCCGTCACATCCTGAAACTTGCCCTTGCCCAGGTTCCGGAACAGGAGCACCTTGTCGTCGAAGGCAACAGCTAAGTCGTTCAACGAGTCGGCATCGTAGTCGCCCACGGTGCAGGCCACCGCGTGCCCCTCGGCCTTCAGCCCCGCCGCGGCTGCATCGATCTCGACAAACTTTCCATCCGCGCCGCGATGCAGCACACGAATCGCCTGAGCGCCCGAGGCCGTCAGCACCAGATCCATCTGGCCCGACCCGGTCACGTCCAGCATGCAGGCACCGCCGGTTTCATTTGCTTCGCTCTTGCCCGCGAGCAGCGATTGCGCTTCCAGACGCACAGGAATCATCACTTTATCGTGCTGCTGCGGCTCCTCTACCGGCGTCACCGTCGAGTAGTGGCCCTGCTCGCCGTAAGCCAGGCCAATGGCGGCAGAGATCTTGGTGCTTGTCATGTGTTGGAAAAGCTTGAAGTGCTCTTTGGCCTCTGGCGTACGGCCGGAGCGCTGCAGGGCGCGGGCTATCGCAAATTCAGAGGATGCGTGCTGCGGCGTGATGGCAAGCGCCTTCTGAAACATGGAGATGGCCTCATCGAACCGCTTCATCTCACTCAGACACACACCCGCAAAGTAGTACGAGTCCGCGTCGCGCGGGTCCAGCGCCGTGGCCTTCTCAAAGCTTGCGAGCGCCGGCTCCAGTTCGTTGTCCGCGTGCTGGGTCAGGCCCAGGTTGTACCACGCCTGCGGATTCTTCGGATCGAGCGCAATGCTAGCTTGCAGAGACTCCTTGGCCTCCTCCAGCTTTTGCAGCGCCATCAGCGCGATACCGTCATTGATGGCTGCCTGCGCCAGCTTGGGATCGCGCTTGAAAGCATCGGCAAAGGCCGCAGCCGCACGCTCAGTAAATTGCTGGCCCATCAGCGCCACGCCGCGGTTGTTCAACTTGATGGCTTCCACGTCCAACCGCGTTTGAGCGGCGGCCGCCCCTGCCCCGGCCAGCAGAAGCGCCAGCGTTGCCTGCGCGCCGAAGCGCCTGATCTTCATCCCCAACGTCGTCTCTCCACAGGCGGAGCCCGCACGGCTCCGCAAAATCCCCTGAACCATTCAGTGTATGCGAGTGCCTTGCACACGCGCACCGTGGCATCAATCGGAGTGGCGCTGAATTTCTGTGATACAAAAGCCCTGAACGGAGAGCACGATGGACTCGTTTCCGCAATCCTATCCGGGACGGCGTGAGTACCAGTTGAAAGCCTGGCAGAAACTTCTCTATCTAGTGGTCGGTATGGTCTTTCTGACCGTGGGCGCCGTGTTTGGGCCGGTGCTTTTTCGCGCTTCGGCCGCCGGCCTGCCTGCCGCTCTGCCCTCGTTGTTCTTTCTGGGCTTTGGTGTTTACATGCTGGCGCAAGTGGCCCGCTCCCGTCTCATCCTCGACGGCACCCGCATCACTGTCCGCGGCGCTATTCGCGAGCGGAGCGCTGAGCAGGGTGATATCGAAGGCTTTCGCACTATCTCCTCCCGCAATGGTTCGTATACGCTGCTCCAGCTCAAGCAGGGTCTTGGCACCATCTCCATCCCCAACTCGTTCGATACCGACGAAGACTACCGCGCATGGATGAAGAAGCTGCCCAACCTGGACCAGCGCAATCGCGAGGAAATCCTCGACGAAATTTCGCAGAAAGCGGACTTGGGCTCCACGCCGGAGGAACGGCTGCAGGCACTGCCGACGGCCCGCACCTGGGCACTGTTTCTCTCCATCGTCACCGGCGCCGGAGCGGCTGGCCTGCTGCTGGCTCCCGCGCAGATGCGTATGCTCGCGGCTGCCGTGCTGGTTGTCACGCCAATGGTAGCGGCCATGCTGCTGCACCGTTCTCCGCTTCTCTACGCGCTGTTCAAGCCAAAGGCCGATCCCCGCGCTGAGTTGGTCTTCGTGCCCATCCTCGCAGGATTCGGCCTGCTCTTCCGTGCCAGCGGCCTGCACTTCGTCTCCACCCAGACTCTGTTACTAGTCGCCACACCCGTTGCACTCGCCTACCTTGCCGCATTCGCGACCGCCAGCGGCGGGGGTGCTGCGCGACGCGGCTCCCTGCTGGCAGTCCTCTTCTTTACCGGCCTCTACAGTTACGCCCTGGTTGCCGTGAGCGACACTCTCGGCGATCAGGGCGCGACGAGTTCCTATTCCGCGCAGGTGCTGGGCAAGCATGAGTCCCACGGACGCTCCACCTCCTATACCCTCACGCTCGCTCCCTGGGGCAGTCTGCAGCAAACCAGCAGCGTCGGCGTCTCCTCGGCCACCTACAGGGCTGTCGTGCCGGGCGACGAGGTCTGCATCCAACAACATCCCGGCAACCTGCACATCCCTTGGTATCGGGTGGAAGCCTGCGGCATAGCGTTCCCCGAGGACGCGCCGCAATAGGCCGCACGGCAGGCGCAATGCCTGCGCCGTTATACTTCTCTCGTGACCGCATCGCTCGAAACCCTTGACTGGCACAGCTTTCTCACACGTCCGCATCTGCCCGCACCTTCATCGCGGGCACTCGACGCACTGCGCGGGATGCGCATCCTCGTTACCGGCGCGGGCGGGTCCATCGGCGCAGCGCTCGCGCTGCAGCTCGCTGCGCTCGAGCCGGAGCAACTCATTCTGCTGGAAGCATCCGAGAGCCATCTCTTCGCGATGCAAGCAGCATTCACCGAAAATGCACGCGCCGAAAATGCTACGTTCGTCCTCGGGAGCGTGCAGGATTCCGCACTGCTTGAGGACATTTTCGCCGCGCACAGTCCGCGCCTCGTCTTCCACGCCGCCGCTTTCAAGCATGTGCCGTTGCTCGAGGAGCAGCCGCTGGCCGCCATCGCCAACAACATCTTCGGCACCCACGCGCTCATCGCTGCGGCCGCTGCGTACGGCGCGCGCGTAGTCCTGCTCTCCACGGACAAGGCCGTCGAGCCTGCCTCGGTGATGGGCGCAACAAAGCGCGTGGCGGAGCAGATCGTGCTCTCCACAGCAGGTACCGCGCTGCGCCTGGGCAATGTGCTCGCCTCGCGCGACAGCGTCGCAGAGGTCTTTGCCGCCGAACTCGCCGCTGGCAAGCCGCTCATCGTCGCCGATCCCGCCGCGCGCCGTTACTTCCTCACCATCAATGAAGCCGTGGACCTGCTGCTGGCTGCAGCGCACGAGTCCGAACGCCCAGCTCTGCTGACCGCCGCACTGCCCGCGCCCCATTACATCGCCGATCTCGCACGCTTTCTGCAGCGCACGCTGGCGCCGCACAACAACACGCCTATCGAGTTCAGCCATCTGCGCAGCGGCGACAAGAAATCTGAGAAGCTGTGGTCACCCGCAGAGCACGCGCGCCCCGCGCAGGCCCCGGGCCTCTTCACGATTGATTCGCCCCAACCAGCCGCCACCGAACTGCGGGCCAGACTCGCGTCGCTCCTTGCTGCTCTCGACGAGCGCGACCTCGCCGCTGCACTCGCGCAATTGCGCGCACTGGTGCCCGACTACACTCCCAGCGCCAAGGTCTGCGCACTGACCGGACGACACGCCACGCGAGTCACGCCATGAGCGAAACCAGAATTATGCGCCGCATCGGCGTCGTCACCACCTCGCGCGCCGACTACAGCCACCTGTATTGGCCGCTGCGCGAGCTCGCCGCGCGCTCCGATGTCGAACTCGGCGTCTTTGCGCTCGGGCCGCATCTCTCGCCCGAGTTCGGCAACACCATCAACGAGATCGAGCGCGACGGCTTCCCGCTGCGCGCCCGCATCGAGTGCCTGCTTAGTTCCGACACAGACACTGGAATGGCCAAGACCATTGGCCTCGCCATTCTGAGCCTGGCCGATGCGCTCACCTTATGGCGGCCCGATCTGCTGCTGCTCATCGCCGACCGCTACGAGATGCTGGCGCCCGCCTCGGCTGCGCTCGCACTGCGCATCCCCCTTGCGCACATCGAAGGCGGCGAAGTAAGCCAAGGCGCCATCGACGACCAAGTACGGAACGCTCTCACCAAGCTCGCGCATATTCATTTCACGTCGACTGAAACCGCGCGTCGCCGCGTCATCTCAATGGGCGAAGAACCATGGCGAGTACATCGCGCCGGCGCGCCCTCGCTCGACCACCTGCGCCGCTCCACTCTGCTGGACAGCGCCGCGCTCGACAGCCGCCTTGGACTCGCGCTTACAGCGCCCACCGCGCTCGCCGCTTGGCACCCGGTCACCATCATGCGCGACACCAATGCCGAAGCCGACGCGTTGTTCGCCGCGCTGGCGCAAACGCCCGGCCAACTCATCTTCGTCTATCCCAACACGGATGCCGGCAGCTACGCGCTCATCGAGCGCACGCGCGCGTTGGCAGCCACACGCAACCGCACGCATATCTTCGTCAACCTCGACGCCGTCACATATTGGAGCCTGCTTGGCCAGGTGGACGTGATGATCGGCAATTCGTCGAGCGGCATCATGGAGGCCGCATCGTTCGCACTGCCCGTGGTGAACGTGGGTATGCGCCAGCAGGGTCGCGAACACGCCGCCAACGTTCTGGACGCGCCCGCAGACACCGCCGCAATTCTTGCCGCGCTCCACCGCGCGCTCGACCCCGCATTCCGCGCCGAACTGCGCGGCATGACGAACCCTTACGGCGATGGCACAGCTGCGACCGCGATCGCGCAGATACTCGCGACTACGCCGCTCGACGGATTGCTCGTCAAAGCGCCTGCTCCTCTCCACGAGAACGCATGATTCCTCTCTCCGCGCCCGACATTACCGAAGCTGAAATCGCTGCCGTCACCGCCGTACTGCGCACCGCACGGCTCAGCCTCGGGCCGGAGCTCTCGGCCTTTGAGCAGGCACTGGCAGGCGCGCACAACGTGCCAGACGCGGTCGCCGTCAGCTCCGGTACTGCCGCACTGCATCTGGCGCTGCTCACGCTCGGCATCGGTGCGGGCGACGAAGTGATCGTGCCCTCATTCACCTTCATCGCTGTGGCCAATGCCGTGGCGCAGGTAGGCGCCGTACCGGTCTTCGTGGAGATCGATCCCTTTTCGCTCAACCTCGACCCCGCCGCCGTTGAGCGCGCCGTCACTTCGCGCACACGCGCCCTGATCGCCGTTCACACGTTCGGCGTGCCTGCGCAAATGGATGCGCTGACTGCGATCGCCCGCCGCCACAACCTCGCGCTGATCGAGGATGCATGCGAGGCCGTGGGCGCGCGGTTCGACGGGCAGCCGGTGGGCAGCTTCGGCACGCTCGCTGTACTCGGCTTCTACCCTAACAAGCAGATCACCACCGGCGAAGGCGGCGCCGTACTGGTGCACGACCCTGCGCTCGCGGCGCGCCTGCGTAACCTGCGGAACCAAGGGCGTGACCCCGAAGCTGGCTGGCTGGATCACTCCGAGATCGGCTACAACTACCGCCTTTCGGAACTGGCCTGCGCCCTGGGCCGCGTCCAACTCGCGCGCCTTCAAGGAATCCTGGCCCTGCGCGCAGCCGCAGCCGCGCGCTACGACGCGCTGCTCGACGGAATCCCTGGCCTCGAACTGCCGCCGTTGGCCGTGGAGCGCTGCGCCCTGAGCTGGTTTGTCTACGTGGTGCGGGTTCCCGAACACGCCGACCGGGACCGCGTACAATCTGCTCTGGCCGACAGCGGCATCGCCACCGGCCGTTACTTTGCCCCTATCCATCGCCAGCCAGCATGGCGCACGCATCCGGGCGCCGCCGTTTCTCTTCCGCTCACTGAATCCATCGCCGCTCGAACGTTAGCGCTGCCTTTTTTCAATCACCTCAAACTCGCTGAGCAGGAACGTGTAGCTTCCGCACTACGCAGGGCGCTTGCAGGCGTCTAAACGCACGCCGAACCTCTCTGCGCTATCAGTTTTACTACTCGACGTGGCTTGGGTAGATCTTCAACATCTATTCATCAGGCAGAGAGCAAAATGGCTGGGGACCGTCCAGTTGTGCTTGACATGAGCCGCAGTGCGGTGCAGGATCAAGCCAGATTGGTATGTTTCCGCCTCACTTTGATAGGGGAAGTACCGGCTAAGAGTTTCTTTGCTTAAGATGGCTCAGTTATCTCCGGGCTTCCTGAACTGATCGAATCCACTTCGAACGCGAAGGAAGCTTGCCATGGTGGTGAAAACACACAGCAAGGGTCGCGGAGTCACCGGACTGAATGTGGGTGCGCAAAACGTCCAGCGCTATTTCCAAAAAGGCACTCTTTACGTTGAAATTCAGCTGGATCACCTGCGGATTCAATGTGGGCTTGCGCCCGAGTTCTGGCAGGGCGAACCTGAGATTCACGATCCCCGACTCTGCGCATGGCTGGAAACCAAGTATCCTTCCTGCTACTCAAAGGGCGACTCTGTCCCCCTGGCGCTGATCCCTGATGGCAAAAACTCCTTCAAGCTGCANCCCGCCTGTGCCGCCGCGCCCTCCCGGCTTCGGCTTGCCCGGCGCACCGCGGCTTGAAAAGTTGTGCGGCTGGCTCCGCTACATCAGGTGCGGAGCAGCCTGCTGAAAGACGCTTTCTCAGGTCAACCGATTTACTCCTTCCTTCACTCCTGGCCTTCCCTTACCCGCCCGCCTGGCTCGTTTCTCGCAGTGGTTCCATGGCCGGCTCACGCTGCTGCCGTGCCTTGACAACCACTGCGCGGGCAGCGCACGATTCAAGCGAAAAACTGGCTCGGGCCTCCGGCGTGCATCGCTCATTTCCTGCTCACGCTGCACAGCCGGCGGCATTCCATGGGTTTGGCAGCAGCATCCTCGGAGTGGATGCTGGCGGAAAGCACACACGCAAGTGGCTTTCTTCAACCGGGAGTCACTCTCCTCGAGTTTGCTTGTGTCTGCGACTCTTCCGGAGATGCTCTTAGCAACTCATCCGTTCGAGGGAGTCCGTGCCATGGTCGTCCAGACGCGAAGCAGAGACGGCAGGTTTCTTGGAATCCATATAGGCGCGGAGAATGTGCGCCGCTATTTTCCTCCTACTCATTCCAGCATCGAGTTGTTGCTGGGCCACCTTCACATTCATTGCGAGCTGGAACCTGAGTTCTGGCACGGCCAGCCACAGATTGATGATCCTCGTCTGGCTGACTGGCTGAAGGCGCAGTGTCATCGCAACCGCACACCTGGCAGTTGCGTTGCGCTCACAATGACCCGCGTCGGCGACGACTGTTTCCAGGTCGAGATCCAGCGCCCTGCGCCGCCGCCCGAAACGCGAGCCAAGCCACGTCAGAGAGCGTCGGCGTGCCTGCCTCCCGGTTGATAGACTCGGGATGGAATGACTACACAGGAACTGCAAGCTGCCGTTGAGCGTCACTTTGCCGCCGGCCCGGCCGCCATTGGCGATGCCGCGGCCATGGACATTTTTCTCATCCTGCGCACCGCACTGGAGAACGGCGAGGCCCGCGCTGCCGCGCCTGACCCCGAGGCCCCTACCGGCTGGCGCGTCAACGCCTGGGTCAAACAGGGTATTCTGCTTGGTTTCCGCCTCGGCGCGCTGCATGACTCAGCTGCCGGCTCGCTCACCTTTGTCGACAAGCACACTTACCCGGTGCGCACCTTCACCGCATCGGACAGCGTCCGCTTAGTTCCCGGCGGATCGTCGGTCCGCGCCGGTGCGTATCTTGCCCGCTCAGTCGTCTGCATGCCGCCCATGTATGTGAACGTTGGCGCGTATGTGGACGAAGGCACCATGGTCGATTCGCACGCCCTGGTCGGCTCCTGCGCGCAGATCGGCAAACGCGTCCACCTGAGCGCCGCAGCGCAGGTGGGCGGCGTGCTTGAGCCCGTGAATGCCAGCCCCGTCATCCTTGAGGACGATGTGCTGGTCGGCGGCAACTGCGGCATCTACGAAGGCGCCATCGTGCGCAAAGGCGCTGTGCTGGCCTCAGGCACGATCCTCACACGCGGCACTCCGGTCTTCGATCTCGTGAACGGCACAATCTTGCGCGCCACTGCAGAGCAGCCGCTCATCATCCCACCCAACGCTGTCGTCGTGCCAGGGTCTCGCGCCGTCACGCGCGGCAAGGGCTCCGAGTGGGGTCTCAGCCTCTACGCGCCGGTCATCGTGAAATACCGCGACGAGAAGACCGACCTGAGCACTACGCTCGAAGACCTGCTGCGCTAACCTGAATTCCGGCATGGACGTACAGGCAAACATAAAACTACAGCTGATTCGCTGGGGCGTGGCTGGTCCGGGCCGCGCCGCAGCCCGTTTTGCCGCCGGACTTGCCGCCGTACCCGGAACCACGCTCACCGCCGTCTGGGGCCGCACGCCCGCGCGTGCCGTGGCCTACGCCGAACGATTCGGCTTGCCGCTTGCCTGCGCCACTTTTGATGAGCTGATCGCAGCGGACATCGACGCCATTTACATCGCCACGCATCCGGACTCGCACGCCGAACTCTCCATGCGAGCCCTCGCCGCCGGCAAACACGTACTCTGCGAAAAGCCTGCAACACTGAACCAGCACCAGCTTCGGCAAGTTATGCTCGCCGCGCGAAAACAAAACCAACTCTTTATGGAGGCGATGAAGCCTCCCTTCTTTCCGCTCTATCGCCGCCTGCGCGCGCACCTCGCCGCCCACCCCATCGGCCAGGTTGGCTTTGTGCGCGCGGGCCATGCCGACAGCAAGCTGCCTCCCGACTACCCTTTGCATTTCCCCGAGTTGGGCGGTGGCGGCATCCTGGGCATCGGCCCCTACGAGGCGTTCCTCGCGCTCGACTGGCTCGGCCCGCTCAAGCATGTGCAGACCATGGGCCGCCTGAACGCAAGAGGCGTCGATGCGCTGGCGCTCTTCCAGACCGAGCACGAGCACGGCATGGCACAGTTGCACACTGGCATCGACCTCGAAAGCCGCGGCGATGCCCTGCTCTCCGGTCCGCGTGGCTACGTGCTCATCCACGCCAACTGGTGGAACCCCACGCGCGCCACCATCCACTATACCGACGGCCGCATCGTCGAACTGAATGAACCCTTCGATGCCGGAGGCTTCAACTACGAGACGGCCCACTTCTGCGAGCTTGTCCGCGCCGGACTGCTAGAAAGTCCCGAGATCACCCACGCCCTCTCGCTGAGCATGGCCCGCATGCTCGAGAGAGCCCGTCGCTCGCTCGGTGTACGATTTCCCGGCGAATAACCCTGTCTACTTCGCCCGGCCGAGCTTCGTATCGATCGTCCGCAACAGCTCGCCCGACTGGTCGTCGAAATAGCTCCAGAACATCACCCCGCCCAGCCCATGCGCACGCACGTAATCGCACTTGTCTTCCAGCGACTCCGGATCTTCATACGACACAAATGTTTTTTGTTCCTCGCTGTAGAGATACGGA
>WSSedB1CaDRAFT_10000885_pt1 | contig 12197 bp, 11 predicted proteins | sample WetSurSB1Cattail_FD_9460 | JGI IMG/M metagenome (IMG submission 9460)
TGGCAGGACCGGAACGGAAATCCAAGGTCATCAGTGATCGGGAGAAGCGCCTGACAGCTTATCACGAAGGCGGGCATACGCTTGTAGGCATGTTGCTGCCAAATGCGGATCCGGTTCATAAGGTGACAATTATTCCCCGTGGCAGAGCCGGTGGTTATACTCTTATGCTTCCAAAAGAGGATCGGTCCTATGCAACGCGCGGTGAGCTTATGGATAAGCTTAAAACATTGCTGGCGGGACGTGTCGCTGAAGAAGTCGTACTCAAGGAAATCAGCACTGGTGCCCAGAGCGATATACAGCGTGCTTCGCAGATTGTGCGCAGCATGATTACCCAGTATGGTATGAGTGATGTACTTGGCCCTATCTCTTTCGGTGAGGGACAGGATCATCAGGTGTTTTTGGGACGGGATTTCAATAACCAGCGTAATTATTCGGAAGAAGTTGCCTGCGAGATTGATAAGGAAGTCCGTAAGTACATCGAAGATGCTTATGAGGAGTGCCGTACCATCCTTACGGAGAATGTGGATAAGCTTCATTTGCTGGCGAAGAACCTTATGGAGCGTGAAACTCTTGAGGCCGCTGAGCTTGAAGAGCTTATGACGAAGGGATATATTACGGATAAAGCAGAGGAGAGCGGAGAAGAGGAGAAGAAGGATGATGCAGTTGTCATGCAGCCTGTAGAAAATCCGGAAGCTTCCTCTGAAAGCACTGCAATCAAGCAGGAAGAAACAGCTGAAGAGAAGTCAGCTGAGCCAAAGCTCAATATTACAAGACACGAATAGAAATCATATGATAAATGGCGGGGCAGGCAGAGTATTTTTGCTTACTCCGCCATTTGTTGTATAATCAGTTTTGTGGTTGGTTGACACTGCTGGAATTTTGGCTTATCATAAAAATTGATTTTAATTTTACGTTGTTGTCAATGGCTAAAGAAAGATTTATCCCGGCAGCATGTCAGGGTAACAGAAGCCTATATTGATATTATATGCGAGAGGCGGTTCAGTAATATGAGTGAAGTATTGTTGCATTATACGCGTGGCGGGCATGTAGAAGATATTAATCGCGGAGATGTTGTTGCAGTGAACAGCGCCGGGAAGATTATAGATTCTGTGGGGGATGCACAGCTGCCAATGTTTTGGCGCAGTGCAGCCAAACCGTTCCAGGCTTTGCCTTTTGTTAAAAATGGCGGGCTTAGTAAATATGGGATTACAGATAAGGAGCTTGCCTTACTTGTATCTTCACACAGTGGAGAACCGATTCATGTGGAACTTGTGCAGGGTATTCTGGCGAAAATCGGGCTTACGGTGGATGCGCTGGATTGTGGTCCGGCGCGTCCGATGAGCGGCAAAGCTGCCAGAACGCTGGTGGAAAAACATGAAAAGCCCCAGGCTGTGCATAATCCCTGTTCAGGGAAACATTCGCAAATCCTTGCCCTTTGCCGTATGATGGGGCTGCCGGTTGAAGGATATACAAAGCCGGAACATGCAGTAGAAAAGGTGATTTTTCAGCATGTTGCTATGGCATCCCGCATGCCGGAGGATAAGCTTGAAATTGGTATTGATGGTTGTGGTGTGCCGGTATTTTACCTGCCGCTTGATCACATGGCGCTGGCATATGCGCGGCTGTCTACGCCGGAAAAAGGCGCATGGGGAGAATATGAGGTTGCTGCGCGTACGATTCGTGATGCGATGAGCGCTCACCCTGAGGTACTGGCGGGCACAGGGCGCATCGATACCATTGTGTCGCAGATTACCAAGGGGCGTATCATTGCCAAGATTGGGGCGGATGCGGTTTACTGTATTGCTGTCAGGGATGAGGATCTTGGGATTGCGTTTAAAATAGAGGACGGCAGCTATCGTGCAATTAATCCTGCCGTCATTGGCGTCTTGAAGCGTATGGGACTGCTTACCAGGGAAGAGTATGATGCCTTGATAGAAAAATTCCCGCCGGTTTTGAAAAACCATCGTGGCGATATCATCGGGACTGTGGAAACCATGTTTTGAGATTCTGTATGGCTCATGGGGCGATGCCGGCGAGGTAAGACGCAATTGGAAAATCGTGGCGCAGAGTATGATAAAGGTAGGGAAAAACTCTATAGCGCAGGCGTTGTATATAGTTCAAATATATGCAATGCCTGCGTTTTTGCATATGTACAAAAAAAATCGATGACAGCCGGGACTTGCGATATTTTTTAAAGTAATTTATGATATAAAAGAATGTGGTTGTATAAAAGAATTTGATACGCTATTATTATAGGGGTTAGTTTGTATTTTGAAATAAAGGGGATAATAGGATGCGATCCAGTATATTAAAACTTCTGCGCGAAGCGGGGAAAGGATATGTTTCTGGTGAAGAAATAGCGGGACAGCTGGGGGTTTCACGTACGGCAGTTTGGAAACATATCCAGGAACTGCGTGAGGCAGGTTATGATATAGCCAGCCACTCCCGCAGCGGGTATTCGCTCAGGGAAGCACCGGATCTTTTGCTGCCGAATGAGATACAGCATGGTTTGACGACAAGATTCATTGGTAAGAATATCGTGCATTATGAAGAAGTAAGTTCGACCAATATTGAGGCAAAGCGGCTGGCAGCAGATGGAGCACCGGAGGGTACTGTTGTTGTGAGTGAGGCGCAGAATACAGGACGCGGCCGTATGGAACGGGGTTTTTTCTCACCTAAAGGTAAGGGAATCTGGTTCTCGGTCATTCTGCGGCCACATTTTTTGCCGCAGGAAGCCCCAAAATGTACTTTGCTGGCAGCAGTTTCTGTGGCCAGGGCGATGGAAAAGTTCGGTCTTAAGGCAGATATCAAATGGCCAAATGATATTCTTTATGAAGGTAAAAAGCTCGTGGGCATACTTACGGAGATGAATGCAGAAATGGACCGCATCAATTATGTAGTCATCGGTACGGGTATCAATGTGAATATTATGCCGGAAGATTTTCCTGAGGATATCAGATCCGTGGCAACGTCGCTCGCTATCATGAAGGGTGAAAAGCTGCCTCGCGTGGCGTTCTTCCGTGAAGTCCTGACTGCGCTGGAGGAACTTTATGATTTAGCGCGCAGCAAGGGATTTGCTCCCGTTCTCGATGAATGGAGGCGTTATACGATTACATTGGGACAGGAAGTAGATGTTATCGGTATAAATGAAAGATTTTTTGGCGTGGCGGCCGATATTGACACAGAGGGTGCGTTGCTCGTGGATACACCCGAGGGGCGTCGCCGTGTGCTTGCGGGTGATGTTTCTATCCGGACGAAGAAACGGACTTGAAAATTCAGCTCATAGAGCGATTGGCTTTATGCTATTGGAGGAAATGTAATGCTTTTAGTGTTTGATATTGGCAATAGCAATATCGTATTGGGAACCTATGAGGGCAAGAAATTGCTGAAGCACTGGCGTATTTCTACGGACCGCCAGAAAACCGGCGATGAGTATGGGATGCTGATAAATAATTTATTCCACTTTCAGGGTATACGCATGACAGACATTGATGCAATCATTATTTCATCGGTTGTTCCGCCGCTCATTGTACCGATGATTAAGATGTGTGAGAGATATTTTCATCTGCATCCGCTTATCGTGGGGCCGGGTATTAAAACGGGTATTCGTCTGAAATATGAAAACCCGCGTGAAATAGGTGCTGACCGTATCGTAAACGCAGTCGGGGCTTTTGAGCAGTATGGTGGACCGCTTATTGTAATTGATATCGGTACGGCCACAACCTTTGATGTTGTGGCGAATAACGGAGATTTCCTGGGAGGTGTCATTGCCCCAGGGATTGGTATTTCGACGGAGGCGCTCTTTATGCGTGCAGCCAAGCTGCCGCGCATCGAACTTGTCACACCTAAGAATGTTGTGAACCGCAACACAATAGGGGGCATGCAGTCCGGCATTATTTTCGGCTGCGTCGGGCAAATTGATGAGATTGTACGTCGTATCAAGGATGAGATGCGGATGGAGATGACGGTCATTGCGACTGGTGGTTATGCACGCATGATTCAGCGCGAATCGACGACCATAGATAAGATAGATCATTTCCTTACGCTTACGGGTCTCAGGGTTTTGTACGAGAGGAATATGTAATGCATATTGGTAACTTGGATTTTCCTGTTCCGGTATTTTTAGCACCTATGGCAGGGGTAACGGATACGGCTTATCGCATACTCGCCCGTGAGATGGGGTGCTCGCTGGTGTATTCTGAAATGGTCAGTGATAAGGGCATCAATTACCGTAATTCACATACTTTGGAAATGCTGCATACGGAGCGAAGGGAACGGCCTTTGGCTATGCAGCTTTTTGGTGCGGAACCGGAAAGTGTGGCACGGGCAGCGGCATATGTTGAAAATCTGGGATGTGCGGATATCATTGATTTTAATATGGGATGTCCGGCACCCAAGGTTGTAAAGAATGGCGAAGGGTCTGCACTTATGCTTGATCCGGACCGTGCTTTTCGTGTACTGCAGGCCCTGCGCGCTGCGGTGAGCCTGCCGGTTACGGTAAAAATGCGCAAGGGCTGGGATGAAACGCGCGTGAATGTCATTGAACTAGCTAAGCTTGCCGAACAGGCAGGTATGGATGCTATTGCTGTGCATGGACGTACCAGAGAGCAGTTTTATAGTGGGCGGGCAGATTGGAAAATTATTGCCAGGGTCAAGCAAGCGGTGCATATTCCTGTGATTGCGAATGGTGATATCCGTACCTGCAAAGATTTGGCTGACATCTTTCGGGAGACACACTGTGACGCGGTGATGATTGGACGTGCGGCACAGGGGAATCCCTGGATTTTTCGGCGATTTCGTGAATTTCTTATGACAGGCAGCGAGGCTGGGGAGCCGACGATTGAGGAGCGGGCGTCGGTTATCCTGCGCCATCTTGATATGCTGCTTGCATGCAAGGGGGATTACATCGGGCCCCGTGAGATGCGCAAGCATGCAACCTGGTACACGAAGGGGCTGCCACATGGTGCAGAGCTGCGTGAACAGTTTAACCGGGCGGAAAAAAGAGCGGATTTCGTAGAGATCCTGCGCAGGATGCAGGATACGGCAATAGAAGCTTTGTCTTGAACAAAAATGGAGGAGAGAAGAATGTCAGATAAAAAGGATAAGAAGCAGGAGGCTGTATGGAACACGTATACGGCAAAAGAGAAGCAGGCGATGGAAACACTTTGTGCGGGTTACCGTGCGTTTCTGACGAAGTGCAAGACGGAGCGCGAGAGTACGGCAGACGCTGTGCGTGAGGCTGAGGCTGCGGGCTATGTGGATGTAGCGGAGGTTATGGCACAGGGCAGGAAGCTGCAGCCTGGTGATAAGGTCTATGCTGTTTGCATGAAAAAAACCATTGCGCTTTTTAATATAGGTACGGAGCCATTAGAAAATGGGATGGCAATACTCGGGGCACACGTGGATACCTGCAGGCTGGATCTCAAGCAGAACCCTCTGTATGAGGATGGCGGACTGGCTTATTTCGATACGCATTATTATGGTGGCATAAAAAAATATCAATGGGTTACACTGCCACTTGCTTTGCATGGCGTTATAGCGAAAAAAGATGGTACAGTGCTGGATATTGTTATTGGCGAGGATGAGTCCGAACCGGCTTTTTGCGTAACCGATTTGCTGATCCACCTATCACAGGAACAGATGGAAAAGAAGGCCTCCAAGGTCATCGAGGGTGAAAAACTGGATGTACTTGTAGGGACACTGCCTTTGAAGGGTGAGGACAAGGATGCTGTCAAGGCAGGTGTGCTTAAGCTTTTGGCAGATAAATATGATATTTGTGAAGAGGACTTTATTTCGGCTGAGCTCACACTTGTTCCGGCAGGCCGGGCGCGTGAGATGGGGCTTGACCGCAGCATGATTCTGGCCTATGGGCAGGATGACCGCGTTTGTGCGTATACCTCGCTGGTGGCTATGCTGGAGACAGGCAGAGTCCGGAAAACAGCCTGCTGTCTGCTCGTTGATAAAGAAGAAATCGGCAGTATGGGAGCTACGGGTATGCAGTCTCGTTTCTTTGAAAATGCGCTTGCCGAGGTACTGAATCTTTTGGGACAGTACAGCGAGCTTATCCTGCGTCGCTGCCTGGCAAATTCCAAAATGCTTTCTTCAGATGTTTCCTCTGGCTATGATGCACTGTATGCCAGTGCCTATGATAAAAAGAATGTTGCCTATCTTGGTAAGGGTATGGTATTCAATAAGTTTACCGGAGCACGCGGCAAATCGGGCTCGAATGATGCCAATGCGGAATATCTCGGTGAAATACGATGCATGCTTGAAAAGCACAAGGTGCATTTCCAGACCGCAGAGCTTGGCCGGGTCGATCTTGGCGGTGGCGGGACGATTGCCTATATCATGTCACTTTATGGTATGCAGGTCATAGACAGCGGCGTAGCCGTGTTGTCGATGCATGCACCATGGGAGGTCACCAGCAAGGTTGATATTTATGAGGCGAAGAAGGGCTATACGGCTTTTCTGCAGGAAGCCTGAAGACAGGATAAATATATGGGGATGGAAAAATGTCAGAGCTGCTGATTCAAAAATTTATACGCAATTATGCAGATACGGATAATCCTGCTGTACGTCTGCAATATGGAACGTTTAGTGGGATCGTCGGCATAATCGTGAACTTTGCGCTTTTTGCCGTAAAACTGACCATCGGTATTTTGAGTGGTGCCATATCTATTATAGCGGATGCTCTGCATAACCTTTCGGATGCAGCCTCGGCTGTTGTGACCTTGCTGGGCTTCAAGCTCGCGGCAAAACCGGCGGATACGGAGCACCCTTTTGGTCATGGAAGGATAGAATACCTGACAGGGCTCTTGATTTCCTTTATAATCCTTATGGTTGGCATAGAGCTTTTAGAGACCTCGGTGGATAAGATTCTGCATCCAGCTGCGATTTCAATCGGTGGTGCAATGATTGTATTTTTGCTTATATCTATAGCACTTCAACTTTGGCTGGGGCGGTTCAACCGGACGATTGGCTGCAGGATAAATTCCGCGGCCATCGAAGCGGCAGCAGCGGACAGCCTTAATGATTGTGTGGCTACGGGCGTAGTGCTGTTCAGTCTGGGGGTCAACTACTTTGCTGGATATAATGTCGATGGCATTGCGGGGATTTTTGTAGCCTGTTTTGTGCTCCACAGTGGCTGGGGAGCGGCGAAAGCAACGATACAGCCACTCTTGGGGCGGGCACCAGAGCCAGCGTTTGTCAAGGCGCTGGAGGAGGCTGTGCTTGCGGAAAAAGCAATCCGTGGCATGCATGACCTTATCATACACGATTATGGACCTGGCAGGATCTTTGTTTCGCTGCATGTGGAGATTCCGGCAGACATGGATATCATGAAGGCACATGAGCTTATAGACGGACTGGAGATGCGTCTTCACGGAAAATTTCGTTTGGAGGTCACGGTGCATATGGATCCTGTGGTAGTGAATAATCCTGAGATTGACAGGCTGCGCAGGCTCATGGAAAAGGCTGTAGCGGAAACGGACAGCAACCTTTCCATGCATGATTTTCGAATGACGACGACCTACGATTCCGGGCGTAACCTTATTTTTGATGTAGTGGTGCCAGCAGACTGCCAGCTGACAGACCGCGAGGTGCGCCAGACTCTTTGTAACAAGGCAGCAGCCTTGGATAAGGGCTATCATGCGGTTGTGCGAATTGACCATTTATATTCATGAAGAGACGGAAGAAGACGTTTATGACGTCAGGACAAAAAAAGGATTGTATTCTCAGAGAAAGACCTTCTGTGAGAATACAATCCTTATATTTATGTCCGTATTTTATTTTATAGCTGTATCAAGTGCCAGGCTGATCATATCATTGAAGGAAGTCTGACGTTCCTCTGCCGTGGTTTCTTCTCCTGTGAGAATATGGTTGCTGACCGTGAATATAGCCAGTGCCTGTACCTGATATTTGGCGGCTAAAAGGTAAAGCGCAGCGGCCTCCATTTCGGCTGCCAGAATTCCGTAAGAAGCCAGCTTTTGAAAATCAATCTCATCATCATAGAAACGATCCTGAGAAAGCACATTGCCAACCTTGACGGAAAGCTTTAGCTTACAGGCGGTATTTACGGCAGTTGCCAGCAGCTCATAGTCGGCAATCGGAGCAAAATTGACCGAGGGTCCAAAAATATTATGAACCATGGAGGAATCGGTGGTCGCTGCCTGCGCAATCACAACGTCGCGCACATGGATGTCTTTTTGTATGGCACCGCAGGTACCGACACGGAAGAGCTTCTTTACACCGTATTTGCTGATGAGCTCGTTTACATAAATCGAAATAGAAGGCATACCCATGCCGGTTCCCTGTACCGAAACGCGTTTGTCCTTATAGAATCCGGTATAGCCGAGTATGTTGCGGATGTTCGTATATTCATGTGCATTCTCTAAAAAGTTCTCGGCAATGTACTTCGCACGCAGAGGATCACCGGGCAACAAGATGCAATCAGCGATTTCTCCGGCTTTAGCAGCGATGTGTATACTCATATGAAAGACCTCTTTCTGTAATTTCTATAATTTTATTATATCTTTTCAGAAGTTCTTTGAAAAGGGCTTATTGTATCGGAAAGAGAAAATTTATTTGTGCGGTAGTCTTTTTTGTTTTGTAATCAAGAAAATTCCATGTATGTCACAGCAAAAAAATACATATAATGGAAATTTTGTAGGTCTGGAGCTATATTTTTTATTTTTTAGAAGGACAATTTAGGGGAATGTCGAATAAAAAATTTTGATGATAGTTTCGTAAAGGTGGGAGTTATTTAAATGAGGAAAAGAATATTTGGATTATCCATGCTTGCTGGTTTGCTGCTCATGTTAACCAGTGTGGCCAATGCATCACCCGTAAATTTTGATTTAACCATTCATTGTAAAGAAACTTTGCGTAATGATGAGCAGTTTGTAGTTATCGTTGATAATAAAACAATTGGTGCAATAAATGCTGGTTTTGAGTCTGATACAGCGAAGAGTAAAAAAAACTATGAAGCATGTTATAATATAAGCACAGATATTGAATCGCAGGATGCATATAAATCTGCGCATGATATAACAATATTATATATGAAAGATAAAAATTTATCTAATACGTACGACTTTCTTTTAAAGGAGCATAAAGATAAAAATTTAAAATTGCAATGTTATTTTAATGGAGTGAAAATGCGGGCAAAATAATATTTATTTTGTACGGACTTTGCTCATCTGGTAAAGTAAAATGAAATCGTTGTGCAGCCACTCTATACAATGGCGGTTTTTCTTCCTTATACATAGTGACTGAAGGGCATCGGACGGGATAAATATTTAATTTATAAAAAACTTCATGGGGGGATAGAGATGAATAAAGCTGATTTTGACGATAGCATCGAAGAATTCGTCCGTGATTCGGAAGATAATTTGATTGATGAAAAGAAGGCAATATCTCCTGCAGTGATTGGTTTAAGGATATTCGAGAGTCCGATTGTATTTGTTGGAGCGGCTGATGATGAAATGTTCAGGGAATTTGCCAGCAAGGATGGTATAGGAAAATCTTTGCAGGGACCGTTTGCATGGCTGCCTACAGCTAAATCTGTCATTTCTGTTTTTTTCCCTTTTACGGATGCTGTTAAAGTGAGCAACAGGGCTGATAAGCTTGAACCATCAAGCGAATGGCTGCATGCGCGCATTGAAGGACAGATGTTTATTGATAAAGCAACAAAATATTTGCTTGCATATCTTGAAAAAAGTGGATATAAGACAGTTGCTCCTTCCATTGACCAGCGGTTTTGGTCAAAGACAGCTTTTAATCCGGCAACTCCGCATCCGGAGGTTTCATTCACCAGTAACTGGTCAGAACGGCATATAGCTTTTTTATGCGGCATGGGAACGTTTGGATTATCTAAAGGGCTGATTACAGAAAAGGGAATGGCAGGGCGCTTTACCAGCCTTATAACGGAATTGGAATTGCCGCCCAATCCGCGTTCCTATGAGGAACCATATGAATACTGTATAAAATGCGGAGCCTGTGTGAGAAGATGCCCCGCGAATGCTATATCCTTGGAAAAGGGAAAGAACCATATGATATGTTTTGCATATCTGAATGAAACTGGAAAAAAATATTCGCCAAGGTACGGTTGTGGGAAATGTCAGGTCGGTGTACCATGCGAGCGTAAAATACCTAAGAGAATCTGAGCAAAAAGCAGCGTAAAGCTGCTTTTTGTTATTTAAGAGTCCGTTCATTGCTTCTTAGGTGCCGGAAGTTTTAAGTGTTCCTGGAAAATGAGGAAAGACGCTTACGGGCTATACTGGTTTTAGTGCTATTACTATAAATCGAGAAGTAGTAAGGCTTGCAAGATTTCTTAAAATACTATATGATACAATAAAATGTCTATTACTGAATAGGGATAGTATGTTTAAGAATAAGAGGGGTACGAAGTATGAAGATATCGACCAGAGGAAGGTATGCACTGCGTCTTATGCTGGATGTTGCTATAAATGGCAATGAGATGCCGGTACGCATCAAGGATATTGCACAGCGACAGGAAATTTCTGAGAAATATCTGGAGCAGATTGTATCGGTGCTTAATAAGGCCGGTCTTGTACGCAGCAGTCGCGGCCCGCAGGGTGGGTACAGGCTCATGAGGAAGCCCGGGGAATATACAGCAGGAATGATTTTGCGATTTATTGAAGGAAGTCTGGCTCCGGTAGCCTGTATGGATGCGGATGTCAATGATTGCCCCAGGCATGAGCATTGTGCAACGTTAAAGCTTTGGGAAATGCTGGATGAGGCAATTGAAAATGTAGTCGATCATGTGACCTTGGCAGATCTGGTAGCCTGGCAGCAGAAGATGGACGGCAACGAAATACAATGACAAAAATGCAGGGATGTAGTACACTTAATTGAGTCAGATATTTTTACGTAGGTGATGGATTTGTCAAATGACATATTTGGTGTGATAAAAAAGGACTTGGCTTTGTTAGAGACGGAACTGCTGGCATCTATGGTGTCGCCGGTAGAACTCATTACGGAAATTGGCACGCATCTGGTAAAGTCGGGGGGGAAGCGTCTTCGACCGGCTCTTTATTTACTATCGGCACGCAGTGGCCCGGTTTTTGATGCGAAAAGGGTTATGCCTTTGGCGGCGGCCCTTGAGCTTATACATATGGCTTCGCTGGTACATGATGATGTTATTGATCATGCGGATATGCGGCGCGGTACGCTTACGGCGAATGCCAAATGGGGCAATCAGGTTTCCATACTTAGTGGTGACTATATTTTTGCCAAAGCGTTTTCGCTTGTGGCGGGAAATTCATATGACAGTCGTATAACAACACGTCTTTCCGAGTTGGTATGTGACCTGAGTTCCGGTGAAATTATACAAAATCGCGGGATATATGTAGCTGCACGGGATATAGAGGCATATTATGGACGTATAGCAAAAAAAACAGCGAACTTTTTGGCTGTTTGTTGCGAAATGGGAGCTATTGTGAGCGAGATGGATGAAGATACAATGCATCGGCTTTATACGTATGGATATTCTATTGGAATGGCTTTCCAGATTACGGATGATTTGCTCGATATAACTTCAAGTAAGAAAAAAATTGGTAAGCCGGCTGGTAATGATATTTTGCAGGGCATTGTGACACTTCCGGTTATCCGCGCACTGGAAACCAGTCCGGATAAACAGGAACTGGAGGCTATCATAACGAATCGCGGCATGACAGAGGAAATGCTACAAAGAGCATTGGAAATCGTCAAGGAATCCGATGGAATTACTTTCGCGCAGGGCAGGGCAGACAGCTTTTTGGAGACCGCCAGGAAGTCTTTGCCAGGGACATTGCCGGAGAAGATTCGTCAGGCTTATTGCAAGGCTGCTGATTTTATTGGACATCGGGATTTTTAATATCGTATGTTTACGATATTATAATATATTGTAACTATTTTAATATGCCTAAAGGAGGTTTTTTTATGTTTGGAATAGGTATACCGGAGCTGGTGCTCATATTGATTATAGGGCTGGTTGTCTTTGGCCCGGGAAAACTGCCGGAAATTGGCAAGGCTGTGGGAAAGAGCCTCAATGAGTTTAAGAAAGCAACGTCGAGCCTGACCGCAGAGGTTGAGGAAACGAAGACGGTAGTACAATCTTCCGTACAGCCGCCACAGAGTCCGGCGCAGCAGACTGTGGTCCAGGAACCAGCAGCTGTGCAGGCGAATGCAACCGTACA
>WSSedB1CaDRAFT_10000886_pt1 | contig 12194 bp, 9 predicted proteins | sample WetSurSB1Cattail_FD_9460 | JGI IMG/M metagenome (IMG submission 9460)
GAGAGGGTTCAGAAACTAATTGAAGCCGGTGTTGACCAGCTTGGAGGTGAAAACCTTCCGGATATTATTGTTAAGCTGGTGAAAGAAGGCAAAATAAACGAATCGCGCATCGATAGTTCTGTAGTAAGATTACTTCGTTTAAAGTTTCAGTTAGGTTTATTTGACAATCCATTTGTGGATGCAAAGAAAGCCGGAGAAATTGTAGGGAACCCTGAATTTAAAAAAGCCGGTGAGGACGCGCAGAGAAGATCACTGACGTTACTAAAAAATGATAGCCACACCTTACCGTTAGCACTAAACAAGCTTAAAATTTATGTCAAAAATATCGATGTGAAAGTAGCGGCAGCATATGGTACAGTTGTTGATGATCCTAAGCAGGCCGATTTCGCTATAATAAGACTAAAAACACCAAGCTACCTGATCCCTGAAGCTAAAGACAACATCATCGCTGGAATGTTCCATTTTGGTGACCTCGATTTTAAGGGCAAAGAATTAAAAGATATTCTTATGTTAGAAAAAACTGTCCCTACTATAGTTGATATATATTTGGACCGGCCTGCCGTTATACCGGAAATCAGCCGGTACTCAAAAGCACTTATTGCTAACTATGGGTCAGGCGACGCTGCTTTAATGGATGTTGTTTTTGGAAAATTCAAACCCGGAGGACATTTACCAATCGAATTACCTTCCTCCATGAACGCCGTCCGCAACCAAAAGGAAGATATGCCTTACGATTCTAAAAATCCATTATACAAATTTGGATTCGGTTTAAGTTATTGATAAAAATTAAGAAAATCCTGATATGCTAAAGAGGTATTAAAAGCTCTGATTCTGCTTCCTGCTGCAACACCAAGGGCTTTACATCCTGTAAAGCCTTAATGCGGGAGACTAAAAGTGAAATACCTAAGCCAAATATGCCTATTACAGCAAATGAATACCGCAGACCGGCAATCTGGGCGATATGACCGATAAGAGGGGGGCCCATTAAAAAGCCCAGGAAGCTTACACTAGAGACAGTTGCCAGAGCAATACCTGCAGGCACCCTGGTATGCCTTCCTGCTGCACTGTAAACGGTAGGCACAATACTTGAGACTCCCAAACCGACGAGCATAAAAGCAAATGTACAGGTTATCAGATTAGGAAACAGAACTGAAGTAAATAAACCTGTTGAGATCATTACGCCACAAATCTGAAGCAGTTTTTTCCTGCCTATTTTTGAAGTCACATAATCGGCTAAAAAACGACCTGCAGCCATCATGATCATAAATGAAGTATATCCTAAAATAACAAGAGATGATGGAGCTTTAACAACATCTTTAAAATAAACACCACTCCAGTCGAACATTGCACCTTCACTGGCCATACTGCAAAAACCAATGATACCGAGCTGAAGAAGAATACTGTCGGGCTTAGAAAAGAATTTTCGCTTCGGTTCATCATTGTTGAAACCTGATTTGCCTTTTACAAGAAACGGATGATTTATCCACACTATAACCCATACAACCAGTATGACAGTTATGAAATGCCAGTAAGGAGCAACTTTCAGATTAATCATAAGCAATCCGATTAGAGCACCGGTAAATCCTGCAAGACTCCATCCCCCGTGAAATGATGACATGATTGGCCGGTCATATAACATTTCTGTTGTAACACCCTGCGTGTTGATCGAAATATTACAAAGATTCCCGGCCAGACCAAATAAAAACAAAGCAATTGCCAGTTGCCATCCTTCTTTTACCAGACCAATATTGCTGAGGCAGATTGTGTACAAAGGAAGTGCAAAAAGTATAACTCTCCGGCTTCCGAAGCGGGTTACGAGCTTTCCGGAAAATGGCATCATTAAAAACTGACCAACCGGCAGTGCGAACAAAATACTGCCAAGCATTGCATCATTCAAATGAAGTTTGGTCTTGATATCAGGAATTCTGCTGGCCCACGATGCAAAACAGAGCCCCATACTGAAATATACCATTGCTACAGCTACCCTGATGCGGCTCCTTTCCATTCTGTTCAATGCCCGGGGTTGTCAAAATAGTTCCTCATAAATAACAACTGATATTTTACAGCATTGGTCCAGTAGGCCCAGGTGTGCCCGCCGGGACGGGTAATATAGTCATGAGGAATGTTACGGTATAATAACTGCTGGTGCAGGTTTTCATTTACTTTGTAAAAGAAATCATCTGTCCCGCAATCAATAATAATGGCCAGTGAATTCGGAGTAAGTTGATACAGCATATTAATCACGGTGTTCTTTTCCCAGCGTTCAGGTTGGTCAGCATAGGTTCCCAGCACTTTGGCCATGTCCCAGTTGTTAGGGAAAGGCCGGATATCAACTCCACCGCTCATGCTACCTGCAGCGCCGAATATATCCTGATGTTTGATAGCAAGATATAATGCTCCGTGTCCTCCCATACTCAGTCCGGTGATTGCCCTTCCGGTTCGGTCCTTAACCGTCTTATACCTTAAATCGATTGCTTTTACCAGTTCATCAGCAATAAATGTCTCATACTGAGATTTAGGGTCAACCGGACTATTCCAGTACCAGCTGCCATATCCGCCATCAGGACAAACAATAATCATATTATACTGATCGGCGGCTCTCTCAAAACCTTTGGCACTGTTTATCCATTTAAGGTGATTTCCGCTATATCCATGTAATAAATAAACCACCGGAAGTTGTGTTGCAGAAGCATACGTATCAGGAGTTATTATTACTGCTTTAATATTTTTCTGCATCGATTGACTGTAAACCTGAATGGTATCGACAATTGCAGCATTGGCTACAGAGAAAACCCATATTGTAATTAGAAAAACAAGTGTACGTTTCATTTCCTTCCTGATGTATTTGGTTAAACTCTTTAATATCTTAATCGCAGAAAATATTCATGTAAATATAAGAAAACCATCGAAAGCTATAATAGGCCATACATAAATACCATAATCTGACAAAAAACAGATTATTAAACATTAGTTAATTATAGTTGTTTTAATAAGAGAAAAACATGATTTTATAATTGAAAAACATTGAAGAAATGAATTCTATTAAAAAAAATAAAACAATTTCTCTTATAATACTACTTCAACTGATCACAGTTTTTACATTGATAGTGAGTGCTTATGGAGAAAAAACTAATACAAAAAAGAAAATGGAAATTAAAAATAAAAATACTACAATAGAGCCGGTTATTGAGCAGCCTGGCAATTTATCTTCATATGATACAATTACTCTTGGTGGTGGATGTTTTTGGTGTGTGGATGCAGTTTATGAAATGCTTGATGGAGTAATAAAAGTAGAATCGGGATTCTCAGGTGGTACAGTTAAAAATCCTTCATACAGGGAAGTATGCACCGGTTCAACAGGACATGCTGAAGTTGTACAAATTATATTTGATAAGTCAAAGACATCTGTTGATGAGATTCTGAAAGTCTTTTTTACTGTTCACGATCCGACATCATTAAACAGACAGGGTGATGATGTCGGGACTCAATACCGGTCGGTTATTTTTTACAGGAATGATAATCAGTATAAGATTGCCAAAAGCATTATTGATGACTTAAATAATAACCATGTTTATCTGAAACCAATTGTAACTCAATTAGTCCCTTTCACTGCTTTCTACAAAGCGGAAGATTATCATCAGGATTATTATAACCAGAACAAAGATGCTCCATATTGCAGAATGGTTATACAACCCAAATTAGAAAAATTCGAAAAAGTATTTAAAGACCGGTTAAAGAAATAATAATGAAAAGATCTGAATCAGTTTCTGTTAAAATCGTTATAATATTATCAATGGTCGCGGCACTTTCCTTTAGTGCATGCGGACAGAGTAGAAATGCTAATCAATCATCCTTAAACATGAATACTATTAGTAAACCTGAAAATCCTTACTATTCTCATACCGATACAACCAAATTGAATCTCAGCGATGCTGAGTGGAAGAAGATACTTCCTAAGGAACTTTATGAAGTGTCGCGACATGCGGCTACGGAACAACCTTTTACAGGTAAGTATTGGAATTCAGATGTAAGGGGCACATATTACTGTGCAGCTTGCGGCAATTTGCTTTTCCGCTCGGATGCAAAATTTGCAAGTACATGTGGCTGGCCAAGCTTCTTTGAACAGGCCAATAAGAACAGTACGGTATACAGACGCGATACATCTTTGGGAATGGAAAGGACAGAAGTCTTATGCGCAAGATGCGGAGGACACTTAGGACATATATTTGATGATGGTCCCCCACCAACTGGCAAGAGATATTGTATGAATTCAATAGCTTTAGATTTCGTACCTGATAGTAAGTAGAAAAATTTAACCACTAATCTCTTTCTGTCTTTGAATATCGCCATTTCATAAAGAAATAAACCGGTATTCCTGAAAAAATCAGAACCAACCCAATTGTAGCCTCACGAGGCCTTGTTATTATCGTATTGAAAAATAAACCTATACAAAACAGGATGAATATTGCCGGCACCACAGGATATCCCCATACTTTATAGGGTCTGTGTATTTCCGGCATCCTGTATCGTAAAATGAATACCCCGAGAGTAGTAGCTCCATAAAAAATAAAAACTGCAAAAATAATCATGTCCGTCAATTGATCAAAGGTTCCCGACAGAACCAATACTGATGCCCATATTCCCTGCCATAAAAGCGAGTTAGACGGGACATTGGCTTTATTAATTTTAGCGATACTCCTGAAAAAAAGTTTATCACGAGCCATGGCATAATAGGGTCGGGCCCCCGTCAGTATACTGGCATTTGTACATCCCAGAGTAGTAACAAGAATTAATAATGAAATAAAAAGTACTCCTCCTGTTCCCCAGAATGTTCTTACTGCCTCAACTGCCGCTATCTGATTGCCAGCTTCATTAATTTGAACAAGTTGCGGAATAGATAAAAGAGTCAGATAGGTCATATTGACCAGCAAATAGATTATAATTACAATAAATACCCCGGAGACAATTCCCTTAGGAATATTTCTTGTAGGGTCTTTAATCTCTCCACCGATAAATCCTACAGATACCCATCCCTGATAAGCCCAGAAAGCAGCCAGCATTGCTGTATAAAAAGCTGAGACAGTAACTGTCCCATTTGTCAGATCTTTAAAGTTCATAAAATTGGCAGGCTTGGTTGTCAGGCTACCCAAACCGAATACGACGATAACAAAAAGGCCTGTAAATACTAACAACATGATTGCCTTACTAACGCCTGCCCCGCTTTTCAATCCCGTAATGTTAAGCCCTGTTAAAATCAGAATCAGAAGAATTGCTGTCAGCTTCACTCCAAAATCCTGGAAAGGGAAGAATACGCCTCCTATCGTAAAATGTTGCAGGGAGCTAAAAACAGAGGGAATCGGGATAATACTGTTCAGAGATTGTGCAAAGACATAAGCGAGAGAGGAGATCGTTGCAGTCTGAATTACAGTGAACAGCGACCAACCGTACATAAAAGCAAAAAAACGGTTGTATATTTTTTTTAAATAAATAAATTCACCACCGGTATCTGCCAGTAAACCGGCAACCTCTGCATTGCTCAAGGCTCCAAAGAGAGTGATAATTCCACCTGCTATCCATGCTGCTAGTATCCATATCGAAGAATGAAGATCAGCAGTCATTGGCGCAATTTTCTTATACACTCCTGATCCGATGATATTTGCCACAACAAAAATGACCACATACCCCAAACCCAGAGTCTTTACAAGATTCCTTTGATTACCCATAGAAAAGCTTTTTAAATCTAATGATGACAATTTAATAATTAATTCATGAATCTTTCAAACCCGGAAGACTACTTTATTTAATGCATTCTCTTGAATTGACTGATTCATCACCTGATAGTATTGAATTCCATTGAATCCAAACAGTAATATTGAGAATTATGAAATAACAGGGATTCTTCACTCCACATTGAAGCTGAAAAAAGTTTGATATTATTTTTTAATTTTACAATCTGATAAACAATAATCTTAAACCCCATGGAGAAGAAATTTATTCCATTTGAAGTCCTTGAAAAATTCATGTTAAAAGTAATGGTAAAGGCAGGCATTCCGGAAGAAGATGCAGGAATAGTTTGTGACGTGTTGATCGAAGCCGATAAACTTGGTTTTGACTCCCATGGAGTAAATAGGTTTAAAAGCATTTATCTCGACCGTATAAAAGAAGGTATATTGAATCCTGTAACAAATTATAAAATAATAAAAGAAGGGCCTACGACTGCTGTTGTAGACGGACAAAATGGAATGGGCCATGTTATTGCATACCATGCTATGAAACTTGCAATCGAAAAAGCCAGAAAATTTGGAATGGGTATGGTAGCTGTGCGAAATTCAAGTCATTTTGGCTTCGCCGGATATTATCCCCTGATGGCCGTAAGAGAAAATATGATAGGTATTACAGGTACCAATGCACGTCCGTCCATCGCTCCGACTTTCGGTGTGGAAAACATGCTGGGTACTAATCCAATGACTTATGGTATCCCAAGTGACGAGTCGTTCCCTTTCTTGCTCGACTGTGCCACTTCTATTACTCAAAGAGGGAAAGTAGAACTATATGCCCGTGAGGGAAAGGATTTGCCCAAAGGATGGGTAATTGATGAAGTAGGAGAAAGTAAAACCAATTCTTCCGAAGTGCTTAAAGATCTCATTTCAGGTAAGGCTGCTCTGACACCACTTGGCGGAGCAGGTGAAGAAACGGGTGGCTATAAGGGTTACGGATATGCAACTGTTGTAGAGATCCTTTCAGCCGCCTTGCAACAGGGTTCTTTCATGAAGATGCTCGTTGGCAACAAAGACGGGAAAAAGATTCCATATTCTGTAGGCCATTTCTTCATGGTTATCGATATCAGTGCATTTACAGATCCTTCTGATTTTAAAAAAACTACAGGTGATATTCTTCGTGAGCTCCGGGCATCAAGGAAGATGCCCGGACAAACCCGTATTTTTACTGCAGGAGAAAAAGAATATGATACGTGGATTGAGAGAAAAGATAAAGGTGTTCCTTTTAATAGTGAGCTTTTGGAAGAATTCCGGGGATTATGTAATTCTTACGATATAAAAGAATACTTACCTCATTTTAAAGGCTGACATAATAATAATCAAAACTAACTAGTAATTAGAATATAACTAATCATTGCCATGAAATAGATTATGGGTTGCAACTTTCCCATTTTTAAAAAAGAAACTTGCGGAAAAGATGCAACCAGTTACCTTACAATCGGGTTTTATCCCCAGTGTCTATTTTACGGCAATTACTGCACTCGATGGTCCTGTCAAAGGCATAACAGAAGTATGAGCAAATCCGGCCTCCCTTGCCCACCCATCAAAATCAGCGGCTGTAAAATCATACCCCTCATTAGTCTCAATCAGCATATTAAGAGACATCATTAATCCAAATGCATTTTCACGTCTTTCATCATCAATGATATTTTCAATAATCACAAGTGACCCTCCTTTTGGCAATGCATCGTATGCCTTAACTATAAGTTTTTTCTTATCATCAATGCCCCATCCATGAAGGATATTCCCCATTGCAATTACATCTGCTTTTGGGAAATCTTCGGTGAAGAAATCTCCGGACTGTATTTTTACCCTGGAGGATAATCCCAGCTTACTCATATTCTCAAGAGCAATAGGACTTACCTGTGGAAGGTCAAAAGATATGCATTTTATGTTTGGATTGTGTACAGCCACCTGAGCACACAATTGAGCTCCGGCACCTCCTATATCACAGAAGGTATTGTATTTGGAAAAATCAAATTCATTGGCAAATTTTACAAAATTTCCAAGTTGTATACCGCCCATGGCGTTTACAAATTCCCGGGTCCTGTCAATATCTGAATATATTTCTTCAAACAATGGCTTTCTTCCGGTTCTGGTTTCATTTTGAGGAGTACCTGTTCTTAACCCTTCCTCAAGGAAATTCCAGAAAGGATACAATCTGTTATTGGCCATTTCAAGAATTCCTCCGGCATAGGTAAGTTTATTTTTGTCAAGGAAGAGATCTGCATCTGCAGAATTTGAATAGATGGCATTACTTTTAATGCCTGTCCGTTGCAAGAATCCCAGTGCGACTAATGAATCTAAAAAATCATAGAGACCTCTTCCGTTCAAACAGACCTCAAATTTAATCTCCTTTGCAGACAAAGGTCTGACAGCCAGAAGTGTAAAAAGATTTAATTTTACAGCAGTTAATAATGTTTTGGAAGCAAAGAAACCCATCCCTATTTGCAAAATATGTGACGGATCTACAATCTTCTCTTGTTGTACTTGAATATCAGATGAAGTTTTCATAATTAATTTAAGTTAAGTTAATAATGACTCCGTTTTAATTGTAAATTGATTAAGAAATATCAAAGACAACTAATTGAATTGCCGGCTAGTTTTGTTTATTTAGAATGTTTCTAAATAAACAGTCATTATGTTTAAAAGTTCACTTAACTTTTTTATGTGTGGTATAACCCGGAAGCGGAATAGATGGAATTATTTAGTCCTGAACACCTTGTGCTCATCCCTGCAGATATATTGAACCGCCCATTTCCCCGACTGACCCGCAGGAGGTAATCCTCCACCCGGGAAAAGCCATTGACCGGCCATATAAAAATTTTTCAAACCTGGGATGGATGCATTGATATTATTCATAAGGTTTTTACTCGATGGCATGAATCCTTCATATGATCCCTTCCATACTCCGGTATAGTTCACATCGGTTAAAGGAGTGGCAACGTCACAAACTTCAATATAGTCAGATATCCCGGGATACCTCTTTTCCAATACAGCTCTGGCATCCTTTTCTATCTGCTCTTTTTCAATTTTATATTTATTGCTATCAATATCTTTCCATAACTCCCACGGAGATTCATAACGAATAACAATGACCGACTTTTCTCCGGGTGCCATAGTTGGATCAAAATAATAGTTCATAATTGAGTAACCGTTCCCGGTTTTGGTCATTCCTATTATCTGATCTTTAATAATCCATGTTTCAGATGGTGCTTCCGACTTAATAATTTTATTAATACCAAAAGATACCTGTACGATAGGAGTAAATAGCTCCCAGTTTTTATATGCATCTGATATTTTCTTATCGATATATTGTCCTTCAAGCATACCAAATATTGTAGCATGCCCATCAGAAGCACTGATTACATAATCAGCTTTAATTTCTGTACCATCATTAAGGATTACTCCTTTTGCAATATTTTTCTCCACTACTATTTTGGTTACCCGGGTCTGTGTTCTGAGTATACCATTCAAATCAAGGTATCTGTCCGTCATTCTCTGCGCCAGAGGTCGTGAACCACCAATAAGGTACCCTGCATTCTTCTGATTAAACCATGCGAACATCATAATAAAAGCAAGGGCTGAAAAATCACGTGATCCAAAAATACTGTTAAGGAAATATAAAAGAGATTCATTTTTAAATCCCATCATCCTGAAATATTCATTACAATTTTTACGCCCATATCTCATAAATAGGATCATAACAGGTATCGTCCTGAACATTGAGGCAATTGTGCGTCCTAATTTTCTAAATCCTGGAGGGTCGGAATAAGGTTGAATAAATGCAGATTTTCTCATATCTGCACACATCCTTTTAATCCTGGTTGAATCTTCGGGTGCAAATTTGCATAAGTATTCTTCCCACCTGTTAAGATCAGTATAGATTATAAATTCCTTTCCGGCTTCATCAAATAACTTTGTATGAACTTCATGATCAATTATTTTGATGCTGTCATTTATAACATTGGTCTCTTTCCATATATCATTGAACGGACCGTTCCGTGTACCAACCAGCCAATGAAGACAGTAATCAAAACGGTATCCTTTACGGTTCCAGGCAGTACATTGTCCTCCTGTAATGGAATGCATTTCAATGATTTCTGTATCAAAACCATTTAACCTTGCATAAATTCCTGCAGATAATCCTGCTACTCCTCCTCCGATAATTACTATTTTTTTTGTCATTTGATCAGCTCTTTGTAAATTCCTTAACAGAAATAAAATTTGCTATTTCCTGTCAAAGAAAAATTAAACGCTGAAAAAAGTAAAATTAAAATCGGTATATTGCATAAACAAGTCGGCGAATAACTCTCTTAGACAGGTACCTGCAGGAAAATCTTTATTAATAAAGCTTCTTTACCTCATATTAATAATCTAAGGTGCTAAAGAGTAAGAATTTAAAAGTCCTGATCTCTGTCAGAACATTATTTAATAATAGTAAAAGGAAGATTCTTACTACTAATTATGTGATTCATATTACTGTGAAACTCTGTTATGAATTTCTTATGAAAATAGGGGTAAAATATTTTATCACGAAGGAAAGAATTGCTTTTAAAATAGCTTCTATGAATAATTTTTGTTCTCCCCGGTCCATCGTCTAAAAACTGTAAACTCTGTTTCCCGGATGATTTATTATTTTCAATATAGCTAAACTCCAATAATCGCTTGTCCTGATCAATACTAATAATTTCGAAGGCAACCTGGACATTTAGCAAACCTTTCATCAGTTTCAGATTGAGAAAATATACATCACCTGTATCTATTTCATGAAATGAACATTTACTGGTACTTATAATAGAGTTGGAACATTTTGAGATGAGTAACCCAAACCTCACTGATTTTCCATTCCATATATTGAAAACATTAGCATGCCTGTAGAATTCCCATGCTTCATCTGGTTCACAATTTAGAAAGAATGTTTTTTCAATTACATTGAAATCAGATTTATCAATATCTTTATTCCAACTTGCATGTATTGAGGAAAAATCATCCATCTTATCAATCGACCTCGATACAATGTACTTACGAATCCTTCTTTGCGGGATTTCATCAATGTTTATCTTCCTAAGAGTCTGAGCAATACATGGCTGTAATGAAAACCCTAAAACAAGGAGTAAAATAAAAAACCTTAATCTAACCTCACGCAACTCTTCAAATCTTAAATTCATTTTACAATTTAAACCTGGCGAAGATACTATTTGCTTATAGATAACTGATTTAAATATTAGGTTCTTTTTAAACGTTTTCAACTTTAGCATAAAAACAGAAAACTTAAAAAAGTCCCCCGAAATTTCGAGGGACTCTAAACAAAGTGAATGTACTGCAGAATATATAGATCAGGTTATTACCATATTAAGGTTGACAACAGTTAATTTAATCCTCTTCAAACAAATCAATTACTGACTGTTTTTAATGAATTTCTTTGTTACTAATATATTCTTGTCTTTTATCATCATTACATAAATACCGGCCTTATTGCCCGACAAATCAAATTGTTTTGTGATCTCTTCTTTTAATACCGGACCACTATAAACCTGTTTACCTGCTAAATCTGTAATAACAATTTCACTTTTGTCATTCTGAAGCGGACTAATAAAAGCAATGGAGAAATGACCATCATTTGGATTTGGATAAAGATTGATCATATCCGAATTAGCATCATATTTAACCTTTGCCCCGACTATGAATTCAACAGGAGAAGAAATAGTAGTATCATTTAAATTATCGGTAGCTACCGCTGTGATGGTATAAGTTCCTGCAGCAACATCTTTCCATGTATAGACGTAAGGAGCCGAAGTCATCTCAACAAGTTTTTCATTGCCGTTATAGAATTCTACTTTACTTATTGTTCCATCGGGATCGGATGCTTCAGCATCAATCTCAATAGTGGATAGATCATCATAAGTCAGGCCCTTGCGCGGATTAAATATTTTTATTACAGGATGCTTGTTCGGTACCTGTATTTTATTAGTTACATAAATTGGCACGGCAGCTGAAGTGGTTTTCTTGTTCTGGTTATCAGTTGCAATAACAATTATAGAATAATTTCCGGCTGCAACATTATTCCACCTAAATGTATATGGTGCTGCAGTAACTGATCCCAGCCGTATTTGTCCATTGTAGAATTCCACCAACCTGACTGATCCATCTGTATCAGAAGCTTTTGCTGTAATAGTTATATTAGCCGGAGATGTAAATGAGCTGTTATTAAGAGGAGAAGTAACTTCTGCTGTTGGAGCTATATCAACACAATTATTAATTACTGACTCGTTAATTATATCTGAGGCAATTCCGCCTGAAGAAGTCTGTATCGGATCTGCTGGAGGATTATTATATGATACTGTAACTATGTCGGTGGAAAAAATACGGCTTGATAAGGTTAACTGAACTTTGGTCCCGATTACTGCAACTTTA
>WSSedB1CaDRAFT_10000887_pt1 | contig 12177 bp, 8 predicted proteins | sample WetSurSB1Cattail_FD_9460 | JGI IMG/M metagenome (IMG submission 9460)
TAAATTTTTTAAGTACATCTTCAAGAGTAGTGAGGATATCATTGATATCTTTTTCGGTAATAACAAGGGGAGGCTGGAAGGCCATGACATTGCGGTCAATTCCGTTTTTACCAATGATAAAACCACGATCCTTCATTTCCTCGAGAACGATGTCAAGTTCTTCAGAAGCCGGGCTTTTGTCCGTATGGACGAATTCAGCGCCGCGCATAAGGCCAATACCGCGGATATCACCGATGATTGGATGCTGCTTTTGTAGAAGTATGAGACCTTCATATAGCTGGGCACCGCGAATGACAGCATTTTCTTTAAGATGGTGTTCTTCTATGTAGGAAAGGGTTGCTAGTGCAGCAGTTGAAGATACAGGATTGCCGCCCAGTGTCGAGGCACCTGGCTGGGTATATTTATCAGCGATTTTTGCTGTAGATATAAAGGCGCTGATTGGTGTGCCATTGCCAAGTGCCTTAGCAATGGTCATGATATCCGGAACAATATCATAGTTTTCAATAGCAAACATTTTGCCGGTACGCGCAAAACCAGTCTGGACTTCATCGATGACAAGAAGTGTGCCATGTGTCTCGAGAATTTCTTTAATACGTTTAAAGTAGCCTTTGGGTGGAGTGATGATACCAGCATTGCCTTGAATCGCTTCCGCAAAGAATGCAGCGGGATGGCCGGAAGTTGCCGTCGTGATAATATCTTCGACAGCGTTGGCACATGCAAGATCACATTCCGGATAATGTTTGTCGAGTGGGCAGCGATAGCAGTAGGCATTTGGTGCGAAATGGATACCGCCGACAGGGTTTGGATCTGTACGCCACATACCAATCCCTGTAAGACTCATCGTGAGCTTTGTACGGCCATGCAGGCCGTTACGCAGTGAAATATATTCACTGTTATTCGTATAAATGGAAGCAAGCAGTGCGGCTCCTTCGTTAGCTTCGGTTCCGGTCGAACAGAAAAATGATTTTTGCAGGGCACCGGGGGTTACAGCTGCAATTTTCTCGGCCAGCGTTACAAAGTTTTCAGTAAGGTAAACGTTGCATACATGCTGAAGCGTCTTAACTTGCTCACAAACTTTATTTGTGATTTCAGGATTGCAGTGTCCACAGTTTATGACGGAAACACCAGCAAAGCAGTCAAGATATTTTTTCCCTTCACTGTCATAGAGATATTGCATAGAGCCGCGAACGAATTGCTTTGGATCTTTATAGAAATGTGATAGGCAAGGCATAATATACCTATTTTTTTTTTCAATGATGGCTTTTGGCCCCATATATTGTGTCATAGAAAGGTCTCCTCTTCTTTTCTTTAGCGAGAAATGCGATAGCGGTAAGCACCAATACCAAGTTCACGTGGGCTGTTTTCCTTTAATGCATCAAGAACAGTTGTGTCAAAGGTATAATCCTTATTATTATTGATGTGATTAAGTTCATTGCGATAGATTTTTGTTACAAGTGCAGTGAATTCTGGTGTGTAATGCTGGGCCTCGATGCGATAGGAAGCAGCACCATTTAGTTTGCTGAGATATGGCAGCAGACAGAGATCCTTAGCGAAAAGAATATGTGTGCGGCCATATTGATCCATACGAAGCGGATGGACTTCATTGGCTGTATCTCGAAGCGCGTAGTGGCGGTCGCAAAATTCAGGGTTTGTCAGTGGATCGAATTTGTCAAGCGTCATGGCAGCGATATTGTAGTCGCAGATCATTGATTCTGTCGCACCATGAATAATGAGTTCAATTGGCAACGCCGATTTTTCAATAAGGTCACGTATTTGTTCAAAAGAAGCTTCAAGTGATGCTGTTGCCATAACGATATCGTTATGTTGAAGGAACTGTGCACTTAGGTGATTAAATGTATTGAAAGAGACATCTGCCTGTATTGGTAAATTCGTAAGAGATCTTGCCAATTTGAGTGAACCAAGATTACTGACCATAAGACCGTCTGGGTTTATTTCGTTTAATTCTGTAAAGAACTGTTCGAGCTCACCGCATTCACGGTGTCTTGTTGTGCGTGGGGTATTAATAATAAGTTTCGTATCAGTTTTAATTGTAATTTCACGGGCTTGCTTGATATCATCAAGTGACCATGGCTGGTATGGTCGAAAGGCTTCGCCGCTGACATAGATTTTATCAGCACCATTTTCACAGGCAGCTTTAGTGGCTGCAAGGTCAGCAACACGGACAGAGAGTATACGTTTAGGAACAGGTTCTGCATTAATTGCGCGTTCATTATCAATTGTTTTGGTAGAAAGGCCTGCTTCTTTTACTGCCTGACTAAAAAAGCGCGGTTCACGTTTTCCGGTAAAACCGATGGACTCAGTGCCTGGTTTACCAAGTGCAAAGGTTGTAGTAAAGTCGCGTGACCGATTTTTATAAAGTTCTTTCCAATCGTTTTCATTAGTATGGTAACCATTCGGGTCCTTGATATAGCTGTCAATGGCCTGACGATATGTATTGACAATGCGGTGAACAAAATCAGGGGTACGCATGCGTCCTTCGATTTTGAAGGAATATACACCTGCCTGAATGAGTTCGGGAATATTGCGATACATGCACATATCTTTGAGGGCAAGTTTGTATGGCCCGGGTCCTTTACTGTCGAGCACTTCGCCAGTGGTTTCATCAATGAGGCGATAAGCCCAACGACATGGTTTAAGACAGCGCCCGCGATTGCCACTTTGTCCAAATATGACACCAGAGTGGATGCATTGTCCGCTTTCGGAGATACACATGTCACCATGCATAAAGTATTCAACCTCAATGTCTGTGCGTTCTTTGAAAAGGGAAAGTTCGGAAAGTGTCATTTCCCGTCCGACAACGATTCGTGTGATACCATATTCTTTCAGTTTATTGATGGCATGTTCATTATGGGTATTCATCATAACGGATGTGTGTAGTGGGATAGAAATTTTGAGCTCACGAACAAGTTCGAGTACAGCAAGATCTTGTACAAGGAGTGCATCTGGTTGGATTTTATCCAAATAATTCAGGTAATGACGCAACGGCTTAATTTCCTGATCACTGATAAGATTGTTTAGTGTAACATAAAGACGGACATGATGAGCATGGGCATAGTCGATGGCTTCCTTGAGCAGTTTATCATCAAAGTTTGTATCAGTACGATGCATACGCATGTTGAAGTGTTTCCCACCAAGGTAAACGGCATCTGCACCTGCATCAATACCAGCGACAAGAGCATCCCAGGTACCAGCTGGTGCAAGTAGTTCTACAGATTTATGGTTCAGTATCATATTTTAAACTCCTCATTAAGTGAATTTTAATCAATTGAATATTTCTTTGGCTTTTACCAAAAGATTGGTTGGTAATGAAATGGCGAGATTGTCAGCAACAAAAGCGTTGAGCAGAATATCTGGCTCGGCTTGTATGCCGACTGGTATATCTTTTGGGTCTTTTCCGTCGATAAGAATTGCTTTTGCCTGTTTGGCACAAGCTTCACCGAGATTTGTATGATTTGCACAAAGTGCTCCAAGAGCACCCATACTCACATTTGGTGCATAAGAAGCAATAATTGGTATACTTGCAGTTTCCGCATAGTAGGCAATACTGGAGAAATTTTCTTCCAGGATACGTCCAATTGGTAAAAACAGTGCATCGAGATCATCTGTGAGTTTTTCACTGAGCAACGATAGTTCTGTCTGTTCGTTTATGGGGATTTCCTGGAGCTTAATATTGTTTTTTGCGGCTATACGGAAGTTTGCTGCCTCAAGCTGTGTATTTTGATCTTTAGTAGCGACAAGCATAGCAACTTTTTTAGCAGTTGGCAAAAGCTGCTTGAGAAAAGAAACCTTGTCTGCAGCATTGACCATGCCACTCATCCCTGTGATTTTGCCACCAGGTGCAGACATTGTGTCGACAAGGCCTGTACTTATGGGATCAAAGACAGGAGTGAAGATAACAGGTGTTTTACCGTTAAGGGCTTTGGCAGCGAGTGCTGATGGTGTTGAGCAGGCAAAAATAAGATCAACATGATTATCAAACAGTTCTTGTGCAAGTTTTGACAATAGTGATGCATTACCATCGGCATTTCTATAGATAAATACTGCAGCAACATTAAGTTTTTCAAGTCCTTGCTTAAAGCCATTAACAGCGTCATCTAAATTTTGTGTTAGTTGAAGAATTCCAATACGAATCAATATAGTTACACCCCTTTTAAAAATAACATCGATAATAAGTATAACAATTTTTCTTTAAATAATAAAGTAAAGAAAAAGAAGTCTGCGCTTTGAGTAGAGTATGATATAATATTTAAAGAATAATTTAGCTATGGAGGATGCTATGTGTATAGAAAATAATCAAGAAATAGAATATGTGCACCTTCACGTACATACAGAATACAGCTTATTGGATGGAGCAAGCCGCATTAAAGATCTTATTGCTGCAACAAAAGCATTGGGCATGAAATCAATTGCTATTACGGATCATGGATCAATGTATGGTGTCATTGATTTTTATAAAGAAGCAAAAAAAGAAGGCATAAAACCGATTATTGGCTGTGAGGTCTATCTTGCACCAAAGTCGCGGCACGATACTTTTGAGGTCGATGGTACAAGGTATTATCACCTTATATTACTTGCGGAAAACGATGAAGGGTATCGTAATCTTGTAAAGCTTGTATCATTGGCAAATATAGAAGGCATGTATTATAAGCCACGAGTTGATAAAGAAATTCTGCAGCAATATCATCAAGGAATCATTTGTCTTAGCGCGTGTATTGCAGGTGAGATACCACAGATGATTCTTCGCGATAACTATGAGCGGGCAGATGCACTTGTTACTGAATACATTGATATTTTTGGCAGAAATAATTTCTTTTTGGAAATCCAGAATCATGGGATGCTGGAGGAAAAAAAAGTAAACGAAGGACTCGTAAAACTTGCGAATCATCACGGTGTTGGACTCGTGGCAACGAACGATCTTCATTATATAAAGCGTGAGGATAGTGCATTTCATGATGTGCTTCTCTGCATCCAAATGGGAAAAACCATTGATGACGAAGCACGTATGAAGTTCCCTAGTGATGAGTTTTATTTGAAGTCCCCAAAAGAGATGGCAGAACTTTTTAATTCTTATAATGGGGCAATTGAAAATTCAGTGAAGATCGCTGAACGCTGTAATGTTGACTTTGAGTTTGGGCATCTTCATTTACCAAACTTTCCCTTACCGGCTGGAATGACGGATGAAGCTTATCTACGAAAACTTTGCGAGGAAAAACTTCCTTCACGCTATAGTGAAATAACGGAAGATGTAAGGACACGGTTCGAGTATGAGCTGAGAATTATCCATAAAATGGGTTATGATAGCTATTTCCTTATTGTATGGGATTTTATTAACTATGCCCGTAGTCAGAATATTGCAGTCGGACCAGGTCGTGGTTCGGCTGCAGGCAGCATTGTAGCATATGTTCTTGGTATTACGAATATTGATCCACTCAAATATGATTTGCTGTTTGAACGTTTTTTGAATCCAGAGCGTGTAACCATGCCGGATATCGATATTGATTTTTGCTATATACGGCGTGAAGAAGTTATTGAGTATGTAAAGCGACGTTATGGTGAGGATCATGTAGCTCAGATCGTTACGTTTGGTACTTTGGCGGCAAAAGGGGCAATTCGTGACGTTGGGCGTGTTCTCAATATGCCATATGCTGATGTTGATCGTGTGGCAAAGATGATACCAACAGAGCTTGGCATTACTCTGAATAAGGCACTCAAGAATGCAGATATGCAGGAACTTTATAAGAACGATCCTATGGTAAAACGCCTTATTGATTTTGCACGTGATGTCGAGGGACTTCCGCGCCATTCATCAACGCATGCCGCTGGTGTCGTTATTGCACGTAATCCNCTTACGGACTATGTGCCGGTACAGGTTTCGGATGGCACACTGGTGACGCAGTATGATAAGGACCATGTTGAAGAACTTGGACTTTTAAAGATGGACTTTTTGGGGCTTAGAACGCTTACGGTCATTAGTAACGCGCTGGATAATATCAAAAAAAGCCGTGGCGTCGATATTGATATTGAGCATATACCACTTGAAGATGAAGCAACTTCAAAAATGCTTTGCGAGGGCAATACCGGGGCTGTGTTCCAAATGGAATCTTCCGGTATGACAACACTTGTAAAGGATTTGCGGCCAACTGGATTTGCGGATCTCATCCCACTTGTGGCGTTGTATCGTCCAGGTCCGTTGGGAAGTGGAATGGTGGCAGATTTTATCAATGGGCGCCATGGTAAAAAAGAAGTTACATATATGCATCCGCTATTAGAGCCAATATTAAAAGAAACTTTTGGTGTTGTTCTGTACCAGGAGCAAGTTATGAAAATCGTGCAAGTGCTGGCTGGTTTTACACTAGGGCAGGCGGATCTTTTGCGCCGTGCAATGGGGAAAAAGAAACACTCTATTCTGATGGCCCAAAAAGAAAATTTTATTAGAGGTGCAAAAGAAAATAATATCGAAGCAGATCTCGCAAATACGATTTTTGATTTGCTTACACATTTTGCAGACTATGGATTTAATAAATCTCATAGTGCAGCCTATGCTTTTGTTGCATATGAAACGGCCTATTTAAAAGCACACTACCCACAGGAATTTATGGCAGCGATGCTATCGAGTATTATGGATGTAAACGATAAGGTAAGTATCTATATTGAACAATGCAAACATATGGGTATAAAGATACTGCCTCCGGATATCAATGCAAGTACAGCATCTTTTAGTGTTGATAAGGATGCAATTCGTTTTGGACTTGCTGCAGTAAGAAACGTTGGGGAGGGAGCGCTTAAAGCACTCGTTGAATGTCGTGAAAAGGACGGGNACTTTAAGTCTTTGCTGGACTTTTGCTCTCGTGTGGATATGCGTATTGTAAATAAACGTGTAATTGAAAGTCTTATTAAGTGTGGCTCGTTTGATTCATTGGGGGGGAAACGTTCACAGCTTTTAGCTGTACTTGATCAATCAATTGACGCAGCAATGAGCCATCAGCGTGATGCAGCTAGTGGACAAATCGGTCTCTTCGGTGAGGAGACCATGGAACAGGCAGAAAATATAAAGTTGCCTGATATTCCTGAAGAAGATATGACGAATATTCTGACGTGGGAAAAGGAAATTACGGGGTTCTATATTACAGGGCATCCGCTTGATAAATATAATAATAAATTGGAGAATCTTTTTTCTATTAAAAAAATTATTGAGGGAGGTTTGAAGGAGAATCAGCTTGTCCGCTTTGGTGGGATGATTACCACAGCAAAGCGCATTACAACAAAAAAAGGCGATACAATGTGTTTTCTTACAGTAGAAGATTTTACCCATAGTGTTGAGATTGTTGTATTTCCTCGTGTATTCTATCAAAATATGAATGCACTTGCACCAGATTTGGCAGTTATTGTTCAAGGACGTATGAATTTGACGGATGATGGTGTAAAAGTTATTGCTGATAATATTTGTCTTATAGAAGAATATAAGCCGGAAATCTATATTTCGATTCANAAGGAACAGGAAACAGATGAAATATTTACGGAACTAAAAAAAATCTTTTCCGAGTATCATGGTGAACATGTTGTTTATTTACAATTGGTGGATAAACGTCAACGAATTAAAACAGAACAAAAATTTTGGATGAATCAATCGCCTGTGGCTATAAAGAAAATAGAAGAGCTTCTTGGGGAAAATTCAGTGCAGAAGCGATAAAAAAAAATTTTAGCAGGAATAGACAAATAAATAGAGAAAGTTTTATGTAGTAATAGTAATGAAAATCCTTAGGAGTGATTTGCGATGTGGACATCGATATATGTTGCAAATAATAAAAAGCAGGCAGATAAAATGAAAGAAGCTTTAGATGATGAAGGCATTCTGACAAATATTCGGTCTGTTGGCAGCAATATAAATGATGATGGAATTTTTGAAATTCAAGTACTTGAATCAGAGGTGGAAGAGGCCCAAACAATTGTTTGCAGTTATTCAGGACACAGGTAAATAAAAAGATGAGACCGAAAATGTGATTCGATCTCATCTTTTTATTATTGAAATGTTTATTTTATTTTTTCGGATAAACACCAATGGATAGAATATTGACCAGGGGCAGATGATATCCAAGCCTTCGAACGATTGATCCTGTTATAATACTGAAGAATACAACTGCAATATAAAAGAAAATTGCAACCGGTGCTGTCATTAGTATACCTTGGGAGGTAAGAAACATACTGAGATAGGTAATTGCTACAGGATGTGCAAGATAAGCAAAGTAAGAATGGCGTCCGAGAATACCAAGAAGGGTATGGCATCCTTTCGGATAACTATTAAAGGTGAAGATCGTAAAGAAGAAGATAGAGGCGGCTATTGTATAGAAAATACCAGCCGGACTTAGCTGATGAGCGGTATTGATTGCTTCTATCGGTGTATAACCTGTATAGAAGATCAACTTGTAGTAATAGCTAAGAAGGGCAAGCATACTAAGCCAAAAGAAAAGACAGATAGCAAAGCGATGTTTTTTCATAAAGGATTGAAAAGCAGTGATGTGCACAGCAAGATAGCCGCCAAGAATAAAGATAAAGATGTAATGCAGGACCCAATAGTTCAGACGATAGACTAAAAGCTCCTTGAGGAAAGGATTTTCAATACCATAAGGATTCATAACAAAGCTGGAGTAGTAGTCAAACGCGATTTGTAGTATGAGAAGAAGTAAGAGCCGAGCTGTGGTCATATGCTTTACCAGCCAGATCCATAGAGGCATAAGAACATAAAACCAGAGCAATATGACAAGGAAATATAGTTGGTAGCAGGCCAGTCCGAAAAACAAGAAGCGGGCAAAAAGCGACAGTGACAGAAGAGATGTATCATTATAAAGTATCGTATATTGAAGAACATAGAAAACTGACCAGGCAAGATAGGGAATAAGTACGGTTTTAAAACGACGCTGCATAAAATTTTTATAGTCAAATGGTTCTTTCATGTCAAGATTATAGAACAAGCCAAAAGCTGAGATGAAAAAGAAAATGGGGACGCTGAAGCGTGAGGCGATTTCAAACAAAGCAACAAGGTGGATATTTGCCATGGTGTTGCTAAGATATTGTGAGCCGACATGGATACCAATGACACCGAGCATAGATATGCCGCGTATATATTCAATGGCCGCGAGACGTGGTTTTTTCATAAAATATGATTCCTCCGATTAAATAGAAATGGATGCCAATTTGGACAAGGTTTACCAGGAAAATTTGGTTGTTATACTTTTTTAGCAAAAATGCTTTTACCAATACAAGTACTTTTGATTGTCGTTAAATTTTCCTGTTTTTACCGCTAGAGAATGCGAGCGTCTATGGCATATAAAATATATTATAATCTTTATTTGTATAAAAGTGCAAATAAAGATTATAATATATTTTGTTAATAAAGAGACGAAAAGGGAAAAAGGGCTGTCGCACTTAGGCATTTTTCGCAAATAATATGCAATTTATTCTTTTAAAGTACAATATTGTACTTTAAAAGAATGATTTTTACATAGTTATTTAGGATCATGCGCTTAGTGAAACAGCCCTGTTTTTTATATCAATTTATAATGAAATCAATATGGACGGAGGCTTCGACATCGATTGTGCCGGGTTCGATTGGCGTTGAGGCAGAAATATTAGCTTTAGCAAGCATAAGCTCGTTGAAACGCGGTTGATAGGAGCCACCACTTTCACTTACACTTTGTATACCAATAATTTGTTTACCAAGTGCGTCGGCGATGATGTCGGCCTTCGTACGGGCATCTTTAATTGCTTGGCGCAAGGCCTGTTCTTTAAGTTTGTTTGGATTGCGAATAGAAAAGCTTATGGAGTTTATCTTATTTGCACCACTTGAAAGAGCGGTATCAATGACATTGCCAACAACTGTCACATCGTTGAGTGTGACATATACAGTATTGTCTACTGTATAGCCAGTGAGTTCATTTTCATGATTTTGTTGGTTGTTGTAGGTTGGATGGAAGTTATAGTCCCTCGTTTTGATTTGTTCACTGGAAATGCCGATTTCATGCAAATTTGTGTTGATTGCTGAGGCGATTTCGGCATTTGCCTGCTGTGCTTCTTGTGCGGTGTTCGCATGATTTGTAATGCCGATTGCAAGCGTTGCCTGGTCTGGCGCTGTTGTAGAGGTGCTGGAAGCATCTATGGAAATCGTATGGACTTGTTGATTTTCAGCAGCCTGTGCAAAAGATGCTGGCTGAAAAAGGAAAAGAGAAATAAAACATAGAAGAATGTAGATTTTTTTCATGGTAAAACTCCTTTTATTATAAGATTTGAAACATGTACGGACCGTGTTTTTTCAACCAGATTTTATGTTCTATATATTGTGGCGAATGTTTTTGGACAAGCTGCCAAAAAGCTGTGGAGTGATTAAGATGGATGCGATGAGAAACCTCATGGATGACAAGATAATCAATTACTGATTCCGGTGCCATGATAATGCGCCAGTTATAATTGATATTACCAAGCGAAGAACAACTACCCCAGCGTGTTTTTTGATCTTTTATTGTTATATGGTTGACTGTGGTGCCAAGTTCATTGCACCAAAACGTTGTTCTTTTTATTAAATGGATATATGCCTGACTTTGATACCACTTGAGCAGGAATATAGTTGGTGTATAAGAACTGTCTTTGTAGAGATTGACAAGAATACATGTACTTGTGTAAGTGACAGATGGTTTGCAAAGGGTCTGTGTAAGCTGTAATGTGAGTGCAGTTCCCTTAAAAAGAAGTTTCGTCCCATTTACTATGGCAACAGGTGTGGAAATGACTTGTTTTTGTAACAGTGTATTTTTCTTCTTTAGCCAAAAGGCATTTGTCTTGAGTAGCGAAAGAATATCATGCAGCAGAACTTTTACGGGTGCTTTGATAAGCAGTGTATTTGCCGCAACGATATGCAGCTGAATGCTCTTTCGTTTTTGACGCCTGATTGTGTAGTTGTAGATATCTCCATTAATGTCTATAGTAGCCATGAATTCAATCCTAACAAGTTTACTTATTTGTATCATAACGATAAAAGCGCCTTTTGTAAAGAACGATTATGTGTAATTTGTGATCTGCTGTATCTGTAGAACTTAGATTTTTTTCTTTATTACAGCTTTGAAGTATGATAAAATGAAAAAAGAATATAGAGATTATTTAATCTATAAATAGAGACAGGAGATGTTTAGTTATGATGTCATTAAATTTTCAGGCAGAAAAGCATGAAAAAATGTTAATTGCAAGAACAAAAAATTGTACGGTGCGTCTTGGTGATGTGAGCAAACAATACCCGGAAAGTGCTATTGTATGGGTTACGACTGGTAAGATGTTTGAGCTGAAGCGTCGTTTATATACAGCTTTCATTGAAAAAGTGCGTGTAAAAACAATGGCAGATTTGACGTCAAGTGATCTGGGACATCAAAATCCGGAAATCAATTCCAGAGAAGGGCTCATTGAGGATTTTGAACATATTTACAAGAAACGTATTACAATGGATGATACTGTAACGGTTATATATTTTACGGAGGTCATTGAATAAGCAACTAAAATGATTTTTGTTTAAACACAATTAAAAACTGTTGTAGAGAGTATGTGACAGTTTCCTTTTGTAGATAAAATATTTCAGTAATTTGTCGGAAAAATCTTGACAACTTCATAGGTGGAATGATATCATATTATCTGTTGACAGCGCATGCCTGTGTTGTTGAAGTCAAAANAAGCAAGTAAGCCGAAGTGGCGGAATTGGCAGACGCACTTGACTCAAAATCAAGCGTAGTTACCCTACGTGCCGGTTCAAGTCCGGCCTTCGGCACCATATTCATTTTGACAAGCAAGTAAGCCGAAGTGGCGGAATTGGCAGACGCACTTGACTCAAAATCAAGCGTAGTTACCCTACGTGCCGGTTCAAGTCCGGCCTTCGGCACCATGATGATAAGAGCTCTCACACTTTCGTGGGAGCTTTTTTGTTGCTGAAAATGTTTAAGCATGATAGTATTAGAAAAAGAAATTCGAGTTTTTAATGATAGAAAAGTAGGCGAAATTATGAAAAAATTTTTTATTATGGTACTGTGTTTTATTATTATAGTGGGAACGGGAATTGTATCCGCAGCATCCGGGTTGTCAACAGAGACAGCAGTAGAACCAGCCAAGTCAGAAAAAGCAGTAAAA
>WSSedB1CaDRAFT_10000888_pt1 | contig 12177 bp, 10 predicted proteins | sample WetSurSB1Cattail_FD_9460 | JGI IMG/M metagenome (IMG submission 9460)
AACAATAGTATTGTCATTGACAAAATCAGCTGTGCTGACTGTGCTTCAGGCGTATTCTTTGCCGGCCGTCGGCCGGTACTCGTAAGCGAATGATCTACGCTTAATTTAACGAGAAAGGTTCTTCACCCATGCCCTCTTCCATGACAATTCTTGTTATTGACAACAATCCGGACTCGATCAAAACGGTTGAGGCTCTCCAGAAACAGAGCGGAGAAACGGTCAAGATTGTGTCGGTTGTCAACAGTTTTGCGGAAGGGCTCAGCGTTATCCAGAAAACAACTCCGATGGTCGTGATCCTGCATGTCGACAACCTGGAAAGAGGGGTCATGGAGATCGGCTATATTTTATCACTCTTCAATCGCATTTCTATCATAGTAACAGCAGCCAATGAGACCTCGGAGTGGGTTCTTGGCCTCATGCGCGCAGGGGCCATTGAATACCTGTTTCATCCCTTGCAGTTGGACGCCCTCAGGGACGCCATTCAGAAGGTCGGCAGGATCTGGCATCCCGTGAGTGAAAGCGCGAAACCGCAGGGGCAGGTCATTACCGTCTACAATCCGCTGGGCGGGATGGGTACAACCACCATAGCGGTCAATCTTGCCGTATGCCTTGCCAACGGCGGTTCAAAAAAGGTCGCGCTGATCGACTTGAATCTGTTCAGCGGTGACGTGGCCACATTTCTCAATATCAATCCCACATACACGCTGAGCAGTGTTACCAAGAACATATCCCGGGTTGACTCCAACTTTATCATGTCCGTTATGACACCTCACTCATCAAGCATGTTCGTCCTGACCGAGCCGCTTGAAGTGGACGAATCCAGCGAGATTACGACGGAACAACTCAGCCACATCATTTCCGTTCTCAGCGAAATGTTTTCCCATGTGGTCATCGATACCGGAGGATATGCCGCTGGATGCAATAAAGCAGTGTTCGAGGCGTCGGACTTCATCCTGTACAACACGGTCATGAACCTTCCCGGACTGAAGAACACGAGACGCTATATCACCAGCTTTGAAAAGAGCGGTCTCCTGAAGGGGAGGGTGAAACTGCTCGTCAACAGATACACCCCCCGGGCCGATATCAGCATTGAAGATGCTGAAAAGGTTCTGGACTGGAAGGTTTTTCATACGATACCCAATGAATACAGAGATGTTGTTGAATCAATCAACAAGGGTGTGCCGCTTGTGACGCTTTTTCCCCGCTCGTCGGTCAGCAAGGCGATTGTTCGTCTGTCAGAGTTGCTGAAATGATAACAGGGCAGTAACTGGTTGATCTGTTTATTCTTTTTTAAAGATGGAGATGCATCATGGCTTTGCACGATTACTCCACCATGAGGGGAAATACCGAGATTTCGAGGAATACGACGTTCTTTCAGGATTTGAAAACGAAAATCCACCGGACGCTTATTGAACGTGTCGATATCAGCAAACTTGAAATTCTGAAGGGCAATGATCTCGCCCGGGAAATCGTCAACATCATCGAAACCCTTATCCTTGAAGAAGGGGTTCCCCTTAACCAGCAGGAGAAGGAACGCCTGATCATCGAGATCCAGCACGAGACGTTCGGTCTGGGCCCGCTTGAGGTGTTGCTTGCCGATCCCGACATATCGGACATTCTTGTGAACAATTGCTCGAATGTCTATGTGGAGCGTTTCGGCAAGCTGCAGAAAACCGATATTGTTTTCAGGGACGATACGCATCTGCTGCAGATTATCGAGAGAATCGTTTCGAAGGTCGGCAGGAGGATCGACGAATCGTCTCCGTATGTTGATGCGCGCCTTCCGGACGGCTCCAGGGTCAATGCCATTATTCCGCCGCTGGCTATTGACGGTCCGGCCCTCTCAATCCGGCGTTTCGGTGTTGAACCGCTCAAGATCGATGATCTTATGCGCTTGGGAACGCTCGACGCCAAGATGAATATTATTCTTCAAGGCGCGGTACGGACTCGCCTCAATATCCTGATATCGGGCGGTACCGGCACGGGAAAAACGACTCTGTTGAATGTGCTTTCCGAAAACATTCCGTCAACGGAACGAATAATAACGATCGAGGATTCCGCCGAGCTTAACCTGAAACAAGAGCATGTCGTCAGGCTGGAAACCAGGCCGTCCAATATCGAGGGCAGAGGCGAGGTCACGCAGCGGGATCTTGTCAGAAACGCACTCAGGATGCGGCCGGACAGGATTGTCCTCGGTGAGGTGCGCGGCGGGGAAGCGCTTGATATGCTTCAGGCCATGAATACCGGCCATGATGGTTCGATTTCAACGATACATTCCAATTCCACCCGCGACGCAATGGCACGTCTGGAAACCATGGTGCTGATGGCAGGCATGGACTTGCCCCAGAAGGCGATCCGCGAGCAGATTGCGTCGGCTATCGATGTTGTTGTCCAACTCGTGCGTTTTGCCGACGGGACGAGAAAGATTGTCAAGGTCACTGAAGTTAACGGAATGGAAGGGGATATGATCGTAATGCAGGATATTTTCATCTTCCACCAATTGGGGGTCGATAGTAACGGCACTATCGTGGGATCGTTCAGGCCCACCGGTGTACGCCCCCATTTCACCGACCAGTTTAAGGTAAACGGTTTCGATCTTCCGCCGGAGATTTTTGAAAGGTAGGTGGTTACTCGTGTTGCAAACCGTTCTTTTGGCGTTTTTTGCGGTATCTGTTGCGATTATGGCCATCAGTTTCTGGCTTGTCGCCGTGAGGGAATCTCCCGGCGCCGAGTTGAAGAGACGATTACGGCAGATGTCGAAAGAGTCGAAATACGAGAGCATGCCAGAAGGGCTCCGTGTGGAGCTGCTGAAAGAGACGCCCCGGTTCGAGAAAATTATCAACCGGATTCCTTTTTTGAAGAATCTGGACAAGTTTATCGATCAATGCGGGCTTAAGGTGAGGCCCGACGTTTTTCTGCTTATTGTGTTGCTGATTGAGGTCGGAAGTTTTTGCGTAACGTTTGTCTTTAAAAGAAGTTTTCTGTTTGCGGCATTTGTCGCGGCAGGCGTTTTTATCGCAGCATGTGTTTATATCGTGCATGCCAGACAAAGGAGAATGGATCTCTTTACGGAACAACTGCCCGATGCACTCACCATGATTGCCAGATCGCTGAGGGCCGGGCATTCGTTGACAAGCGCGGTCGAACTGGTCGGAAACGAGTCGCCGGAACCGCTGGGCGGGCTTTTCAAGACTGCCTACGAACAGCAGAAGCTTGGGTTGTGGATTCCCCATGCGCTTGCGGCCATGTTGCCGAGGGTGAATAGCCTTGATCTCCGTTTTTTTGTCACGGCGGTAACCGTTCATGCGGAGGCCGGAGGTAATCTGTCTGAAATACTGGACAAGCTGGCTGCCACAGTCCGGGAGAGGCTTGTGCTGCGGCGGCAGGTACAGGTGTATAGCGCACAGGGACGCTTGTCGGGATATATTCTGGTCGTCTTGCCTATCGTTGCTTTCTTTGGACTGCAATATGTCATGATGCCGGGCTATGAAGATGTTTTTCTTAATGAGACAAAGGGGCACTATATGATTGGCTATGCACTGGTATCCCAATTTATTGGATACCTGGCCATCAGGAGCATCATAAACATCAGGATATGAGGGCAAACCCATGCTTATTATGATCATATGCTGCAGCTTCATATCCGTGGCTTTGATCTGCGGCCTGGGACTTTATTCCCTGTTGCCGAAGAGAGATGACGTTCTGGAGCGCCTTGAGAAGATGGTGCCTGAGAAGGTGGTTCCTGTTGCGGTTACCCTGATAGAGGCTAAACCGCGGTGGAGGCTTGCCATTGAGAACCTGGGCGCAAAAATGCCCGTCGCGCCGCGGGAGAAGTCAAAATATACAAGGTTGCTTGAAGCGGCGGGCCTGAGAAGCGAATCCCTGTCTCTGTTTATTGGAAGCAAGCTGGCTCTGGCCCTGATTCTCCCGGCGTTATTTGTGTTTTTCTATGCCGTGCCCAAGGGCGTGCTGATGGAGACTCAGTCGCTCTTGTACATTTTAGCTTTGCTGATCACTGGTTTTCTTCTGCCGAGCATCTGGCTGACATATAAGGTAAAGAACAGAAAAACTGAAATATTTCACACTCTTCCGGATATACTCGATCTTTTGACCGTTTGCGTTGAAGCTGGCCTGGGTATTGACGCAGCGCTTAACCGCACATGCGAAACCCCACAGTTTGAAGGCAATCCTCTGGCTGAGGAACTGAAGATCGCGGCCCGTAAGATCAGGGCTGGCAAGCCAAGAAGTGATGCGTTGAAAGATATGGCGGAACGGACAATGGTTGATGATATCGAGGCCTTTGTCACCATGCTTGTGCAGACCGAGCGGTTCGGAACCAGTCTGAGTCTTGCCTTGAGGGTGCATTCGGATTCTCTGAGAACCAAGAGGAAACAGATCGCGGAGGAAAAAGCCGCAAAGACAGCGGTCAAAATTCTTTTTCCGTTGTTGTTTTTCATCTTTCCGGCATTGATGATCGTATTGATTGGGCCGGCGTTCTTCAAACTTGCGGATATCTTCAAGTAAAAAAAGAGAGGAGGTGACGGTTATGCCAATGGACTTTAGCGCTGTTATATTGATGATTATCGCGGTTGAGCTGGCTCTGGTTTATATGAAGCTGCCAAAAACAGATTGATTGCCTGAATTAAGCGGGAAATGAGGAGGTGAACACGATGCCATTTGACATCAACACTGTTATTTTATTGATTATTGCGGTCGAGCTGGCTCTGATTTATGTCAAATTGGGAAGAAAATGATCAGTTTTCTGATTTTCTCAGCCGTCCGGTTGCAGCAGGGACGGCTGAGGCGTTTTGGAAGGTACTGACAAGCCATGAAAGCAATAAATGAGGCAACCGGAAAGAATATTGCCGATAATCTTGTTGTGGCCGGAACCCTTCTTGCCAGGATGAAGGGGCTTCTGGGCAGGAATTCGCTCCCCAGCGGCGAGGGACTCCTGATAAAATCCTGCATGGGAATACACACCTTCGGCATGAAATACCCCCTGGATATTGTCTTTCTGAACAGGGAAAACAGGGTTGTGGCAGTTAAGCGAAACATGCCGCCAAATCGTGTGACCGGCCTCTGCTTTTCAGCGTCAAGCGTTCTTGAACTTCCTGTCGGGACTTTGGATTCTTCAGAAACCTCGCCTGGGGATACCATTGTCTTTACTTGATATCTGTCATGATACCTCTACCACTTCCCTATCCCCGGTGTAGCAAACGTTCAAATAGCTCTAGTGATTTAGTTTTGTACTCACTTCTGCTTGTTGCACATCTTTCTCTGGTGTGGTTATTGCCCTTCTTCCCCACGCAGGATGGGCCAAGCCATCTGTATAATCTTGTCATACTGCATGATCTTTTGAATGGCGGTGTGGAGTGGGGAAAGTACTATTCCTGTCAACTACTGGCAGTTCCCAACCTTGGTTTTCATATGATCGCCTACCCGTTGTTATCCCTCTTTTCCCCGGAAGCGACGGAAAGGGTGTTTTTGAGCATATACATCGTGCTCATGGGGATTAGCGTGCCGTTCTATCTGAGAACGTTCGGCAAGACTGTATTTCCCTATGCTTACCTGGTTGTTCCCCTTCTTTTTAATTTTACTCTGATGATGGGATTTTACAGCTATTCGATTGCCATACCCTTGTATCTGATCGCTTTTTCGTGTTGTTTCAGTCTCCGTTCCCACTCAATTATGACCAGGTTTTTTTTCTACAACCTTGCAGGGGTCGTAATCTATTTCATGCACCTTGTTGCTTTCGGAATATTTGTTGTTTCGTTGGCTTCAATGGTGCTGGCCGAGGTAGCCGGATTGAGGAGAAAGCTGACTAACCTCCTGAAACTTGCAGCGCTTATGTTCCCTGTCATTCTTAATATGTTGATATATTTGCACAATAACAGCGAGACATTTACCAATTCATCATCGCAAATAATGTATACCTCCTGGCAGGAGAAACTGCTCGATTTTTTGATGTTTTCGAGCGTGAATCTATCTCCATGGCAGGCAGTGGCTGGATACGTTCTGCTTGTTATTGTTTTGACTTTATTCACGTTTGGCCCGAGAGGAGTGAATGAAGATCTGAAATTGGAATTGAGCTCGCATGATGGGAATGCATCTTCGAAATCATGCCTTCTGTATCTGGAAGCAGTGTTGGTCATGCTCTATCTGTTTGCCCCGTTTCGCTGGGGAGAAACATCTTATTTCAATCAGCGTTTTCCATGGGTCATACTGTTGCTTGCGCTGCCGCTCATGCATGTTCCCCCACGGCTCTTTTCCGTGCAAACCATGTCACGGCTTGTTGTTTTTACCGCGCTCCTGTTTCTTGGAGTCAATTCAATCGTTTTATTTCAGAAGTCAACACTCATCGAATCCTTCGTTGAAGGACTTTCTCTCGATTTTCCCAAGGGCGCCTTGGTTATGGCGTATAAAAAGCCACGGGATTACTTTAGAACTGATGTGTTAATCCATGCTGTATCACATTACGGGCTACGAAAAGGCGTTGTAAATATCGGTAATTACGAGGCGCAATTTCGTATGTTTCCTGTGCACTTTAAAACTCTGCCGTCGATTCCTTCATGTAATCAGGCTTTGTATGAGACTGAGGCTATAGACTGGGCTCAATTTCCTGGAATCAGATATATTTTTGCCTGGGAGCAAAATACTTCTTCCCTGGGCAGAATCATTGAATTCTATGTCAAAATATTTGATAACGGCCGCCTTGCGGTCTGGCGCAGGAAATGAAAGAGGGGATTTCTGGCATGCTCATATCTGTCGTCATACCGGTCTATAATGAAGAAAAAACCATATCAGCCATTCTTGACAGGGTTACTGCTGTTGTATTGCCCTATGATATAGAGGTCATTGTTGTTGACGATTGCTCAAGCGATGATACTCGTGAACTGTTGCGGGATTATGTGGCGCGCGATGTCAGGCAACTGAGGATTGTTTGTCATGAAAGGAATATGGGCAAAGGTGCGGCATTAAAGAGCGGATTTGCAGTGGCGGAGGGCGATATCATTATTATCCAGGATGCCGATCTGGAATATGATCCCAATGAATACCCAAAACTGATTCAACCTATTATGGATGGAAAGGCGGATGTGGTATACGGATCGAGATTTGTCGGCAGCGAGCCTCGCAGAGTGCTTTTTTTCTGGCATTACATCGGAAATAAATTTCTTACATTGCTGTCGAATATGCTTACTAACCTTAATCTGACTGATATGGAGACATGTTATAAAGTGATCAGGAAAGAAACGTTGACACGTATTGAAATACAGGAGAAGCGTTTTGGCTTTGAACCTGAGATTACGGCAAAGTTTGCAGCCCTGGGGTGCCACATATATGAAGTAGGAATTTCCTATTCCGGTCGTTCCTATAAAGAGGGTAAAAAGATTAACTGGAAGGATGGAGTATGGGCGCTATGGTGTATCTTCAGGTATAATCTTCTTTCATAATATTTGATCGATTATCTTGAAGGGTGCATGAGGGAATCAATGGAAGATAGTAAAGTTACGAGGGGCAATGGCTACTTAGAGGCTTTTCTCGCCAAAAAGAGAGCCGAAATGGTTGATAAATTAATTCCGTCTTCTCTGAGGAGTGGCCGTATTCTGGACATCGGGTGCGGGACATTTCCCTTCTTTCTTATGAATACTGAATTTGAACATAAATACGCTATTGACAAGACCGCTGGGATGGGAATGCAATCATTCCTGAAAAACAGAGTGAATATCATGAATCACGATATTGAAAATGAAAAAGAATTGCCTTTTGATAGTGAATATTTTGACGTTGTTTCCATGCTTGCTGTCTTCGAGCATATCGAACCTGCAAAGCTAGACGGTATTTTAAAAGAAATATGCCGGGTTTTGAAGTGTACAGGATTATTTGTTTTAACTACACCGGCTTCCTGGACAAATAATCTTCTGAAAGTTATGGCTACACTGAATCTGGTTAGTCAAATTGAAATTAAAGAGCACAAGGCGGCATATAATCCGAAGTGGATTTCTTCTTTGCTTCAGGAGGCAACTTTTTCTGTGGATAAAATTAAATCCGGATACTTTGAAGTTTTCATGAATATATGGGTTACCGCAACTAAATAAACATTTTTTTGAGACAAGGCAATTACGACGTTGTTTCGTAACTGGAAGCCGATGAAATGATCTTGCTCTGCTTAAATAAAGCTTTAATTTCAATGGGTAAAAAAGGGAACACCTCGGTTCAAAGCATGGTGATTACGCAAGCGATTATAATATGCATTATTTCACTCGCCATCATTTCATATATGCCGGTTTTCAGGGATTTTATCCTATTCCCGAAGAAAGTGCGGGTTGAAGCTATTTCTGAACAAAGATTCAAGTTGGCTAAGCAAATGCTGCCAGAACATGGCGTCATAGGGTATTGGTCTGATTGTAGCAATATGCATGATTATAATTGCATTGCCCAATTCTACATCGCACAATACGCGCTTTCACCCCTTATCCTCGATAGATCAGCGAAGCAACCGTTTATCCTTGGGAATTTCAGCAATGCCGGTAACAATCAGCGGGAGTGGAATGGTTCTGTTATAAAATTGCTCATGGATTCAGGTAATGGCGTCAAGCTATACCTTATGGACGGTAAATTAATTCTATTGTGCCTTTCCTTTTCCATTTCCCTGCTTACGGGTTTTTTTCTGGCTTCGCTCTTTTCTATGCGGCAAAAGAAATCTTGCCTACCTCTGTTACTCCGACTCTCCATTGCGGTAGGATTAGGCTTCGGAATTTCCTCCGCTCTTTACTTCATTCATTTATATTTTGGACCTTCAACGAACAGGCTTGCGATTATGGAAACGGTCTTGCTCGTTTCTTTGTTTTTTCTGTATATCTACAGTCTAGATACCAACTCGATATCCCAAGATTCTTACGAAAAGCCGACAAAGGGTTCCGTATATCGTAAAATACTCCTGGTAGGTTTCTCCAGCACGTGCGTTTTTGCTCTCCTCACATTTCTCATCAGGTCGTTGATTCTGCCCCACGGCGGCTGGGACGCTTGGCAGACTTGGAACCTTTTCGCAAGGTTTTTTTTTAGAGGTGGAGACCAATGGAGGGATGCCTTTACAACACTCCTTAACCCCCATCACCCGAATTATCCGCTCCTCATCCCCGCCACCATTGCCAGGTCCTGGCAATACATCGGAAGCGAGACACAGCTTGTGTCTATCGTTACAGCGGGATTGTTCACTTTTGCAACAATTGGATTGCTATTTTCGTCGCTATCGCTCCTCAAAGGCAAGGGGCAAGCCCTTCTGGCAGGGATCATTCTGGCAGGAACACCAAATTACATAATTCTTGGCTCAAGGCAGTACGCTGATGTTCCCCTCGGATTCTTTTTTCTTGCTGCATTAGTATTACTTTCCTACCAAGAGAAGATACCTGAAAATCACAACCTCTCTCTGCTGGCAGGAATAATGGCGGGACTCACCTGCTGGACTAAAAATGAAGGTTTTCTGTTTTTGTTATCAATAATTCTTGCCCAGGTTATCTCCTTTAGAGTCGTTGATTCAAGAAAAACAAACAAGTACGTGAAACGTTTACTATCATTTTTTGCCGGTGCTGCGCCTGTCTTAGCGCTGGTCTTATTGTACAAATGGAATATCGCTCCTGCAAACGATCTGGTTTCCGGGCAGGGCCTTTCTCAAATTTTTATCAAACTAAGAGATACTTCAAGATATTTGCTGATCATGAAATCGTTCTTTCTTATAAGTCTCAATATATGTCCTCTCGGTCTTTTGATGATATTTTATTCTTTTTACCTGAAAATTTCCTTCACCGAAGAGAACAAAAGGTTATGTATCTCTTTGCTTCTCACACTATCTCTTATGTTATCTGGCTACTTTTTAGTCTATGTAATAACACCCTACGATCTCGACTGGCACTTGGATACCTCGTTTTCCCGGCTTCTGATGCAACTGTGGCCCAGTATTATTTTCACTTCTTTCTTAATGTCATATACTCCGGAAGAAGCGCTGTCGGTTTAGGATTGTGACGCAACCTCAGGAACAAAGGTAAATCATGACATCCAGGAAACTATCATCCTTTCTTCTCCCGTCAGTTGCCGAGATACTCTTTCTCGCGCTCTTCCTGTTTCTATCCTTTTCTCAGGGCAGGGGGCTCTTGAAAGACGCCGATACCGGCTATCACATCCGTGCCGGCGACTACATCATGCAAACCCATTCAATCCCGCGTCACGATATCTTTTCATACATAACTCCGCCAATTCCCTGGACAGCCCATGAGTGGCTTTCCGAAGTGATAATGTCTCTCCTGCATCGTCTGTCCGGCCTTACCGGTGTCGTCGTCTTTTTCGCGTTTGTGATTGCGTTGGTGTATTACCTGGTTTTCAGGGTGCTGCGCTCGCAGGATGGCAATATCTTCATTGCCGTGGCTATTACCATCCTTGTTTTTGGTTCTTCTCAGATTCATTGGCTGGCTCGTCCGCATATCTTTTCCCTGCTCTTCATGGTTGTCTGGTACCACATTCTGGACATGTACCAGTATAGGGGTGTTAACCGGCTCTTCTTGCTCCCGCCGATGATGTTTCTGTGGGTGAATCTGCATGGAGGTTTCATCGCCGGTTTTATCCTGCTGGGATGCTATTTTGCCGGCAATTTTGTTGAATGTTTTTTCAGATCTCCGTTGGATAATGCCGCTTCCCGGCACAAATACCGTTCTCTCCTGAAAATTTCGTTCATCTGCCTGTTGGCGTCCCTGGTCAATCCTTTCGGGTACAAGATCCTGCTTTTCCCCTTCAACTTGGTCAACAATACGTACATCATGGATCATGTAATGGAGTTCATATCGCCTAATTTTCACGAACCGCTGGTATTCAAGTACCTGCTTCTGGCAACACTCGCCCTTCTTGCCTGCTCATCAAAAAAGCTGAATCTCATTGAACTGGTTTTGATCCTGTTTTTTACCAATATGGCGCTGATTTCCATCCGGTACGTCACATTGTTTGCCATCGTTGCCGCGCCAATTATCCTGCGTCGCGCCGATGACTTGCTCGGAGGGGCACGCGGCGTTTTTGTCGAGTCATTCAAGGCGTGCTCGATGAGATTCGCATCCATGGATGCTTCGGCAAGGGGGTGGGTGTGGTTGCCGGCAGGAATGGTTCTGGTTTTGATTTGTGGTGCGACAGGCACAATTCACTACAGTTTTGACGAAAAGCTGAAACCTGTTGCTGCCGTGAGGTTTCTTGAAAAGGAGCGGATCAGCGGCAACATGTTCGATAACGACGAGTTTGGTGATTACATCATCTATGCCGCCTGGCCCGATTACAAGGTGTTCTTCGATGGCAGGTCCGATATGTATGGTGTCGAGAGAATGAAGGAGTATTACAAAATCTCGAATTTTGAGACGGGGTGGGAACAGGTTGCCGAGAAGTACCGGATTGACTGGATCATTATTGATGCGAACTCCGCGCTTTCAAGGTACCTGGCCGCGGGTACCGGTTGGAGATTGATCTATGCCGATAAGGTGGCCCACATATTTGTGAAAAGGATTCCGAAATATCAGCGACTGATTGACAAATACAGGGATGTAAAGCCGTTGCCGGAATAAGGGGCTGTCAGGAAATTACTGTAACATTATGCATCTCATCTTCGGGCCGCCTTTCGCCGCTCCTCAATCGACAAATCCTCAGCGTAGCTTAGGCTACGCCTCCGGTTTGCCTCAATCGGATCGACAAAATACGACCCAAATCTGAGCGCCTAATTGTTGCACTTATTTCCTGACAACCCCTAAAGGCGAAGAATCCAAATGGAACGGAACTCGGATAAACATGTACTTTATGAACGTTACGGGCTGATCTGCTCATCATTCGGGTCTGTCCTCATACATTGTATCGCCTTTGCCGTTCTGTTTTATTCCGCGAACATCTATGCTGTCATTGCAATGCCTTCAACGAAAGAAGTTTTCTGGTTTTATCCCTCCCTGTTTTCCGGCTCAACAACAGTATCGAACGAAACTGCGGATAACGATGTGCTATTGCAGCAGAAGATACTTGCGCCGGTTACCGAGCCACAGAATCTCCCGAGCAAACCGGAGCCGGTTGCAGAGGATGTTGCTCCGGATGTTTCAGCTTCACGGCATGCCGATATGCCTGCGCAATCCGCACTCTTGCGAACTGTTGCGGAAGAGGCTA
>WSSedB1CaDRAFT_10000889_pt1 | contig 12166 bp, 14 predicted proteins | sample WetSurSB1Cattail_FD_9460 | JGI IMG/M metagenome (IMG submission 9460)
GGGTTGTATTTAAGCGCATCGGCAACGGACTGCGCTTGAAGGTTGTTGATAAGATCGGACGAGACGACATTGATGGAATAGGGAGTATCCTGCAAAGGCCTGCTGCCCAACACGCCCGCCGACACGTTCTTGACACGGTAGCCGTTTTCCGCGCTTCCCTCTCTGGCTGCCGGCTTGACCTCTTTTTTATCTGTTACCTGAACCTCTGCCAGTTCCGTTTCCGGAACAGTACCGGTTTGCGACGTTTCGCCGGTGTTCAGCGCCGGTGGTGAAGAAGGAAGTGTCTCCGCGTTTCCGCTGACCACGTCCGTTCCCCATGTCAGCAAAGCAGCAAGGAGCAGCGTGCCACAGCGATGTTTTTTCCAAGTATTTGCACTGTTTTTCATACAGAAGTCCTTTGTACACATGGAATGAGTACTGTGATAAACGCGGAATCAGGGCGATCCGGCGCATCCGGTGCAGGGGTCCGGTATTTTCGGATGCTTGCCAAAAAGGGAGTTGGGATCGGATTTGAGCCGCATATCGAGCACGCTCAGCATCATTACCGCGGCGGCACGCGGTTTCAGGCGCATGAGCGTGCCCAGTAGCGTCCTGGTTCCACCGGGAACGTTTTTCAGCAGATAATCCAGGGCTACAGCCTGTTTGATGGAGACGAGGATCGCGAGTTCACCGGAGATATCCTGGTATCTTCGCCGCTTGTCGCTTGCAATGCCCCATTCCATCAGTTGAAATACCGGCAGAACGTCCAGGTTTTCCGCGATGCCGGCCTTGCGCAATTGCAGCGAAGCAATCAGGTTGATTGGCAGCAGCCGGAGTCCGTTGATAAATTGATGATTGACCATGGCTTTTCTCCTTTTAGGTCTAAAAGACCATAACTCCCCCTAACCCCCTCTTAGCTTAAGAGGGGGAATAATCTGTGTTCACATCAGGTCCATCAGATATGGAATCATCTCCTCCCCTTAAGTTAAGGGGAGGTCGGGAGGGGTTATGATCCGCTGATGCCTGAAGAAAACATGCTATTAACAGTCACTTGAGTAGTTAGTAATTTGGACTGATTCGATATTGCCGTTTGCCTTAAAGCGCATGGGTCGCCGGCGGCACGGGTGAAAGCAACCGCGCGGCATCCCGCGCCGGCAGCCTGTAGTGGTAAAATTTCAAAAAATATTCCTGCGTCACTTTCACCATGTCGTAATTGAAGATATGTGGATACAGCAGGTTGGCAAGCCAGATGGTACCGATGATCCTGTTGCTGCCCGGCGGACGGTCAAACCAGCTGAAAGGGAGCCAGGGGATCTGATAGACTCTCTTGTTCATAACCGCGTCGAGCCTGTTCCAGAGTGGACTGTTCACGATGGCGTTGTAGGTCGTCAGCCTGTCGGCGCCGGGTGTCCAGACGAGGATGACCCGGGGTTGCCAGATCAGCAATTGCTCCATGGATACCTGGGACATCCCCTCGCCAGAAATATTGGGAACATTCGCCACATTCACCGCCCCCGCAAAATCCAGTATCTGGGTATGGATCGATCCGGAAGGATTCGTGCCGAGACCGTCCGGGTTTTCGGCGTAATACACCCGTACCCTGTCCTTTCCGGGAATAGCCCCGGCCCGTTTCCTGATCGGGTCCAGATACTTTGTCACGAAACCGCTCAACAGCGCGGCTTGTTGTTTCCGGCCGAGAATATCGCCGAGAAACGTGAAGGATTCCCTATACCTTGTCATGTCTTGGCTCAGCAGCACCACCGGAATGTTGAGCTTCTCCTGGAGCCGTCGGGCGGTATCCAAGTTTTGGGGAATAGCTTCAAGGATCACGATGTCAGGTCGCATTCCAACGATTTCCTCATCCGAGGAGCGCTTGCCCGCCAAGGAACCACCTTGCCCTGGTAATAGCTCTTTGGAAGAAATCTTTTGGCCGCATCGCTCAATTTGAACGAATTCAGCACTTTTTCCGGCGCAACGGCACTGACCATCGGCAGGCAATGGCCGATGGCGTACACCTTCCTGATCGTGACGGGAATTCTGACCGTACGGCCTCCCATGTCGGTGATGGTGCGGAGTTGCAGGGCATGCGAAAGTGTTGCCGGTAAAACGATAAGCGCCATGATGGTTACGAGATATCTGAACATGTTTTACGCCTCCTTAAAACGCCAACGTCATTGAAACCTTGACGGCACGCGATTCCCCGAGAAAAGCGGTGCCGCTGGCCGTGGTATCGCCTGTCCAGCCGCCACCGGTATAAAGAGAAGCCCAGTAATAGCGATCGGTCAGGTTGGTGACCATCAGACGCGTGGTGAGCCGGGTATCACCCAGGCGAAGTTCGTGGCGCATGCCCATGTCCAGGGTGGTGTATCCGCTCGCCCAGGCCGTATTCTCGGCGTTGGCGGCGCGCTGGCCGGCATAATGGAGATTGCCTGTCAGAACCGCGCCCTCCAAAAAGGGCAGNTTGTATTCGGCAAGCAGGTTTGCCTGCAGCCGGGGAACGCCGACCACCANACGGCCTTCGGTTGCCGCGCTGGCGGTTGATTTCATGACCGGGTNGAGCCAGGTGAGGCTGCCNAAGAGGATCAAACCNCCCCCGATGTCGCCGCGCGCGGTGAATTCCAGTCCCTTGTTTTCCTGCTCGCCGGCGGTTTTGTAGGTGTTGTCGGCGGAATCGGTATAGGCAAAGGGGCGGCGTATCAGGAACAGCGCAGCGGTCAGATCAAGACGGGAGAACGCCACCTTGGCGCCGAGTTCCCACTCCGTGCTGCGGTAAGGCGCGAGCGCCTGGTAAGCGTTGGCGGCGGTTGACGGCGCGGTATTGCCGGGTTGTACGCCATCGGCATAGGTAAAATAGAAGGTTGTGACGGCCCATGGTTTGTAGAGCAGGCTGGCGGAATAGCTCCAGGCGCCGTTTTCGTCGTAGGTGCTGGTGGTGGAGCCCTTGTTGTTCCAGTTATGCGTGCTGATCCAACTGGTGTTGGCAGCCGCCATGAGCGACCAGTGCTCACCGAATTTCAAGGTATCGCTGAGTACCAGCGACTGGATAATGGTGTAGGAAGATTTGTAACGCGGGCCTGTGCCGCCCCAGCCCGGATCCGCGTAGGACACCGGGTTGTCCAGGCTGGCGGAACCCAGGATAAGAGCCGGACCGGTGCGCAAGCCCGGGATGGAATAGGTCTCGGTTTGATAGCCGACGTTGCCGAACGCAAACTCGTGGCTCACGGCTCCGGTGTTAAACCGGCCGTTAAGGTAAAGGCTATTGCTGAGGACATCGGCTTGGCTGCCGGATTGGCGGTAGCTGGTTTTGTAAGCTCCGTTGGCATTGGTAAATGTATTGGTGATGCTGTTGTGGAAGTCCCGTTTGGCTACCTGCTGGAGCAAGGCGCCGCTTACCTTCCAGTCAGCGCCGAATGCATGATTGAGGCGCAGTTCAGCCATATCGGTAGTGGCATTGACACCGCCAAAGCTTTGGCCATAACCGGTTTTTGCCGGGTCCGGCGCGCCTGGTAAACCGGTTGCCTTGGTATAACTGAAACCTCCGGGAAACCCTTTTTGATCAAATTCGTAGTGGTTGCCGGATAGCTGAATCAGCGTTGCATCCGAAACGTGAAAATCCAGCGCCAGACTGCCCAGCATGCGATTGAGGTTACTTTTTTTGGTATACCCCTCGCCATCGGCATACAACAGGTTCAGCCGGTAACCAAACCAGCCGGAGCTCCCCATTCTGCCCGCAAGATCCGCGCGTCCCTGAACGTTGCCACGGGTTCCATAGGTCAGCCCGATTTCGCGTAGCGGTGTATCGGTTGGGCGTTTCAGTACCGCATTGATCACCCCGGCGGCAGGCGCCGGGCCATACAGACTGGCGGCCGGACCGTACAGGATTTCCAGCTTATCATAGAGTTCCACCGGCAACGCCGTGTCGGCGCGCACGTTCAGACCATCGATACGCACGCTCTGGGCACTATCGTCACCTTGTAAGCCACGCACCACCGGCGGTCCGAATTCCAGCCCGAAATGCCCCTCCGTATATACCGACGGCAGGTACTTCACTGCTTCGCTGAAGGTTTCCGCCCCGTGGTTGCGCAGTAGTTCGGAAGATACGGCATGGATCGAAAATGGCGTGTCGAGCGCTTTACGTTCACCCAGGGGACCGAGGTCAACATTGCGGTGACGGTATCCGCTCTCAGCCTGACCATCAGTTGCAACGTTGGGCTCCTGTTTTTTGTCCGCGACAACGACAGGTGGAAGTTCATACTCTTTCCCATCACCTTTGTCGTCAGCCCACGCAGGTATGGCCAGGCAAAACAGCACTAACGGCGAGGCAAGAATTCTCTTCATGCGATTCTCCTTGTAGCAAACTTTCACTACGGGCGTATCGTCGTAAGTTCAGAGATCATGCCAAGCCGCACAAGCGAAAACCCATATTCGATTTACAAAGAGGGGATACATTGCCAGCCGGAAGAAAATGCTTTCAAAAATCAACCTGTTAAGATCAAAAACATATCGGTGCGTATGGCGCCGGCGTCACTGCTTTTCGCACCAAACGCCGGGGCGGGGTGAACTCGACCAGCGTTGGGCGTTCATAAAAAGTTCCGTTTCGTACGTTTTTGCGTAAATAGTTCGAAAACCACACAAGAGCAGATTGTCGCCCAATAGGGGAAATTTAATACGCGGCAGAGTCAAGCGAACGGAAACGTCACCCGGAATGAGAAGCGCGGCAACAACCCTTTGACTTTAATCATTGGCCAATTGTATATTTTTGGATAGTCGAAAGGGAGGGGGAATCCAACCCTCGCATATGTTTGTTGCAACACAGGAAGGGGAAGCATTGGATGGATATAGCGGCAACCATAGCGGAACGCAAAATACTTGAAGCCATGAAACGGGGAGAGTTGGACAACCTTCCCGGAATGGGAAAACCGCTGAGCATGGAAGAGGAAACCGCCGGGATTCCCGCTGAATTGCGCATGGCCTACAAAATACTCAAAAACGCGGGCTTTGTCCCTCCCGAGGTGGAACTGCGCCGGGAAATCGTATCGCTTCGGGAGATGCTGAACACTCTGGAAGAAGGCGAACAACGCCGCAATGGTTTGCGCAAATTGAACTTCAAACTCCTCAAGCTTTCCATGATGCGAAATCAACCGCTGAACCTGGATATTTTCCCGGAATACCGGAATAAGGTCATCGAACGGCTCGGTGGATAAAGACCGGCGGATCAATCAAGCCGGAACGATACCGGCACAACGACCCAGGCGGTAGTTGCGCGCCCTTCCCGGTACGCCGGATGAAAGAGCCAGCGGCGCAATCCTTTCAGGGCGGCTTCGTCGAGGCTGACGTGGCCGGAACTGGAGGCCACAAAGGCATCCTTGACGGTTCCCTGCTCTGAAATCAATACCTTCACGCGCACTTTCCCTACCAGTCCTTTCGAACGAGCATCCACCGGATAGGCCGGTGGCTGTCCCTTTATCACATAGGGAAGCATGGCCGCCGTTCTGTTTGTAGCAGCGCCGGACGCCCCCCCATTTCCGGAAACGCCGGAAACGCCGGATACGCCGGCAGGAGCGGACGTGACCGCATTACCGCTATCGGAATGACCGCTTGCCGGTGACACCTTGGACGCAATTCCGCCGCTTGCCGAAGATGTGCCGGAACCCGTTTCAGGGGCCGCTTTCGCGAGGGTTTCCCTTGCAGGCGCCGACGCCGAGTGCACGGGCTCTGCCGCTGCTGCCGGCACGGCGTGCTTCGTGTCGCGACGGGCCGCATCATGACGGGAAACCGGCAACGGAGCTTGCTTTCGGCGAGGCGGTGCTTTTTCTTTCATGGTATCGTCAGTTCGTGGCGCGCCACCCGATGGACTGGCCAACTCCACCTCGATCGGTTCCGGCTCGGTAACTCTCTGAAAGCCTCCGGCCTGAACAGCCGCAAAATAGAGCAGAGCATGGAGGGCCAACGAGACGCTGAATGCCGTTCTCCACGTTTCTTTTTTCATGTCCCCATTCCTCCTTGCAGGATTACCGAAACCATCACATTTGCAGTGCCGGGATACAGATGGTGAAATTTCCGCCGCGCCTGTTTTTTACGCCAAGAAGCTGGGCATCGACATTATAAGCATCCTTCAGGTATTCCTCGGTAATCACCTCTTGGGGAGTGCCTACGGAAACCCTGTTGTCTCTTCCCAGGACTACCGCCTTTGAAGCGTATATCAGCGCATGGTTTGGATAATGGGTTGTCAGGATCACGCTGAGGCGGTCCTTTTTCGCCACGTTCCTGATATGCTCGAGCACCCTGATCTGGTTGCCGAAATCCAGGTTCGAGGTTGGCTCGTCCATGATCAGGATCTCGGGCTGCTGCGCCAATGCTCTGGCAATCAATACGAGCTGCCGCTCGCCGCCACTGATCTCGGTATATACGCTATCCCGCAGATACGATATCCCCAGGGTGTGCAGCGTTTCCTCGGCAATGGCAACGTCATGTGCCGATGGAGACGAAAACATGCCGATGTGAGCGGTCCGGCCCATGGTCACGACATCGAGCACCTGGAAAGGAAAGGGAGGGGTATGCGCTTGGGGAACATAGCCGACCTTTGTGGCAAAGCGCCGTCGCGACCATTTGGAGACATCCTCGTCGTGCAGCAGGATCTCACCGGCCTGGAGTTTCAACGAACCGAGTATCGTCTTGAACAATGTCGTCTTGCCAACGCCGTTCGGCCCCAGAAGGCAGAGCAACTCTCCCGGCGCAATCGTAAAGGAGATATCCTTTACAACCGCCTTAGCTCCATAGCCGCAATATGCGTTCCTGACTTCCAGCATGTCCCCTCCTTAGGGGCTGTCAGGAAATAAGTGTTACAGTTATTTCCTGTCAGCCCCTTATACCCAGCCTTTTCGAGTGTTGATCAGCAGATAAAGAAAAATCGGCGTTCCGATGATCGAGGTAACGATCCCCAAGGGAATTTCAACCGTAAACATGATTCGCGCCAGATCGTCGACGGCCAGCAGGAACATGGCGCCCAACACGATGGAAAACGGAATCAAATGCGTATAATTGGGCCCCACAAGCAACCGCGCGAGATGCGGCACGATCAATCCGACCAAACCGATGATTCCGCTGATGGAGACTGCCGCCGCCGTCATCAAGGTTGCGCAGATAATGATCGTAAAACGCAATATTCCGGTCCTGACCCCCAATGCCCGCGCCTCTTCGTCGCCGAACGACATGACGTTCAGATTCCAGCGCAGGGCGGACAGCACGGCCATGCCGGCAAGTATCGGAACCGCGGCGACATAGAGATCCGGCATGTTGATCGTGGCCAGACTCCCCATAAGCCAGAAGGTAATCGCCGGAAGCGTGTTGTACGGATCGGCCACATACTTGACGATCGAAACAAACGATGTGAACAGAGTGCCGATGATTATTCCGCCGAGAATCATGATAAGAGTTGGCTCGCCTCGTTTTGAGAACAGGGCGCCGATCACATAGGTTATGCCAACCGCAGCCAATCCGAATACAAACGCGGAAACCTGGATCATGGCTGCGCTGAAGGCAAAGAGCATTCCCAGCGCCGCTCCGAAACTGGCCCCCGCCGAGACGCCCAGAATGCCGGGGGACACCATGGGGTTCCTGAACATGCCCTGATAGGCCGCGCCGGAAACGGATAGCGCGGCTCCCACCAGTGTCGCGGCAAGAATTCTCGGCAGCCTGATCTTGAACATGACCGTTTCCATTTCAGCGCTCCAGTAGCTCGGAATACTCACGATCCTGGACAATAGGATAGTAGCCGCCGTGCCCGAGGAAACGGGAAAACGCCCAATGGCAAACGAAAAGAAAAACAGCAGCAGAAACAGGATTAGCATTGTAGCGAGCTTCATTGTCATTGCCCCCTGTCTATTTGACGCGGTTTATTGCGGATACAATCATCACCACAGATCGAGAAACCTCTTTTTTCCGTTTCAATAACGAGCCAGCTCAAAAATTACGAAATACAACACCGCGTACACCAGCACCACTTCCCAGAAAGGGACACGTTTCGCGTGTTCAGACACTGATTCATCCATTACAGATCTCCATTTTTGAGAGTTGTTGTCTGATGGAAACAGAGCACCGTTCATGCCAAACCATGGTCCCACAGGTTCGCTCAGAGAAACGGAATCCGGCATCGATAGCGGAATATGCAGAACAAACAAAAGGTTAAGCCTCTTGCGACGTCGAATCCGATTAATCTTCTGCTCGGAACTTTATGCGTTTTGGGGTGTTTGACGTGCTATAAACGTTTTTACAGCAGAGTATGAATGGGTGCCGGACTGTTCAACAAGGTACGTTTTTGTTCGTTTAGTTCGAAAATGTACTAAGTCACATAACCATCAACATGGCTGCTGCTTTTCAGAAAAACACCATAAGTTGCTACGGGAAGGTTATGCCTTGCGGAAATTGACTACCTGGAAGTAAAAGATGTCAAAGCAGATTGACAATTCTTTTGAGTTAGGATATCAAGAGACATGATAATGTTGAGTAAGTTAAATATGTTATCCGTTGTTGCATTATTGTGCCGCATGATTACTGCCCGAGGTACCGACACTGAAATACAGTTCATTTAATTTCTGTAATTTACCCCCTTGGGTTATTGCTTCACGCCATTTCAACGAAAATCCCCAGACATTGGAAATTCAAGGCGTCAAGGAGGCCAACCGCTTCCTGTTTGAGAAACTCGCGTCCATCGCGTCCCAGGAAGAGCGGGCCGTGTTTTTCAACGACTTCATGTCAGTCAAGTTCCAGCTTCACAATTGGCAGGAACAACCCACCGCCCCAGCCAGAAACAGCATCAGAAACAGTTATTTACGGTTTTTAAAGGGATGGATGATCGATTCAAACTCGGTGGCGGGGGCCGTTCTGAAACACTGGGTAGAGAGCCGTACCGGTATCAGACCCAGCTTTCACAAGGTCCGCATTAGCGACATCCATAGCGAGGGCTACTTTAACTACACCGTCGATGTAATGAAGGGCAGTGCTCAAACCAGCGCCATTCAGTCGCAATTGGACCTGCTGTACGAATACTGCCAGTTTGAGCTGCTTCGCAAGTATCCCGAAGAGACAGCCATTACCCTCTATCGCGGCACACATGACGCCAATGAGCATGAGACACTGGAGCGTCTGGGAAAACGGGAGCAGATCGTCAGGCTCAACAATCTGGTTTCATTTACCAACGACATGGAGCGCGCCTGGGAGTTCGGCCGCACGGTGTGGGAGGCGCGGGTACCGCTTTCCAAGATATTCTTTTACAATGACCTGCTCCCCGGAAGCATCATGAAGGGAGAAGGAGAATATCTGGTCATCGGCGGGGAGTTCCGCGTAAGCCAGGTCAGGTACTGATTCAGAGCAGCCTTTCAAATCACTATTTTTCGGGGTGGGCTCTGCACACTAATAACCGATTGATATTCTTCGTAGAGGTCCCAACTTCTCATTCGGCTGCCGATAGCCAGAGGAAGGCGGACCCGATGCCGCTCCAATGCATCTTCCGCTGTCCTGCCATCCGTTATTATGGCATCGTTCCCGCCAAAGCTTGTCATGGCGAAATAGTTACTGCCGTCCCCCGAGCTGAAAATCCGGACGTAGTAGCTTTCGCCAAACACAGAGAGGACGTCTTCCCGGACAACTACCGAATCAAACATGAACGTTCTCCTTCCCATGTGGCCTCACCTTCCTGATATAATTTGCTATACAACGATTGTCGCGTTCTGATTTCGAACCCGCGCATAACGTCGATGGAGCATCGTTGATCCAGCGACGCCGTCTCTGCTTTTCACGCCGCCTCGGCGTAAATGTTCTGACTCTCGTTCCCGGCTTTCAAGGCCTTGTTCAGCCAAAGCGGCGGAGAGTTGTTGATCAACTTCTGCAACCCCTCGATCAGGCCGGGAATCGGTTCGATTGTCTGTAGTTTGATCGCAAATATCTTGTTGTTAACCATGTGGAATGCCGCGACAGCGCCGAGAGGAGTTCCGTACACAAAAAGCACGGCACAACCTTGCAGAGCGTTGCACTTGGCGGTCAGCTGTTCATCAACATCGGCTGAATCGTCAAACTGCACTGTCTTAATCAGCCGTGAAGAATCATGACTGACCTCATAGATCGCCAGTTGTCCGGCTGCTTCGAATTTGGAATCCACCTGTTCCAGGTTGTTGGTTGCAAAGGCCACTTTCACATGTTCTTTTTGCATATAAATCTCCTTGATCGCATGGACGTTCTCGTCATCACATTCAAAATCCATGCCGCACAAACTGCTTATTCCGTCCCCTGATATACCGGTTGTATTCCCATGACCTTCTTCATCCAGGGAGGCGGGTTGTCCCGCATAACATTCTGCAGCTTGCCGATAATCTCCGCGATCGGCGTCTCCGTGCCGGTCCTCATGTGAAATACATTTCGAGCCACAATCTTGGCCAGGGCCCTAACGCTGACATCGATGGTGCAGACAATCGAGCAGCCAGCGATTGCATCGGCCCGTGCCGTGTTACGCTCATCCTTGATGATGTTTGAGGTGATGGCACTGATATTGCCGCAGTGTTTCGCACTATCAAGCCCGATCTCCCAAATCTGGAAAGTGTCCGTTTGTCCGAATCTCCGATTGATCGTCTTTCCATCAGCAGAAGCAAAAGCAATTTTCATGACATTGGTCCTCCGTTCGATAGGGTTTCAAATCCAAACTCCAGGTGTAACTGGGAAGAAGCATTCTTCCCGTCAAGGGTGCGCGCTTTCCATACCGGTAGTTCCTGTATGGGCAGTTTTTTATGCGTCAGGGCTTCAATGGGAATGACGTGCAATTCCTCGTCAACCATGACAAAAAAATCAATCGGGTATCTGAGCGGGTCATAGAATGAATCTATAATCTCAAATACAAGGTGATCGCCTACAATAGCGTACTTGGGATTTCCGCAATCGAGCCTGAAATGCCGGTTGAACTCGCACTGTTTTCTGAATCGCAGGATATCGGCGTCCTCGTCTTGAAACTTCTTTATTTCATTGGTGATATCGGCGTAATACTGCGACAGTAGCGCCTCGGCATATGCTTCGCCATAAGGCTGCCGGAATGAGTTCAGATAACAGACGACGAATGATTCCAGGAGTGTCAGGCCGCTTCTGGTAATAATGAGGGAAAAGACGGTTGCGTTCTCTATGCAACCGATCTTGACAGCGCCCCGTGATTCTTCGATACTTCCCCCCTCACGGACCAGCGCCATCCTGAACACCCTCAGCATGCGGTAGACCTGGGCAACCATTTTGTCTATCCTGCTGCTCCGTGGCAGCGCCTGATACTTTTCCCAACAGGTTTTCCCTTCCAGGCTCGAATCCCGTGATTCGAAAAATGTGTCGAGAAGCATGAATGCAACACCTGTATTCAGTAATCCGGGAATGGGCAAGTTTCGCGAAACCCCCTTGTCGTCGCCCATGAACCGGACACCGGCGCTGTTGCTGTACAGCTTGATTTCCCGATGTTCCGGCAGGAAGCGCTGGTTGCCGGAACGAGTCAAATATTCCGTTATGCTGTCGATCAATCCGTTCATGTTTCATTTGTCCCGTGCGCTGATTGTCGGTAACTGTTCAGCAACAATCTTCAGCAAATGACAACCAACTCTCCCCCCTTTGAAAAAGGGGGGTCGGGGGGGATTTATCGACGTTGGCAACGGCAACAAATCCCCCTAAATCCCCCTTTTTCAAAGGGGGACTTTCCACTACTACAAAACTGGCTGAAGATTGGCGCTAATCAGCTTGTCATATGATCCCGGCTGATGGCCACTGGCGCTCTTCATAGTGTTCCCAGCGGATCTCTTTCGAGCGGAATGCGATTTCCCAGTCGTTGCCCACCTTCTCAAGCATGTTGAGCATGCCTTCATACCCGAAATAAGCCCGGTCGAGATAGACATCCCGATTGGTGGGAGACAGGATGTCGAACGCCAGCTTGATCCCCAGTTCCTCGGCCAGATAGGTTTCCCAAGATGAGCCGAAAACCGCATCGATCTTGTGATCTCGCAATGCCTGCTTGATCTGGTAGCCGTCTGCGCCAAAGGCCGTTTTTGGAGATATACCCAGGCTCTTCAACTCGTCATCCAGCAGCTTGCGGGCTGCCGGGTTGTCGCTACGGAACAGCAGCAGTTCAGGAATCATTTCCAGCTCCTCGAACAGCATCCTGACCAAGCCG
>WSSedB1CaDRAFT_10000890_pt1 | contig 12162 bp, 11 predicted proteins | sample WetSurSB1Cattail_FD_9460 | JGI IMG/M metagenome (IMG submission 9460)
CGGNCTGCCGCGGCCGCGACAATCGCCTGTTCATCGAAGCGGTGCTGTGGCTCGCCCGCACGGGCAAGCCCTGGCGCGCCCTGCCGCCGTGCTTCGGCAAGTGGTACACATCCTATACGCGCTTTCGCCGTTGGAGCATCAAAAACGTCTGGCGGGGGCTTTTCGCCCGGCTGGCCGAGGACACTTCCTGCGAGTATTTTTTCGAGGAGGGAGTCATTCGCCACGCGCCGCTGCGCGCGGTGCTGGCTCGCGAGGCAGCGCGGGAAGCGGCTCCCGTCCTGGATGAAGGCCGGGCCGCCTGAGCGGACCTCCTCCTTCGCGCGGGGTTCAATTTTGCGATTGCGCGCGCGCCATCGCAACCTTGAGGCGCACTTCCATCTCCTCGTCGCCGCCGCCGACACGCGCGCCCCGAATCGGCGCGGCGCCGAGATAGTCCAGCGCCGCCGCGACGCGAACATAGGCGTCGTCCGGCGACATTTTATGCGTGGCGTCGAATCCGACCCAACCCAGCCCTTCGACGAAGCCCTCGGCCCATGCGTGGCCGGCCGCCTGGGCCTCTCCTTCCGGGCGCTTGAGATAACCGCTGATGTAGCGCGCGGGAATGTCGAGCGCTCGAGCGCACGCGACGAAAATATGCGCGAAATCCTGGGAGACTCCGTGGCCGCGCGCGAAGGTTTGCGTCGCCGGCGTCGCCACATGCGTCGCGCGCGCGTCAAAGGTCATGGCTTCATGCAGAGCGGCCATCAGGGCATGCAGCCGATCGAGCGCGCAGCTCTCCCGCGCCGTCGCCTCACGAGCGAAGTCGCGCATGTTGGCGTCGACCATCGTCAAGGCCGTCTCGCGCAAGTAGAGCGCGGGCGGAAAACGCTCGACCGCGCCGCTCGCCACGCCCGCCGTATCGAAGGTTTCGACCTCGCCTTCGACTAGCGTCGTCAGCGTGTCGAAGGGGCCGTCCGCCGTGAAGCAGTGCATGATATTGCCGAAGGCGTCTTCCCTCTGGGTCAGGCGGCAATCGCGATCGACCTCTATGCGCCAATTCGCGATGCGCTGACAGTTGCAATTGCGCGGCGTCAGCAAGAGCTTTTGCACGGCCGATTTGACGGGTTCCCCATAACGATAGATCGTCTCGTGTCGGATGCGCAGCAGCATGACGGCGGTCGGTCCTTTTTCAGAACAAATATTGCTCGGACACCAGCGTTCCGAGTTGCGCGTTGTCGCTGATGAAGCGGCCGATGAATTCGTGCAGGCCGCCCTGGAACAGGCTCTCCATCGACATGTTTTCGAGATTGCCATAGATCGCCCGCGCGTGGCGCTGCGCCTGTCCCTGCCGGCCGTGCGTCGTCGCCAGCCTGTCGAGGTAGCGCACCACGCTTTCGTAGCACGAGGTCAGCGAGCGCGGCATTTCCGGCCGGAGGATCAGCAGATCGGCGACCAGCCAGGGCTTCAGACTCTGGCGATAGACCCAGTGATAGGCGGTGTGGGCCGATACGGCGCGCAATATCGCGGTCCACTGGAAATAATCGAGCGTGCCGCCCACGACTTCCTTCTCGGGCAAAAGCAATTGATATTTCACGTCGAGCAGACGAGCGGTGTTGTCGGCGCGCTCGATGAACAGTCCGACGCGCGAAAACCAATAGGCGTCGTCGCGCAGCATCGTGCGATAGGCGCCGCCGTCGTAAACGAGGGAGACCTGTTTCACGAAGTCGAGAAAGCGCGTCAGATCCTCGCCGGTTTTCGCGCCGCGCGCGCGTTCGATCGCCTGCATCTCCAAATAGCCGCCGTTGATCGCCTCCCACATATCCGTGGTCAAGGCCGTGCGAACGGCGCGCGCGTTGGTGCGCGCGAGTTCGATGCAATTGCGGATCGAGCCGGGATTGTCCGGGGCGAAGGCGAGGAATTCGATGACATTCGCCTCGTCGAGCGGTCGGCTGGTTTGCGCGAAGGCGGTCGCCGAACCGGCTGATAACAGGACGCTCTCCCATTCGGTGTCGGCGCCGCCGTATGCCTTGGGCAGCGACGCGAGGCGGCGCGAGGCCTGGATGACGCGCGCGAGGAAATCGGCGCGCTCCATATAGCGCGCTAGCCAGTAGAGGTTGTCGGCGGTGCGTGACAGCATGGCTTGGACTCGTGCGTGAAAAGGGATGGCGCCGAGGCTGGGCCTCAAGCGGGGATGTCGTCGATAATCCAGGTGTCCTTGGTCCCTCCGCCCTGGCTCGAATTCACGATCAGCGACTTCTCGGTCATGGCGACGCGCGTGAGGCCGCCAGGCACGACGCAGATGTCCTTTGCTCCCTGCAAGACGAAAGGGCGAAGATCGACGTGGCGGGGGGCGATCCCCTCGGCGACGGAAATCGGACAGGTGGACAGCGCCAGCGTTGGCTGGGCGATGAAATTGTCCGGGCGCTCGGCGAGCTTTCTGGAGAATTCGTCGAGCTCCGCGCGCGTCGCGTGGGGGCCGACCAACATGCCATAGCCGCCCGAGCCATTGACCTCCTTGACCACCAGTTCGGGGAGGTGGTCCAGCACGTAAGCCAGCGCGCCCTTTTCGCGGCAGCGCCAGGTCGGGACGTTTTGCAGCAGCGGCTCCTCGCCTAGATAGAAGCGGACCGCGTCGGGGATATAGGTGTAAATCGCCTTATCATCGGCGACGCCCGCGCCGACTGCATTGGCGAGCGTCACATTGCCTGCGTTATAGGCGCCCATCAGTCCGGCGACGCCCAGCGCCGAATCCGGTCGAAAGGCGAGGGGATCGAGAAATTCGTCGTCGATGCGGCGGTAGATCACATCGACGCGGCGCGGGCCCTTGGTGGTGCGCATATAGACCATATCGTCGCGCACGAAGAGATCGCGGCCTTCCACCAGCTGGACGCCGAGCTTGTCGGCGAGGAAGGAATGTTCGTAGAAGGCGGAGTTATATTGGCCCGGCGTAAGCAGCACGATCTCCGGATCCTGCGAGGCGGAGGGCGGCGCGACCGAGCGCAGGGTCGCCAACAGGATGTCGGGGTAGTTCTCGATCGGCGCCACCTTATGCATGGCGAAAAGATCGGGAAACAGCCGCATCATGACTTCGCGGTTCTCCAGCATGTAGGAGACGCCGGAGGGCGTGCGGGCGTTGTCCTCCAGCACATAGAAGCCGTCGCTGGTGCGGACGATGTCTATGCCGGCGATCTGCACATAGACATTATGCGGGACGCGCCACCCGGCCATCTCCGGGCGGTAGCCGGGGTTGCGGTAGATAAGTTCGGACGGCACGACGCCGGCCTTCATGATTTCGCCCGCGCCATAGAGATCGGCGAGAAACAGATTCAGCGCCCGCACGCGCTGGATGAGGCCCTTCTCCAGCTGTATCCATTCGGCCCGCGCGATGATGCGCGGCAGAATGTCGAAGGGGATCAACCGCTCCGTCGATTCCTGCGCGCCATAGACCGCGAAGGTGATGCCGATGCGCCGAAATAGAAGTTCGGCCTGGGCGCGTCGCGAACTCAGAAAGTCCAGCGGCGTTTTCGCCAGCCACTGCGCGAGCTTTTCATAGGGAGGACGGGTTGCGCCGGTGGTTCCGCTCATTTCGTCAAATTGCGCCCCATTAAGTTCCAAGGTCGCCGCTCCCCGATGCTTGTTTGACTTCATATCTTGTTGTTTACGATAGGCCCGGCTCCGTCCGCCGTCACGCGCCCACTTCGCTCGCCGCGCCTCGAATACAATAACCAAAGGCAAAAAGCGCGCCAATCTCGAAAACGTCGCGGGTGACGACGCCTCGCCTTCGCGCCGACGGACGGGCCCATGGCGCGATTATCCGCGCGTGGGCCGAGAAATCGGCTTCCGCGCGGCGCGCAAGACCTTCGTCGACATCGTTCGCGGCCAGGCCGCGGCGGACCCGATCATTGGCTCCGACGCGGCATGGACCGTGTTCCGCGCCGACGCGCCTATCCCGCGTCAACCAGCGCCGCTATGTCGGCGCGGATGGCCTCGGGCGCCTCGTTCGGCGCGAAGCGCTTTGTCACGCGGCCATTCCGGTCGACCAGAAATTTGGTGAAATTCCATTTGATCGCCTGCGTTCCGAGCAGGCCCGGCGCCTCTTTTTTCAAAAGCGCGTAAAGCGGATGGGCGTTCTCGCCATTGACTTCGATCTTGGCGAACATCGGAAAGGTCACGCCGTAATCGCGCGAGCAGAAGGCGGCGATTTCCGCCTCGTCGCCCGGCTCCTGATGGCCGAACTGATCGCAGGGAAAGCCGAGCACCACGAGGCCGCGATCCCTGAATTCGCGGTAAAGCGCCTCCAGCCCCTGATATTGCGGCGTGAAGCCGCATTTGCTGGCGACATTGACGATAAGCAACGTCTTGCCTGAAAACGCGCCGAGCGCGCGGGTCTTCCCGTCGATGGTTCGCGCTTCGATGTCGTATAGGCCGGTCATGGCTCGGCTCCCTCAACAAACGCAGGCTCGCATATTCGCGCGCCTTACGCCACCAGGCTGGTTTCCTCGCCGTGTTCGGCCAGGGAATCGTCGCCGAGCCCATATTCCTTCATCTTGCGATAGAGAGTCGAGCGGCCAATGCCAAGGCGGCGGGCGATCTCCGACATCTGCCCGCGATAATGCTGAAGCGCGAAGCGGATCGTCTCGGCCTCCATATCCTCGAGCTTGCGCATTTCGCCATTTGGACCGAGCAATCGCAGCACATTGGGATCGCGCACCTCGACCCGCAGAATTTCCCTCTCCCTCGGCGCGTCGGCGGCGATGGGGGCGGGCAGGGGCGGCACGCGCACGTCGAACCCCGCGACATGATTGGCGATCTGCGGAAACTCCGCGACCGTCAGCTCGTCGCCCTCGGCAAGGACAACCGCGCGGAACACCGCGTTTTCCAGTTGGCGCACGTTGCCGGGCCAGTCGTATGCCGACAGCAGCGACAGGGCCTCGGCCGAGAAGCCGCGAATATTGCGGCCTTCCTCGGCCGCGAAACGCGCGCAAAACCGCCGCGCGAGATCGGGAATATCCTCGCGGCGCGACCGCAGCGGCGGAATGCCGATCGGAAACACGTTGAGCCGGTAAAACAGATCCTCGCGAAACTGCCCGCGCTTCACCTGTTCGATCAGATTTTGATTGGTCGCCGAGATCAGCCTTACATCGACGCGCACCGGCCGCTTCGCGCCTATGGGATCGACCTCGCCTTCCTGCAGCGCGCGCAGCAGCTTGACCTGTAAATCCAGCGGCAATTCGCCGATTTCGTCGAGAAACAGCGTGCCGCCATTGGCCTCGACGAATTTTCCGACGTGTTTTTCGGTGGCGCCGGTGAAGGCGCCCTTCTCGTGGCCGAACAGAATCGACTCGACGAGATTGGCCGGCAACGCGCCGCAATTGACCGTGATGAAGGGCTTGCCGCGGCGGTCCGACGCGCCTTGGATGGCGCGCGCGACGATCTCCTTGCCGACGCCCGATTCGCCCTCGATAAGCACCGGAATGGTCGAATGCGCCGAGCGCTCGCCAAGCCTGATGACGCGGGCCATTTCCGGGCTGCGCGAGACGAGATCCTTGAATGTCAGAAGGCCCTGCGAGCGCTTGCTGACGCGGCGCATTTCGCCGGCGAGCGCATCGATCGACAAGGCGTTCTTGATTGAGATTTGCAGCCGCTCGGCGCCGACCGGCTTGACGACGAAGTCCTGCGCGCCGGCGCGCATCGCTGATATCACCGTCTCTATGGAGCCATGCGCGGTCTGCACGATGACCGGCGTCGTGAGCTTTTGTTCGCGCATGCGGCCAAGAACGCCCATGCCGTCGAGATCGGGCATCACGAGATCGAGCACGAGCAGGGCGATCGGCGGGGCGCCCGCCTGGGTCATGCGGGAGAGCGCCTGTTCGCCGCTTTCGACGGTTTCGACTTCGTATCCGAAGCGTCGCGTCATGGCTTCCAGCAGGCGGCGCTGCACCGGATCGTCGTCGGCAATGAGAATAGTTGAAGTCATTCGCGCCCTTTTTTGCCGGCCGAACAAGCGCCGTGGGACTTGTTACAAGTTTATCGGAGGGCGCCGCCATTATGGCTGATATGGCGAACCCGAGCGCATCGTCGGAGAACAGGGTAAAGGCCGGGTTAATGCCAGCCCAGGCGCCTGCGTCAACTTATTGGTAACGAATTGTTTTGTTAGTTTGTTCTTAACCAAGTGCGCGGCGCGTTTTTTTTCGGGCGCTCGTTGGGCGCGCCGCGCGCGGGTTGATCGGGGTCGCGCTTTGGCCATATTAAAGGCTCCCGGCCGCTTCGGCTTTCCTCTCCCACGCGGGTCTTTCGCGATGCAGCCCCTCAAGACTCAGACGCCCGCCGCCTTGCCCGAATGGAATCTCGCCGATCTCTATGAGAGCGCGGATTCGCCGGCCTTGCGTGCCGATTTCGAGCGCGCCGCGCGTGAGGCGAGCGCGTTCAAGACAGATTATCGCGGCAAGCTCGCGGACCTCGCCAGCGACGCGCAAGCGAGCGAAAAGCTCGGCGAGGCTGTCAGGCGTTACGAGGCGCTTCAGGATCTGCTGGGCCGCATCATGTCCTTCGCCAGCCTGTTGCACGCGGGCGATGTCACCGACCCGGCCCGCGCGAAATTTTTCGCGGACGCGCGCGACAAGATCGTCGACGCCTCGACGCAGCTGTTGTTCTTCCAGCTCGAACTCAATCGCATCGACGACGCTGTGCTGGGCGCCGTCGCGCAAAAACCGCCGCTCGCGCATTGGCTGCCATGGCTGCAAGACATCCGCAAGGAAAAGCCGTACGAACTCGAAGACAAGCTCGAGGAGCTGTTTCACGAAAAATCCGTGACGGGCGCCAGCAGCTGGAACCGGCTGTTCGACGAGACGATCGCGAGCTTGCGATTCACCGTCGGCGGCGAGGAGCTGGCGATCGAGCCCGTGCTCAATCTGATGCAGGACACGCGCGAAGCCGTGCGCCGGGAGGCGGCGGAGGCTATCGGCGATACGCTGAAGGCGAATTTGCGCATCTTCGCGCTGATCTCCAACACGCTGGCCAAGGACAAGGAAATCTCCGACCGCTGGCGCGGCTTCAAGGATGTCGCCGACTCGCGCCATCTCTCCAACCGCGTCGAGGGCGAAACGGTGGCGGCGCTGGTCGCGGCGGTCGAGGCGGCGCACCCGCGTCTTTCGCACCGCTATTACAAACTGAAGGCCAAATGGTTCGGCAAGGAGGCGCTGAACTATTGGGACCGCAACGCGCCGCTGCCGATGGCGCCGGCCAGGAACTTTTCCTGGGACGAGGCGCGCGAGGTCGTGCTCGCCGCCTATCAGGGCTTCACGCCGCGCATGGCGCGCATCGCCGGCGATTTCTTCGACAAGCGCTGGATCGACGCGCCGGTGCGTCCGGGCAAGTCGCCGGGCGCGTTCTCGCATCCGACGGTTCCGTCGGCGCATCCTTACGTGCTGCTCAACTTTCAGGGCAAGCCGCGCGACGTGATGACGTTGGCGCATGAACTCGGTCACGGCGTGCATCAGGTGCTCGCGGCGCGCCAGGGCGCCTTGATGGCGCCGACGCCGTTGACGCTGGCCGAAACCGCCTCGGTGTTCGGCGAGATGCTGACCTTCCGCAAGCTCCTGGAGGGCGCCGCCGACAAGAACGAGCGGCGCGCCATGCTGGCCGCCAAGGTCGAGGACATGCTCAACACCGTCGTGCGGCAGATCGCCTTTTATTCCTTCGAGCGCAAGCTGCATGTCGAGCGGCGCGAGGGCGAACTCACGGCCGAGAAAATCTGCGAATTATGGATGAGCGTGCAGGCCGCGAGTCTGGGGCCGTCGATCCGCCTCGGGCCGGGCTACGAGACTTTTTGGGCCTATATTCCGCATTTCGTCCATTCGCCGTTCTATGTCTACGCCTATGCCTTCGGCGACTGCCTCGTGAACTCGCTCTATGGCGTCTACCAGAAGGCGCATGAAGGCTTCGCCGAGCGCTATTTCGCGCTGCTCGAAGCGGGCGGCTCGAAACCTTACAACGAGCTGCTCGCGCCCTTCGGCCTCGACGCGCGCGATCCGGCCTTCTGGAAGATCGGACTCGACATGATCGAGGGGCTGATCGCCGAATTGGAGGCGATGGAGGAGGCGTAGGGCCGCGCCGCCCTCAATGCTCGTGATCATGATCATGATCATGGTGGTGCGCCGGCCCTTCGGCGCTGGCCGGCACGATGACGAGTCGGCCGTAGCGCACGCCGCGCTCGCCGATGACGTGCTGGGCGAAATGCTCGACCTCCGCCTTCGGTCCGCGCAGCAGCGAGACCTCCAGGCAGCTCTCGGCGTCGACATGGACATGCACGGCGGCGATGGAGAGATCGCTGTGGCTGTGATGATCATTCAGCAGCCGCTTCGACAGTTGCCGCGTTTCGTGATCGTAGACATAGACCAGCGCCGCCATGCAGCGCCGCGCGCCGTCGTCGATCCTCGGCTGCGTCATCAGGCCCGCGCGAACGAGATCGCGCACGGCCTCCGAGCGGTTCTGATGGCCCGAGGCCCGCATGTAGGCGTCGAGGCTGTCCATCAATTCGTCGTCGATGGTCATGGTCACGCGCTGCATCGCCAAACTCCCGACCGGCCTGTTCGCCGCAAATCCTCGCCTCTCATAACCGATTGTCCCGCGGCGCGGCAATGCGCGTCGATCTTGCCCGAATCCGCGGCTTGAGGCATGGTGGCGCCAAAATTAGCCTAAAGCTCTAGAGGAAACGCCTCCATGCGCCCGATATGGACGAGACTTGCCGCCATACTGCTTCTGTCGCTTGGCCTCGCGGCGCCGGCTTTCGCTCATACGCCGGATATTTCGACGGCCAAATTGATCCCGAAGGACGGCGGCTGGACCATCGAGATCGGCTTTCTCGCCACCGATCTGGAGCGCATGTTTCAGGAGACGATGAACGAACGCGCCAATGTCGATCTCTCGCGGCCAGGCGTGCTGGAGGACGAGATCGGCAAATTCGTCGCGCGCCGCGTCGCAATGCGTGACGCCGGTAACCGCGCTTGCGGCGGCAAGGTCGAGTCGGCGGGTGAAGACCCAAAGACCCAGGACAGCGCGCTGGTCGTGCTGAGTTTCAATTGCGCCGGCGACTTCACGATATATGACGCGACGAAACTTCTTGCCGCGCAAGGCCCGCGCGGCAAGCAGGTGGTGACGCTGACGGGCGCCAAAAACGCCGGCGAAACCATGCTCAACGGCGCCAGCAAGCCGCTCGATCTGACAAAGCCGCTCGAGACCACCTGGCAGCTGATGCAGAAATTCGGCCTCGCCGGCATTGAGCATATCCTGACCGGCTACGATCACATTTGCTTTCTGATCGCGGTGATCCTATGGGCGACCCGCGTTTGGCCGGTGGTGAAAATCGTGACCGCGTTCACGATCAGCCATTCCATCACATTGTCGCTAGCGGCGCTCGATGTCGTGACGCTGCCGACCATGCTGACGGAATCCGCCATCGCCGCGTCCATCATCTATGTCGCGGTGGAGAATTTTTTCTCGCGCGACACCGACAAGCGCTGGCGCGACACGTTTTTCTTCGGCTTTATCCACGGATTTGGCTTCGCCAGCGGGTTGAAGGAACTGAACGTCCAGCAACAGACCATCGTGCCGGCGCTGGCGAGCTTCAACATCGGCGTCGAAATCGGCCAGATCGCCATCGTGCTGCTGCTGATGCCGATCTTCCTGTTTATCGACCGCTGGACCGGCGGCAAGCGTGACGAGAAATTGGTCTACGGGCTCTCCGCGCTGATCGCGCTGGCGGGGGCCTACTGGTTGCTGCAAAGGGTTGGCGTAATCGCGGGGTGAGAGCGCGGACGCTTCCTTCTCCCGCTTGCGAAGCAGGGGGCGGATGAGGGTCGGCGGCAGACAGCGGCGCAAGGCGCGCGGGCCGTGCTTGGCCTGTTTCGGCCCTTGGCTCGAGGCCGCGGGAGAAGCGGTTCGCCGTCAGTCGTCGCCGCCCCAAACGCCGCTGATCGAGTTCACCGAAAGCAGAAACTCGCTGGACAGTTGCGCGGCGGTTCGCCGCCCGGGACCAGCGTCCGCCTCGGGACCGCTCGCTTGCTCCGCGCTCGCTTCCTTCATCGAAAGCCGCTCCAAAATGAGCGCGTCGCCGGGCCGCAGCTTGGCGAAGGCGCGATGATCGATCTCGATCAGACTGGCGACCTTGGGGTAGCTGCCGGTATTCAGTCTGTCGGACATGATCGCCAACGGCGCGCCGACTCCCGTCGCGGTCACCGCGCGAATAACGCCAAAATCCGTCGAATTGGACAGGCTCATGGTGGTCTCCCGCTCGCCGATTTCTTATTACAACATTACAACACAAGAGCGAAATCGGCGCAAGCGGGAAACGGAGAATTAACCACGTTTTTTGTATTATCGTTAGCTTTGACTTGGAAATTTGATTCGTTGCGCGCCGCGTAGTAATGTTCTGTTGGAAGTTCCTCCTCGTCCGCCTGGAACCTGGGAGCCTAGGGTGAGTTCGCAGGATTTTAGCAGCCAGAAAATTGTTTCGATAATGAAACAAGAGCTTGCGGAGGCGGTTGAGCGCGCCTACGCGATCGCCTACGCGCTCGCGAAACTGGAGGGAGCTTCCGACGCCGCGCATGTCGAGGCGTCGATCAGCGAGAGCGTTTCGGCGCTGTCGAGCCGGCTTAATACAACGCCCCAGCATAATGTTGTAACTTTTCGGAAGGCGGACGCGCGCCCGCAAGAGTCCGTTATCTCTCAGGCAAGAGACATTCCGGGCGGCGTTTCCGCTCAGGAGCTTATTCTCGCAACCGTGCGCGATCACGAAGCCTCGATCAAGGAATTGCAGAACGTCCTTGAGGATCACGGCCTCGAAGTGACGCCGGGGAATCTTTCAGTTATTTTATCGAGAATGACTCAAGTCGGATCAATACAGCGCGCTGGTCGCGGGTTATACAAATATGCGGGTTGATTTACTTGCCGACTGACGTCCAGGTCTCCCGCCCATCGACCACCCCGCCGACAAGGTTGCGCTCCAGCAGAAATTCCGGCGAAAATTCCTTGCGCAACATCGGCTCCAACGTGACGCCCGCCGCGATCGATCGCGCCCGCGCGCGCCGCGCCGCGACCGCCTCTTCCCAACTCACGCTCGCGAATTCCAACAAATCCCCCGGCCGCGCTTGCGCCAGCGTGGAATGGTCGGCGCCGATCACATTGGCGATTTTGGGATAACCGCCGGTTGGCTGCCGGTCGGCCATCAGCACCAGCGGCGCGCCGTCGCCGGGCGTCTGAATCGCGCCGAAAGCCACGCCGTCCGAGACGATGTCATGGCCTTTAAGGTGTTGTAAGATTGGCCCTTCCAGCCGATAGGCCATTCGGTCGGACCATTCCGACAGCCGCCAGCGCGCCGACAAAAATGTCTCGATGGACTCGGGCGAAAAATAATCCTGCTGCGGCCCCAGCACCACGCGCAATTTGGTGGGCCGCTCGCCAAGCCAGGGCGCCGCAATCGCGATCTGCTCAAGTGGCGCCGGCCGCGGATCGACAATTTCTAGCGCGTCGCCGGCTCGCAGCATGCGTCCCTCCAGCCCGCCGAGTCCGGAGCGCGCATGCGTCGCGTAAGATCCAAGAATCAAAGGCAGATCGAAGCGGCCGAACGGCGCGATGTAGACCCAGGCGCCGGCCGCGCCCGCCCGCACGCTCAGCCGCGCGCCGGGGACGAGTTTGAACACGCAGGCGGGCGGCAGGACAAGGCCGTCCAGCCGAATTTCGAAGGCGCCGCCAGCGATGGCGAGGCCGATTTCCCCGCCTTCAGCCGCAAGCTCCAACCCGCCAAGCGAAGCCTCAATCGCCGCGCCCTCCGCATTGCCGGCGGCGAGCGACGCGGCGATGAAGGCGCCCGAGTCCATCGGCCCCGCCGGAGTCACGCCAAAGCGCAGGAAGCCGCGCCGGCCATTGTCCTGCACGCTGGCGCCGGGGCCGGCCTTGAGAATGCGCAGCGTCGTGCTCACGGCAACGCCTCGCGCAACGCCACGACCTCGCCGCGCGCGGCGCGCGCTTCGAGCGCGAAAAACGTCCCGGCGTCAATGGTTTCGAAGAGAACGGCGTCGCCGGGTTCGATCAGCAGCGGCGGCTCGCGCTTCAAGGCGAACATCCGCTCCGGCGTCCGCCCGATCACATACCAGCCGGTCGGCATCGGATTGGCTGATATCAGCG
>WSSedB1CaDRAFT_10000891_pt1 | contig 12151 bp, 9 predicted proteins | sample WetSurSB1Cattail_FD_9460 | JGI IMG/M metagenome (IMG submission 9460)
CCTCATCATCCGGAGGGGACTGTGCCAGGCTATAATTTTGCCTGTGACTGTCGCAAACCGAGCCCGAAGCTTATTGATCTGGCTTGTGCAAAGTATGCAATTGATAAGTCGCAGTCCGTTATGATCGGTGATAAATTATCTGATATGGAATGTGCGGAAAATGCTATGGTGAAAGGAATTCTTTTTTGTGGTGGAAATTTGTATGAAATGCTAAAAAAATTTTCAAATGGAAAGCGGAGGTAAGTGATGAAAGTTGCAATTCTTGAAACCGTAAAGGCGACAGCCGGCTTTGAGCTTGCCTTTGATCGTATTATTATTGAAGCATTGCAGCGGGCGGGTCATAATGCTGTGCTTTTTATTCCGCAGGATACGCAGTTTGATCAGGATTTCTCTATACCAACCGTTTATCTGGATGGCGGTAGAATTGTTAGCTATGAAGGTGCTGGACGACTGAAAAAGCTCTATTTATCGCTGCAACGCGAAAATCGTCGTGTCAAGTGGTTTAACTCAGCGGTGGAAAAAGCGAAAACAGAGCAGGTTGATGTGATTTTGCTGACGACGGCAACCTATCGATACCTTCGCTCATTAAAAAAAAGCAAAATGAAGGATGCAGATATACCCGTGTGTTTTATTTTTCTTGGAGTCAATCCAACAGAAAAGCCTAAATTCATTAAAAAGGCACAAGCCTGTTTGCCTTATGCGAACATCAAACTGAGGGTTACGACGCTGCGTGATGATTTTGCAGCAGCACGTCCGGCGAATGTTAAGCTTATTGCACCACCAGTGATGGTACCTGATACGTGTCAGCAGGAAACAAAAGAGAGTGAAACGCTTAAAATAGGTTTTTTTGGCCACTATCGAAAAGGGGAGAAAAACCTGGACTGGATTCTTAGCGCTATAGAAAAAGCAAATTTCAAGCGTAGTGTGAAATTTATTCTGCAAACGGTGCCGACAACAGAGCAGGATCGTGAAGAGGTACAGGTGCTTATTGAAAAGTACCAGCAGGATAATCGTGTTTCATTTATTACGAACAAGCTGCTGGGAGATAACTGGTATAAAGCTGTCCAAAATGTAGATGTGGTTTTTCTTCCGTATACAGCAGAACGTTATCTTTATAATTGGAGTGCGATTTATTTTACAGCAATTGGCTGTCATAAACCTGTGCTTGTAACGAAAATCCTGAATCCGGAGGTTATGACATCTTTTCATATTGGTGAATTCATTGATATGCAGGATTTTACGTCATTTTCCTCTCAGCTTGAGGATTTTGTAAATCAGTATGCAGCGAAGAAAGTGCAGTATAAAAGTGAGCTAAAAAAAGCTAATGAATGTTATAGTAAAAAGCAATTTATTGAAAACTTATTGAAATGAGATGAATCGATGAAACTCGACCGGGTTTTATTTGTAAACGAAAATCAAGTAGGCGATGTCCTGCTTTCAACAACATTGATCAAGGCTTTTCATGAACAGTATCCGCAGAGTAAAGTTGCTTTCTATGTAAGCAGCGATGTAGCACCTCTATTAAAAGGACTTTCTTTTATCGATGAGGTTGTTGTCTATGATAAGGGTGATCCTATTCTGCCGATTGTTCGTAAGATTTGGCGGTATAATGCGGCCTTTTGTCTTGACTTCAAATATCGGAGTGCTGTAATGCCATTCTTTGCGCGAATTCCGGTACGTGCGGGTGTTGCACATAAACGCAAGCTTTTTTTGACGCATCCGGTACCGACAGATCCGCATGAACCTGATTTTTATGAACCGCAGAATTTTGCCAATATTATTGAACGAGCCGTTGGATTGAAGATTATCGGTGACTTCTCCAGACTGTATATTTCACCGCCAACTGAAACGGTAAAAAAAGCCGTTGATGGACTTTTGCAGCCAATTCATTCGCAAAAGATAAAGGTCGTAATTGCACCATTTACTTCTTGTTCAGCAAAAAACTGGATGCCGGAGCGCTTTGCTGAATTTTGCAAACGGGTTGGTGACAAATACAATGTTCAATTCTTGATCATAGGTGTTGGAAAGCAAAATCCGGAAGTGTTTTCATCAGATAGCATGATGGATCTGCGGGATAAGACCTCTCTTGAGGAAGCTGCTGAGATCATTCGCCGGGCGGATTACTTTATTGGCAGCTGCAGTGCGCCGCTTCATATGTCATCGGCAACAGGAACACCAAGTCTTGCACTTTATGGTGGAACTTCGGCGAAACAATGGGCACCACGGCAAAAGGTGGAGATTGTGCAGCACTATTTTGAATGCTCACCGTGTAACATAAACGGCGAAACCTGTGGGAATACGTGTGGTTGTATGAAAGCTATTACGGTAGATGAAGTTTTTGCTGCATTTGAGCGGTTGATGAAAAGATATCCGTCAAAGAACAGCTGAAGAAAGATTTGGAGAGAAATTAATGCAACGCTTTATTAATCTGGGGAAAAAGATTTATAATATGGACAATCCGCGTGAAGTTCACCGCATGATTGTTTTTGTTGTTCGTGCTTGTTTGCATAGAGGTACCATGCAGGAGCTTTTTGCGTATTTTTCGAAAAATGAACTTTTGCATAACATTGCAGAGCAATATCCATATGTCTATGAACAGCCAACAAGAGCTTTTTTTTATAAAGACTCTACCTTTGCCGAACGGGCAAAGCTCGTAGAAGAACATATGGACTTTTTGACAGAGCATTTGAGGGAAGATGTTGTAAAAGACCTTTATCGGGTGAAGTCTATAGCATTATGGCAGGATAGCTATGAAGATAAGCTGTTGGAACTTGTTTTGCAGTTTGAGCCGGGACAGCGCAAAGAAGGGTTGCTGTCTGTCATGCTTAAACTAGGGGATCAGTCCCTTTATCAAATTGTTTTTTGGATTTCAAAAGATAAAACGGATGAATGGGCAATGTGGATTGGAGCTATGCAAGGCCCGAACATGGATAATGCAAAAGAAATCGTTAAGAAAATAACAAAAAAATGTTTTGCCTATCGGACAAAAAATCTTATTCTTTATGCAGCGCAGGCGATTGCAAGAGAATTGGATCTTGCAGGCATCTATGCTGTGACGAACGAAGGCTACTATGCCAATAATCATGTGCGAATGGATCGGAAGCTTAAGACATCTTTTAGTGACTTTTGGCAGGAAGCAGGTGGTGAACCGTGCGGGGACAAGCGGTTTTTCAAATTGCCGCGTAGGGAGCATCGCAAGACAATAGAGGAAGTTCCAACACGTAAGCGCGCAGTTTATCGTAAACGTTTTGCTTTGTTGGATGAGATTGACGCATCAATAAAAAGCCATATAGAAAAACTCTTGAAGTAAGTAGAGTACAGTAGAGTATGAAGGTACAGAGATCAGGTTGTTTATGGTTTTTTGAAAGAAAACGGGAAGTAGGAACGATTCTATGAAGCAATACAAGAATATATTAGTGCACTGCCTTGTAAATCTTGGAGATGTGCTTGTATCAACGAGTGCAGTTGCACTTCTAAAAAAACTTAATCCTGAGGCAAAAATTACAATGATGGTGCGGCCCGTTGTACGGGAACTTATTGAGAATAATCCAGTAGTTGATGAGGTACTAATCTTTGATTATAAAGCGAAGCAGCGCTCTTTTGGTGCGATGGCAGGTATGGTCAGGAAAATCAGGCAGCGTAGATTTGATCTCTGTATATCATTGGACCGCAAGTTGCGTCCGGCAATTATTACATGGTTGGCTGGAATTCCTGTACGGGTCGGACCGGAAAAAATCTTTGATGATGTATCAAGCCATGTAACTTGGTTCTATACGGATATTGTGCCAATGAAACATGATTTTACAAGCACATTACAGGCAGAAAACTATCAGGCTATTGTGCGTGGATTTTTTCATTCGGATGAGCATGCCAAACCTGTAATAGGGATACCAGCAAAAGAAAATGAAGCAAAGGCAGCAGCACTACTGAAAAGCTTGCCAAAATCAGAAAAAAAAATAGCACTTTGTGTTAAGGGAACCTTTCCACTAAAAACGTGGCCGAAAGAATATTTCATTGAAATCGTTGCCAGCCTTAAGAAAAAATATGATGCAGCGTTTTTTATTATTGGGGCACCGGAAGATAGAGAATATGCTGATGAAGTTATAGCCGATAGTACCGTACCCATTGCTAACTTTTGTGGCAGGACGACACTGAAAGATATGGTGCCGATCTTTTGTGGCAGCGACCTTTTTGTGACGGTTGACACTGGGGCAACACATATTGCTGCAACCACGGGTGTGCCGATGATCGTTATGTACGGCTGCATAAGCCCGAAGCGTTGGCATCCGGTAAGTGATACTGCGATTGTATTCACAACAAATGAACCTTGCTGTCCGTGTCACATTCCGGCAGATGCATGCCCAAGTAATCCCAATCCGAAATGTCTATGGGGAATTACACCGGAAATGGTACTAGCGAAATGCGAAGAAGTTTTGGGTTGAGTTCGGCCATGAAAAAGCAACAAAGGTGTCAGGAATTTTATGATATAATAAAAAGATGATATTTGATTAATGGACTCCGGTAGAAATATTATGCTGGAGTTTTATTTATAACCAGGTAAATATAGATGGAGAAAGTTGGGGAATTAATAGATGCGGGTATCAGGTCTGCTTATTACAAAAAATAATGGAGAGTCTTTGGACTGGGCATTGGCAAGTGTATATAAATATCTTGATGAAATAATTATTGTAGATGATTATTCGACAGATAATACCATTGAGATTGCAAAAAAGTATGGAGCAACTGTCTATAAGAATAAATTTGAAGATTTTTCTTCGCAGCGGAATTTTGCTATCAGTAAATGTACAGGTGACTGGATTTATACGATGGATGCAGATGAAGTTATGGGAGAAAATATAAGTGAAGCATTTGGATATTTGCGTACGAAAAAATACAGAGCGTTTCTTTTTCCTCGCTATAATTTGGTAAGTCTGGAGCCGCTGGTTATTATTAATTCGCCAAATCATTATTCGGAATGGCAGGTTCGTATGTTTATCAATGATGGTAAATGTTACTATGAAAATCCAGTACATCATCAGCTGCAAAATTGTCGTCCACGCCTTAAACTTCCTAATATAAATATATTCCATTTCCATTTTTTACTGCATGATTATGCAACTCGAAAAAAAAGGACGGAATATTATGAGTCCGTGGCAAAGGGGGCAGGATTTCCAGCTTGTTACCTTTTTGAAGATTATGCGCATACCTTTTTGCGGGGTATTGAAAAAATTGATGCACAGCTGGCAGATAAAGTAAAAAAGGAAATGCCGAAGGTTTCCTATGAATATACAATCAATGAAGCGGAACAAAAAAAGTTTGAGTGTGCGGTTCGATTAAAAACTGGCATGACAAAACTGCGCTATCACTTGGGATTATAAGGAGGAGATAGAGAATATGGCAATATATGATTGTTTTACTTTTTATAACGAGTTTGAACTTCTTATGATTCGTATGACTGTGCTGAATGATGTCGTCGATTATTTTGTGATTGTTGAGGCAAATAAGACGCAAAAAGGAAAATACAAGGAGTTTAACTTTGAAAAACGAAAAGATGAATTCGGACAATGGGCAAACCGGATCATTTATATAAAGGGCGAAGATGCACCGGAATGTGACGGTATCGATGATTGGCGCATAGAGAACTATCAGCGGAATTGTATTTTGGACGGGTTGAAAAACTGCAAGCCAGATGACTTGATTATCATTTCTGATGTCGATGAAATTCCACGGCCGGAGCTTATTAGAAATTTTTATGATGAAAAACTATCTTTTACAAAAAAACGAAATAAAGGGATCATAAAAAAGTTGTATCATTCAATACCGCAAATAATTCATCCAATGAATTTCTTTAAGACAGTGAAAGATGTTATTGAGGATGGAGCTGTTGCTTTGGAGATGGATGTGTACTATTATTATTTGAATTGTCGAAGCCGTGGGGTGATCTGGACAAGCATTCTTGTAAAGTATAAAAATATTCGTACGCCGCAGTACTGGCGCAATGAAAGAGAACGACTGCCAAAAATAAAAAATGCTGGATGGCACTTTTCTTATTTAGGTGGAATGAAAAAGATTAAAGAAAAATTACATGCCATAATAGAGGGTGATGATCAGCTGGACTCAGATGAATATATAGAAAAGTGCTTAACTGAGGGAAAAGATTTATATGGAAGAAAAGGCAGAGAGTTTGAATACGATTTTATTGAAGAAAATGAAATTGGGTTGGATGGAGCAGCTGAATTTATTCGTAAATATCCCTATTTATGTAAAAAGATTAAAAAATAAAGGTCGTATATGGGTAGAGGAGCATTGGAATGCATACAAAAAAAATAGTAGAAGCTATAAAGAGAGAGATTAATAAACTTAGTGTGTTACTGCCTAAAAATAGAAATTTTGCCAGATATATGGCATTGAACAAAGATATAGCAATTGAAAAATTGATGAAATATGATATTATAACATTTGATATTTTTGATACATTGATTACGCGAAAGCTTTATGAGCCAGATGATCTATTTCGCCTTATGCAGTACAAGCTTAAAAAAAGCAAAATAGGTGATTTCTATAGTTTAAGAAAAGAAGCGGAAAAGCTGGCTGTATCTCGTAAGATTGATAATGTGAATATTTATGATATCTATAAAGCTTTAGCAGAAATAGCACATCTGGAAGAAGAAGAAGTGACTTCGATAAGAGATTTGGAAATTCAACTTGAAGTGGAGAATTGTATTCCACGTAAAGAAGTTAAGTGTATATTTGATGCTTTGATTTTAGCGGATAAAAAAGTTATTTTACTTAGTGATATGTATTTAACAAGAAATCTTATAGAAAAAATGCTGGCCAAGTGTGGTTATTATGGGTATTACGATATGTGGGTATCCTGCGATGTTGGATGTCGCAAGGGAAATGGTGAAATGTGGGATTGTTTTTTTGAAAAGTACGGAGATCGCAGAACGATTCACGTTGGGGACAATGAAGTATCAGATATAAAAAATGTTAGTAAACGGGGAAAAGATAGTTTTTACTTGATGGATAGTAGAAAAATGTTTGGATTAACCGAATTTTCATGGAACGGGAATTTATCCAAAACAGCTGCTAAAATTGGCGATTCTATAGTATTGGGACTTATTGTAAATAAAACTTTTTGCAATTCCCCCTTTGCATTTCATGACGCAGGAAAAAAAATCCAAGTGAAGAATTTACGTGAGTGTGGCTACGCTATATACGGACCAACGATGCTATATTTTTTTATTTGGTTTAATGAACAGTTGAAAGAAAACAAAACGGATCTCATATTATTTCTTTCCCGAGAAGGATATTACTTAAAAAAAATGTATGATGTTTTTAATGAACTGACAGAAAACAAAATGTTTGCACCATTAAAAAATTGTTATTTTTATACATCACGTCGAGCATCCAGTGTTGCAGAAATTAACGATATGGATGATATAAGAGAGATTTTAAAAAAAGGGTATATAGGGAAATTCAGTCTGCTATTAAAAAGTCATTTTGGAATAGAATTAAAAAAAGACCTGCCTGATGTACATATTGAGCTGCCGAAAGAGATAGAAAAAACAAGTACATTGTTAGAACCATATATAGAAGAAATATATCATAGGGCAAAAATGGAAAGAGAAAATTATAAGGAGTATTTTTATTCGATTGATACGGATTATATGAATAAAAATATTGCCATTGTTGATGTGGGATATAGTGGAACAGCACAGTATTATCTTTCCCGGATGATTCATAAAAAAACAGATGGATATTATTTTTCTACGTCTATGGCAGAAAAACCAAAAAAAATTGGCTGTAGAATGTTTTCTTGCTTTGGACAACAACAAGCTGGAGATGTCTCCAATGACTATTGGGCGATGTTAGAAGCATTTTTAGTAGCACCACATGGACAATTTTGCTGTTTTGAAAAAGATGGGGAACGTATAAAGCCTGTATTTAATAATCAGAAAATAAGTCAACAAAAAATAGAACAGTTTGAAGAAGTATATAATGGCGTGGTTGATTTTTTTAGGGATGTATTGAATATGGTAGATACAGATCGTTTATCTACTCAATTATTTACACCGGAATTAATGAAAAGCTTTTTTGGGAATGTATATTCAATAAAGGGATCAGTGGCAAAAAAGGATATTGGTTTTTTTACAGTAGAACTTTTATATGATGGTTGTAAAAAAGATGAGAACATATTGAAGAGATAGAAAATCATTAAAAAGAAAAGTCAGTGTGCATGATTTACAAAAATCTTGTCACCGGATGCAGTGCTAAAGAGTTTGTAAAGTTTAATAGATAATAAGAAAGGACGGGTGCAGCAAGCGTGCTATTTAGTTCATATGAGTTTATATTTCTGTTTTTACCGATTACTGTATGGATATATTTTTGGCTTGCCAAAAAGCGATATACAAAAGCATCTACAGCATGGCTTGTTTTGGCATCGTTGTTTTTCTACGGCTATTGGAATGTAAAATATGTACCGCTGCTTTTGGGATCGATTCTATTTAACTATGGGATTGGGTCTGTAATCGAAAGAGCACAAAACAAGAAGATGTTTTTGACAGTAGGGATTACAGGAAATCTTGCGTTGCTGGGGTATTTTAAATATACAGGGTTTTTTCTTTCATCGTTAAATCAAGTTTTTTTATTGGCGATACCTGTACCACATATTGTTTTACCGCTGGGAATTTCATTTTTTACCTTTACGCAGACAGCATACCTTATTGATGCGTATCGCGGGGAAACAAAGCGGTATTCATTCCTTACATATAGTTTGTTTGTTACAATATTTCCGCATCTTATCGCTGGACCGATTATTAATCATAAAGACATGATACCGCAATTTTCGCGTTTGCGTAATTTTGTTATTGACTATGAAAATGTGGCGAAGGGTGGAGTTATTTTCATAATAGGACTGTTCAAGAAGGTTGTAATTGCTGATTCATTGGCACCATGGGCGGCGTTGGCTTTTAATAATGCGGATCAGCTGACAATGCTGGAAGCCTGGATCGGTGCCATATCCTATACATTTCAGTTGTATTTCGATTTTTCCGGGTACTCCGAAATGGCAATGGGGTTAGGTTTGCTGTTTAATCTGCGATTTCCTGTAAATTTCAATTCTCCTTATAAAGCTACATCGATTATTGAATTTTGGCGAAGATGGCATATGACGTTGTCAGCGTTTTTAAAGGACTATCTCTATATTCCGCTGGGCGGGAATCGTCATGGTGAGTTCAAAAAAATGCGAAATCTTCTTATTACGATGCTGCTTGGGGGACTATGGCATGGCGCAGGCTGGACATTTGTGATTTGGGGCGGTTTGCATGGGATATATCTTGTTGTCAACCATCAGTGGAGAAAGCATGGAATACCTTTACCTATCGTATTGAACTGGTTTCTTACTTTTGCTGCAGTCGTGGCTGCCTGGGTATTTTTTCGTGCGGATACTGTACAACAGGCACTTGCCATTTTATATGCAATGATAAATATAGGCGGATTTGCTCTGCCAATAGAGTGTAAAGAAACATTGGGATTTTTACAAGGAATAGGAATACCCTTTACAACCTTCCAATGGGAAGGAAGTGAGGAGATTTATGTCGTGCTTCTTCTTAGCTGGGTTCTTTATTCCTGGAGAAACACACAGGAAAGAATCGCGGACTTTAAGGCGAATCGCCTTTGGCTGATCGGGTTAATTGTCATATTTCTTGTATGTCTTTTACAAATAGGTAAAGGGATAAAGGAATTTTTATATTTTCAGTTTTAGAGATGAAAGGAAAATCAATGCAAATATATGCATATCATACTTTTGTAAAAAAATTTTTGGTTGTTATAGTTTTTTGTATAGCCATTATTTATGGAATGCTGTTGTTTTTACCGCCGGAAACTTATATGGATAGTGATTATTCGATTTGGCAGGCACAAAAAGATGCAATATATACAGACAGCGATAAACAAGAGGTTGTTTTTCTGGGAGACTCCCGCCAGATGGCAGGTCTCATTCCCGAACAGTTATCATCAAACGCATATAATCTGGCTTTGGATGATGGATCACCTTTAGAAATGTATTATACGATGAAATATTATTTAAAACATCATCCTAAGCCAAAAGCTGTATTTGCTGCATTTGCGTCTACGCATTATCGCTTGCCCGGCCCATATAAAACGCGAACTCTATATTTTCATTATTTGGAGAAGGAAGATGTAGAAGAATCACAACAGGTACTTTTATCATATAATGAAGAACTTGGAGCAAAACTGGAAAATGATATTGATAACTTTCTTTACCAAATAAGGTGGCCGGGAAAATATGCTGGAGCTATTGCGCATGGTCATTTTTTGCGAAGCGAGAGAAATATAAAAGACTATAACCAAATGAAGCAAGGAAAAGGGCATGTTATACTGACAGAACGGGATGGAGCATATGAGCCTAATGGTGATGAAAAACTAGCGGCATTTGAGATTTTACCATCGAATCGTTATTATTTAGAAAAACTTTTTAGTTTATGTTCACAGGAAGGGATTCCGGTTATACTAGAACAACTGCCGGTAAATCAGACAACAGCGGATAACTTGCAAGCGTCCTATATTGATGACTATGAAGCTGAAATGACATCTCTAAACAAAATACCAGGGATAACAAAAGTTGCTGCAGAAATACTTGTCTATGGAGATGAGTACTTTGGTGATCCATCCCATCTGAATAAGCGCGGTGCAGAAAAGTATACACAGTACATAAAGGAAAAATATGTAGAGTATTTTCACTAAGCAGGAGTTTATCAAATGAATACCTGCAAGTATGACATGCTGCTTGCGGGCATTGCCAAGCTTAAAAAAAACAGCTACAATAGATACAGGTTAAAAGAGAAGAGGAGTGTCCTTCTTTGTTTGAATTGTTTTTTCTTGATATACAACAAGACTTTAAGCTGTTTTTGTTTACCCCGGTTCTTTGTGCGATCTTTCGGGCGATTTTTATTTATACGTATAATCCGCATAAAAGTCTCGCCGGGCATTGGAAGCAGGTGTATCATTGCTTTCGCTATGGATTTTGGTGGGGCATGGACTTCAATGCGTATGTGTTTCTGATACCGATTGTATTCATCAGCCTGCCAGGGGCGTTTTTTCCGGTTTTACTGGAATATGGTGATATCATACGGGTTATTGGATTTGATGTTTATCTTGCCATGCTTTATACAGCCTTTGTTGGTAAAATGATCTTCTATCATCATTACCATGATATTTACAATCATATTCTTTGGCTGGGTAAGAACGCCGAGAAACACAATCTGGCAGATATTTTTTTCAATCAGCATCACGGGATATGGGTGCTTTTTAGCTACATTCCCTATTTGGCAGTATGCACTGTTGTTGTGCAGGCCTTTTTGGAATTGCCGCAGATTGCTTATCCGGTTATTGATTTCGAGATATTGCATCATAGTTTCAACTTTATCGTCGCTTTGACAGCGGCGGCGATTTTCTACTATTGCCGCTATGGCGGGACTTTTATGCATGATGATAAGCCGGAGTGGGATACGATACCGAGTGTCGTGAAGCAGGACATCTTCTTTGCGCGTGCGGCTGTGGATGATCTTGTCGCGCTGGAAAATGTATATAAGCATCCTATACAGGATCTTCTTAAACATACAGATGAAGAAGATGCTGCAAAAATACAAAGAATTATTCCGGAAACGGCAAAAGACTGGCAGCAGATGAAGACCCCGGTAGAGGCCTTTAAGCGCAAGGCAAAGGGTGCACATATAAAAATGCCAAAGCACATTTTTTTCTTTTTAGGTGAAAGCTATGCACAGTGTCCGTTTGATGCGCCTTATAATGATCTTCACCTGGTTGATGCAGGAAAGGATTTTCGCCGGAATCCGCATACTGTTGTGCTGAATAACTTTTTGCCGGCGGGAATGATTTCACAGCCGGCACTTGTAAGCTTGCTGGCGGGAATATTTGATGCGGGACTGGAATTGAATGAGCGCGAAGATTTTTGGAAGAATACTCTGCCTACAGCCTTACCGCTTCAGATGAAGGCTCTTGGCTATGAAACGGTATTCTGGTATGGCGGAAGTATGAACTGGGGAAGCTTGCAGCATTTTGCTCCGGCAGTTGGTTTTGATAAGCTCATGGATGCAACAGAGTTTTGCCC
>WSSedB1CaDRAFT_10000892_pt1 | contig 12146 bp, 7 predicted proteins | sample WetSurSB1Cattail_FD_9460 | JGI IMG/M metagenome (IMG submission 9460)
CTATGGGGGTATGATTTTAAGTACATGGCTCGATCGTCCCCTTTCGTTGGCGGGGAAAGTTGTTTTGCGCAGTGAAGAACTGTTTGCGCCGGAGGTACGTTTTATTGATATGAAACGTCCGCTTCTAACGATTCCAAACCTTGCAATACATATGAATCGTAAAATCAATGAGGGAATTGCACTTAACCGGCAAAAAGATATGCTGCCACTTGCAATGATGCTGGAAAAAGAAGAAAAGGATAAAGACTTTTTTGATCGCTTTCTGGCGAAAGAACTTGGCTGTAAGCAGAAAGATATTCTTTCATATGAACTCACGGTATATCCAACGGAAAAAGGCAGTTTGTTTGGTTTTGCAGAAGAATTTATCTCTTCGCCGCGACTCGATAATCTGACATCGGTTAAAGCATGTCTTTGCGGCATCATTGACGGCAGCCGTAAAAATGGTATTTCAGGAATCGCACTTTTTGATAATGAAGAAGTTGGCAGTCGTACGAAACAGGGAGCCGGATCACTTGTTCTTACGCAGACACTTCAACGCATTTATGAATGCATTGGACTAAAACAAGAGGATTATTACAGTGATGTAGCAGGTGGCTATATGCTATCGGTGGATGTTGCACATGCACTTCATCCAAATGTACCGACAAAGACGGACCCCACAAATAAGCCGGTTCTAAATGGAGGCGTTGTACTCAAGCTGGCGGCGAATCAGTCCTATGCAGGGGATGCTGAGGCTGTCGCTATTGCAGCAGAACTTTGCCAGCGAAATAATATCCCTTGCCAGCGGTTTGTGAATCGCTCGGATATGGTCGGCGGATCGACACTTGGATCGATTGCATCGACACTGCTGCCAATACGAACGATGGATATTGGTGTCCCAATCCTGGCGATGCACTCCGCACGAGAAACAATGGGTGTAAAGGATCAGCAGTCATTGGAAGATATGATGAAAGCATTTTTCTCGGAAAAATAAAAAGGTAAAGTATTTTATAGATTGTTTTATAAAAAATGAATAAGACAAAAAATCCCTCCTACCGTAAAATCGATAGGAGGAATTTTTATAAATATATATAGTTAGTCAATATGGTTGAGTGCTTCGACAAGTGCCATAATAGTGAGTGACTGACCATAAGCCATTGGAGCAATGATAATGTTTTTGTAATGTTCCTTGTTGTCACCGATGCCTGTACCACCGGACACATTAAGTACCGTTCCGTCTTTTGCGATGTTTTTGCAAATAGCCAGTACTGCTTTTTCGGCAGAAATTTTGTAGGAGTCATCCAATATGCCAAGGCGAATACCAGCTAAGATACCTGCTGTAATTGCTGCTGAGCCTGAAACTTCATCATAGCTTGCTGCATCATCAATGACGGTATGCCAGAGTCCTGACTTTGACTGATATTTGACAAGAGTTTTAACCTGTGCTTTATAAGTGTCTATGAGGAAGCATTTTAGTCCGGTATCCATCGTGCCGTGAAAAGCTTCAATATATTCTAATATCCCAAAGGTAAACCAGGAATTACCCCGGCACCAAAATATTTCACCAAAGTTACTGTTTTTATTAAAACTCCAGCCATGAAAAAAAAGACCTGTTTTTTTGTCATAAAGATATTTGATATGAAGCAGCATTTGATGAATACCCTCACTAATCCAATCCTGATGATTGTGTTTATGCCCCATTTTATTCAGGAAAAGAACGGTCATAAATAATGTATCAATCCAAAGTTCGCTTTCATTAAGGCGAACACCCTGACGATCGCCGTTTGCACTTGTTACATGCTGAAAACCACCTTCTTTTGTGCGTGGCAAACAATCCATGAGCCAGTTAGCCCAGGATAAACAAAGTGCATTGAACTCAGGATTATCAATCTTATCACAAAGGTGAGTCAGCGTAAGAAGAGGGGCTGTTGTATTGATATTGTGTGAAGGAAGACCATTTTTTATATTGGTGGCAAACCAATTTGTTAAAAAGTCGGTATGGATAGAAGTTTTATCGTGATTATCAAGCTTAAGTAAGCCATATAGGCCGACACCTTGCGGCCAGTCCCATTCCTGGATACCAAAATCACGGGGGAACATACCGATTTTTTCGCCGCCGGTCTTGGTAAGCTCATCTTCATTTTCTAAGTGCCCAAGGCTAAGCAGCTTACTGACGACAAGATCAAGTTTACTGCGGATATCGTTTTCATTGAAATTCATAATGCGTCACCTCATTTTATTTGTGTTAAAGTGTCAAAATCATTTCATTATTTCATGAAAAATTTTAAATAATAAAATCGTCTTTTAATAATTATACAATAGCAGTAGGAAAAAATCTACACAAACAAAGAAAAAAGAAGAATACAAGATGGAATTTTTTAATATATCGATTGATATGGAAACTTAAATCTTCTTTTACCTTTAAAAATCTTTTATTTTCTGTTGACATGATAAATTATCAATACTATAATAAAATTATGAAAATAAAGAACATAACGTAGTATTGTATCTTAAAAGTGCTGGAAATTATTAAATAAGAAAATGAGTTAAGAAAAAAGCGTGCTGAAAAATAGGTATAAAGGCAAATCAGCAAGAGGTGTTGATTTGCCTTTTTACTAAAATAAAAAAATGTAGAAAATATATTGATTTATCTTTTATATTGTTGTATTCTAGCTATACAACAATATAAAAAAGAAAAACAAAACAAAACAAAAATAATTTAAAGATAAGGTGAATTTGTATTGGAAATAAAAAACAATATGGAAAAAATTTATTACTTAGCTATAGATATTGGTGCTTCCAGTGGACGTCATATTTTAGGATGGCTGGAAAATGGTAAAATTCGCATTGAAGAAATTTATCGTTTTGACAATAAAATTGTTAAAAAAAACGGATATCTCTGCTGGGATATTGAGTGGCTCTTTCATGAGGTTATGGAGGGCATCAAATGCTGTAAGGCACTTAATTGTATTCCGGTAAGTATTGGTATCGATACATGGGCTGTTGATTTTGTACTGTTAGATAAAGCAGGTAAGGTTCTGGGTGATGCAGTAGCATATCGAGATGATCGGACACAAGGGATGGATGAAGAAGTTTATAAAACCATTAGTGAGGCAAAGCTTTACGGCCGAAATGGTATCCAAAAGCAATCGTTTAATTCAATCTATCAGCTTATAGCAATAAAAAAGCAGCAGCCGGAAATAATGAAAAAAGCACAAAGCTTTTTAATGATTCCGGAATACTTAAATTTTCTGTTGACTGGTGAAATAAAAAATGAATACACAAATGCAACAACGACGCAGCTTGTTACTGCAGAAAAACAGGATTGGGATAAAGAACTTCTTGTGAAACTAGGCATTCCAACGCATATTTTTGGTTCGCTTTATTCACCCAAAGAAGTGGTAGGCGATCTAAAAAAAGAAATTCAGGCGATTGCAGGCTTCAATTCAGAGGTGGTTTTACCAGCAACACATGACACTGGTTCGGCTGTGCTGGCTGTTCCGGCAAATGATGATGACTCGATTTATATCAGCTCGGGTACATGGTCACTTATGGGAATTGAGCGTTTGATTCCGGACTGCACGGAAAAAAGTCGTCTGCATAACTTTACGAATGAAGGCGGTTATCACTACAGATATCGTTACCTCAAGAACATCATGGGCCTTTGGATGATGCAGTCCATTCGTAAAGAATTCAAGCATACCTATTCGTTTGATGAGCTTTTTGCGCTGGCGAAAATTGGCACGTATTTTAAGTCAATTGTTGATGTGAATGATGCATCATTTCTTGCACCGAAAAACATGATCAAAGCGGTGCAGGATTATTGTGAAAAAACAAAGCAGGAAAAGCCGGAAACGGAATGTGAAATTCTTTATTGTGTCTATAACAGTCTGGCAAAATGCTATGGCGAGGTTGTAAAGGAAATTGAGGAAGTCACAGGTAAAACGTATAAGCGTATTCATGTTGTTGGCGGTGGATGTCAGGACAGTTTCCTGAATCGTCTTACAGCGAAGTATACGGGCAAGGATGTTTATGCCGGGCCAATTGAGGCAACGGCACTTGGAAATATTATCGCACAAATGCTTAAAACAAAAGAATTTGAGGATCTTATTGAAGCAAGAAACGTAATTGCAAAATCATTTGATATCAAAAAAGTCAACATACAGGCGTAAAGTGCAGACTAAGCTTGTTAAAGACGATATAAATAAAACTGCAGGAGAGTGAAGAAAAAAATGTCACGATTTAATGAAGCAAAAGAAATGTATCAGGGAATTGGTGTCGACGTCGACGCAGCCCTTGTAAAATTAGGCAAGGTAAAAGTATCTATGCACTGCTGGCAGGGTGATGATGTTATTGGTTTTGATTCTAAAGAGCTTACGGGCGGAATTGCCGCAACGGGAAATTATCCGGGAAAAGCAACAAATCCGGATCAGCTTATGGCAGATATGGACAAGGCAATGAGTCTTATCCCTGGCAAGCATAAAATTAATTTGCATGCATCCTATGCTATTACAAATGAAAAAGTTGACCGCGATAAGCTGGAACCAAAACATTTCCAGACATGGGTTGATTATGCAAAAGAACGCGGCCTTGGTCTTGATTTTAATCCGACGCTGTTTTCTCATCCCAAAGCAGCGGATAACCTGACATTATCAAATACAGATTCTTCAATTCGCCAGTTCTGGATTGATCACTGCAAAGCATCGCGTAAGATTGCCGCATACTTCGGTAAAGAACTTGGCTGCACGGCACTCAATAACATATGGATTCCGGATGGTTTTAAGGACATTCCGGCAGACCGCATCGGACCTAGAAAACAGCTGAAGGATGCACTTGATGAAATTTTTCAGCAAAAATACGATGAAAAATATCTTGCCGACAGTGTCGAATCAAAAGTCTTCGGTATCGGCGTTGAATCCTACACGGTTGGGTCACATGAATTCTATATGAACTATGCGGCAAAAAACAATCTTCTCTGTCTTCTTGATACAGGACATTTTCATCCGACGGAAGTTGTATCCGATAAAATCTCATCGATGCTGCTTTTTGCCGATCAGTTGGCACTTCATGTAAGTCGTCCGGTACGATGGGATAGTGATCATGTTATTTTGTTTGATGAGGAACTCAAAGAAATTGCAAAAGAAATTGTTCGTTGCGATGCACTTGAACGTGTGTTTATTGGTCTTGACTTTTTTGATGCGAGCATCAATCGTATCTCGGCCTGGGTTGTTGGTATGCGCAATATAGAAAAAGCGCTTCTCTACGCACTTCTTATGCCAAATGATGCGCTTAAAGAGATGCAGGACAAAAAGAACTTCACAGAACTTATGGCAACGATGGAAGAAATTAAAACGTATCCGTTTGGCGATGTATGGGATTATTACTGTGAAATACAGGGTGTACCACAGAAAAAAGAATGGTTTAGGGAAGTACAAAAATATGAAACAGAAGTACTATCGAAACGTTAAAAGGAGTTAAATCAAATGGACATAAAGAAAGCAGGATTTGTACAGGGATTCATCCGACTTACGGATGATGCCTTTAAAAAAGGCTGGCACGAACGCAATGGAGGAAACCTGAGCTATCGTATAAAGCCAGAAGAAATTGAAGACGTAAAAGATGCTTTAAAGCCAGCAAAGGAATGGATTGCAATTGGCGTTAGCGTGCCAAACCTTGCAAAAGAATATTTTCTTGTGACGGGCACTGGTAAATATATGCGCAATGTTATTCTCTGTCCAGAGGATAATATTGCAATTGTAAAAATCGATGATAAGGGTGAAAACTACAGTATCGTCTGGGGTCTTGAGCACGGTGGCCGTCCGACAAGCGAGTTTCCAACACATCTTTTAAATCATAGTATAAAAAAAGAGCTTACCCATGGGAAAGTCCGCGTTATTTATCATGCACATCCGACAAACACAATTGCACTGACTTTTGTGCTGCCGCTTAAAGATAAGGTGTTTACACGTGAACTATGGGAAATGGCAACCGAGGACCCGGTTATATTCCCCGAAGGGATTGGTGTTGTACCCTGGATGGTGCCGGGTGGGAAAGCGATTGCAGATGCAACCGGAAAACTTATGAAAAAATATAATGTTGCAATTTGGGCACATCATGGCATGTTTGTCGTTGGAGAAGACTTTGATGAAGCCTTCGGACTTATGGATACGGTAGAAAAAGCAGCTGAGATCTATATCAAGGTCTGTTCGATGGGTGGTAAAAAACAGACCATCAGCAGCCAGAATTTCCGTGATCTTGCTGAAGAATTTAAGATTAAGCTCAAAGAGGAATTTCTTGCCTGATTATAGGATAAAAATCGGATAAATACGAAAGTGCAAGTAAAACAGGAGTGTTTGTCGAACGGTGGTTTCGATGAACTTCTCCTTTTTTTTGTCAAAAATCATATAATCTTACAATTGAAGACAAGCTTATACAAAAGGAAAACACAAAAAAGAAGAAAAAACATCTTGATTTATCTGTTATAACGTTGTATTATAGTAGTGAACAAAGATAAAAGAATAGAAACGAAAATAAATGATGTATAATATGTACTAAAAAGAAGAAGTAATAAAAGAAGTAATAAATTCAGAATATCTTAAATTAATGGTAATTAACAGAAAATCAGATAACTTTATTTATGGGGTATTTAGTCTTAGTAAATAAAGCTAATCAAAATAGTATTTAGCAGCAGCTGGTCTTGCTTATGGTATATTATTGAAGTCGGTTCGCAAACGTTATATATTCGCAAAAACTATGATAGTATTGCTGCAAAAGCAATTAATGAAGTTTTAGATTATATTGGTAATGATGGTGCGTTGTGGCAAGTGTCTTTTGGCATACCAGTATTCAACACTATAGAAGAGTACAAGGATATTCCACTCACGTCAATGCATACAAGGTAGTTCTATGTTTGGCGGAATATTTGCGTCGTTATATTTAATGTTGTTGTATAATTTAGTAAATTTTAATAGTTACTAAAAGTATATAAATTGTTTTAGAACTTATAAGATTTTCAGGCAAATAAGGGAGGAAAAAAATGAATAAAAAATTGATAACCTCAGTAGCATTAGGATGTATGCTGAGCATGGCCGGTACTGCAATGGCAGCAAACCATAATTTTGATGATGTCCCGCGTACCGATTGGAGTTATGGTGCAATTACTCAGTTGTTGGAAAAAGGTGCAATAGATACATACGATGATACAACTTTTAATGGGCAAAAGATTGTTACGCGCTATGAAATGGCGTTAATCATTCGCCGGGCAAAGGCAAAAGAAACAAATAATATTGAGACAAATGCTATTATTGATAAGCTTGCATCAGAATATAAGATAGAACTGAAAGCTTTGAGCAATGGTGACCTTGAGGATCAAAAAGCTTCAGATGATACAGAAACAAACCAGAAAAAAGATGCAATTGATTGGAGCGGCTCAAATTTTCGTATTCGCTATGATTACAATAGGAAAGCAACAAGTGCTGGAACAACGTCGTCGCCACAGGGAAAAAAAGATGCAAACTACAACTTTGAACTTATCGGGCGATCACAATTTGCACCAGGCTGGAATGCAGAAGTTCATTTGGAAGGTAATAAGGATGCCAGTGGTAAGGACACTGCCGCTGCAGATAATCTGAGTGGTCAGTTTGATATTGAGCAAATGTTTGTAACAGGACCCGTTGGATCGGGAACGCTTCAGATTGGGCGTTTCAAGAATAGCTTAATCTTTGGTAATGTTAATAAAGAATTTGCAACTGGGGTGCGCTATACTTTTGGTAAGGTTCTTAAGACGGGGATTACATATGTCAAAAATGATAGTAAGTATGCTGAAGTAAGTAGTGCAACAGTAACAGATTCAGCGAGTACGTCAAGCACATATTCTACAGGGGAATCAAGTCTGAACCCTGGTTATGGTACAAGCCTTGCTACCATAGATTTACGCTATCCTTTGGATAAAAACACAAATCTTTTTAGTGCTTTTTACTTTACGGACAGCTATAATGCATCCTATAAAAAAGGATTTATTTGGGAACTTGCTATGCAAAAAACTTTACAAAATGACTTAGCGTTGTATCTTGACTATGCACAGAGCAATCGCAATAGTGATAATCATATGGCATATGTTGCTCTTAGCTATAAAAAAGCCGATATTGCCAAGGTTGGTTCCTATAGCTGGACTTTTGAAGCTATTCGAAATGAAGCAAAAGCAACAATAAAAACAAACGAAGATATCAAGGACTATGGTTATGCTTCAGCATCAATGGTGAACGGTGCCTGGCTTACTAATAATGGTGAAACCCTATCTGCCTTCACAAACGGTCAAAAGGGCTGGGATATTGTGTACCAGTACGTACCAGTTAAAAACATGAAGCTTACGGCAAGATATTTGTATGGTGTGCCGATCAATTCTGCTGATAATGCATATAATAATAAGCAGCAGCTGCGTATGCAGATGGAAGTATTTTTCTAATAAAAACTAGTGGAAGTGGCAGAATGGAATCCAATGTTAAACTAAAAATTAATGGTTTGCGGGCAGAGTTGTCCAATGAAATTATCACAATAAAATTTGACGAAAATGCAAATGTCTATTCCTTATGCAAGAATCAGATGGAGCTTGTTAAGAACTTAAGCGGAGCGGCAAATGATCCGGATAAGGACCACAGCTTTTATGTGGACTATCATGCAGAAGGAAAATTCCGTAATATAAAGGTTGATGCGTTAAAAATTATATGTGATACAACAGACGAAGCGCATATTGTTTACCATGACCGAAGTGGTCTGCTGGCAATTGAATATCATATCATTCTTAAACGTGGAGAAAGCGGTATCTATTCCTATGTGATTGCACAGAATAATGCCAGACGTACGTTTAAGCTTAGTGAACTAAGAACTGTCTATCGGCTGGATTCAGATATCTTCGATGTAGCTTATACAGCAGAACGTCGTGGCAGGCAGCCGGTACATGCACAGTTATCACGAGGAAAGAAAATACAGGATGAAACGTATGAACTTTCTGACGGAGAGAAGTATACAAATGGTAAAATTTATTCCAAATATGATTATGCCGGATATTTTAAAGACAATTCACTATGGGGTCAGTATGGTCATGGTTTTGGTTTTTGGTTTATTCCCGCCAGTAAAGAATATTATCCAAGCGGGCCAATGAAGCAGGAGCTTTTGGTACACTATAATGCGATTACTCTCAACTATATGACGGGGGCGCATTTTGGCACAGGTGATTTCTATGTACAGCCGGATTGGAAGAAAATCTACGGACCCTGGTTTGTTTATATTAATAGTGGTACGAACGAGACCGTTATACAAGATGCTTTGGTGCGAGCTGGTGCAGAAGAAAAGAAATGGCCGTATAAATGGATGAAAGAAAAACTGTATCCTACTCAACGATGTACGGTTCAGGGAAGAATCAATGGCGGTGGGGAATCATCCGGTAATATGATGGTTGTCCTGGCAAAGCCAAACGTAGAAATTTTGCGCCAGAGAGCGGATTATATCTTTTATACACAGGCGGATAAAGAAGGATCATTCAGCTTAGAAAACGTTCGCCCGGGTGAATATGAATTATATGCGTATGCAACACATGGAGATGTGACGGAGACACTGACGCAGGGGCAGATAACAATTTTGCAAAGCAATGTTGATCTTGGTGAAATTAAATGGAGTCCTATGATGCATGCGCATAAACTTTGGCAAATTGGGGAAGCGGATCGTACGAGCGGCGAGTTCATGTTTGGCAGTGAACTTAGAAATTATAAATGGCATCAGATGATTCCAAAAGAGCTTGATTTTGTTATAGGCAGCAGTCAGGATAAAACCGACTGGTACTATGCGCAGACGAAGCCGGGGGACTGGCGGATACACTTTACGCTACAGGATGTCAAGGATACGACTACGTATTATCTGACGGTTGCAATGGCTGCATTTACGACAGCAAAAATTGGTACCCAGGACGGCAACCTTGTAATAAAAGTAAATGAATGTAATGTAAAGGTGATTAAGTATCCTAATGATCAGGCCGTATATCGGTCAGCAATGAAGAGTGGACGCTATCATCGGGAAAAAATCAAACTAAATGCATCGTATCTGCATATCGGTGAAAATACAATTACACTTGTCAATCATGGAAGTGCAATCATGTATGATACGATTTTGCTGGAAAGTGATTAATTCCAGGAGTGCGATGTCAATAAGTGTTGAGGGGGAATAAAAATGAGCAGCAGGCAGCAATGGATAGGATGGACACTTTTGGCAGTCGTATTTTGGCTGAGCAGTATGGTAGGAATAAAAGCTGAAGCAGCAGGTCAACCGGTACAGCTGCATGTTGATGGCTATAAAGCACAGTTGGACAATGGCATTTTAAGGGTGTCTTTCAAGGAAAATGCGACCGTGGATTCTCTGGTTAAAAATAATGTTGAATTAGCACATAATATCGTGCAAGGGAAAGACACTTTTTATCTTGATTATAATGCGGAACGTAAAGGCCAGCCCTTCGTTGTTGATGAACTGCGTGTTATTACAAATACAACAGATGAAGCACATATTGCATATATTGACAAGACGAGCATGCTTTATGCGGAGTACCATATTATTCTGAAAAAAGGTGAAAGTGGACTTCATTGCTATGTCATTGTTAAAAACAACCTTGGCAGAGAATTTACGCTTAGTGAATTGAGAACGGTCTATCGTCTTGATCCGGGCATCTTTGATCATGCGTATAATGCAGAACGTAAGGGACCGCAGCCGTTGAATTCGCATTTAAAGCAGTATAAACGCATTCAGGATGAAACCTATGAAATCCCGGATGGTGAGAAATATACCAACGGTACCATCTATTCAAAATATGATTTTGCCGGGTACTACAAGGATAATCCATTTTGGGGGCAGTATGGCAATGGATTCGGCTTTTGGTTTATTCCGGTCAGTACAGAATACTATCCGGGAGGGCCTTTGAAACAGGATCTTCTCGTACATTATGACACGATTACATTAAACTATATGACAGGTGCACATTTTGGTACAGGTGATTTTGCAGTACCGGTTGATTGGCAGAAAATTTATGGTCCCTGGTATATTTATATCAATACGGGTGATGAGGATACCGTTATTAATGATGCAGCAAAGCAGGCACAAGCTGAAATGAAAAAGTGGCCATATAAGTGGATGGATGAAGTGCTCTACCCGGTTCAGCGCAGCAAGGTATCCGGAAAGCTCGTGATGACAGGTAACCGTTCAGCAGCAAATGCGATGGTTGTACTGGCAAAACCCGGTGGGGACTTTATACGTCAGACCAGTGACTATATTTTTTCAGCAGCAGCTGATAAAAATGGTAAGTTCAGCATCAGAAATGTCAGACCAGGCGAATACGATCTATATGCATATGCTACAAACGGTGATGTAACACAGCAGCTTGAAAAAGATCATATTGTTGTTGGTTCGGAAGATGTAGATCTTAAGGATGTGACATGGAATCCACCTATCTATAAAAATAAGCTTTGGCAGATCGGCTTCTCAGATCGTACAGCACAAGAATTCAAATATGGTGGTGAACTGAGAAACTATAAGTGGCAGACCATGATTCCGGAAAATCTTGATTTCTATATTGGTAAAAGCAATTCACAGGAAGACTGGTACTATGCACAGACTAAAACAGGTGACTGGAATGTTCATTTTGATTTAAAAGATACTATAGCCAAAAAGTATAATCTGACAGTTGCCATGGCAGCATTTTCTAAAGGAAAAATGAGCTCGGGTTCATCATATGATCTGACAATTAAAGTAAACGGTCAGAGCGTGAAAACGGTAAGCTATCCCAATGATACAACGATATACAGGTCAGCAACAAAGAGTGGATGGTATCATTTGGAAAATATTGAAATTGATGCGTCGTTGTTGAAATGTGGTGAAAATGTAATTACATTTGCTAATCATGGAAGTGCAATTATGTATGACACAATTTTGTTGGAAAGCAATGGATAATTGGTAAAATACAAAATTTATTTTGGATGCGCTGTGTGTGTAATTCATCATAAAAGGAGAATAAAAAAATGGCGGAAGCGACTCATAAATTAAAACTGATCAATAAGTTGGGTTTTTCATGCTATCAGTTGTCAACCGTAACAGAAACTTTGGTTAATGCCTGGCAGTTGTACTTTTAT
>WSSedB1CaDRAFT_10000893_pt1 | contig 12117 bp, 8 predicted proteins | sample WetSurSB1Cattail_FD_9460 | JGI IMG/M metagenome (IMG submission 9460)
TGTTTAAATAATTTATTAATTTTAAATAGTAATAAATTATCTAATATATATAAGTATAAGCATAAGTTCAGTTGTGCTGGTAATAAAAATTCTTGATGTGTATACATAAAAAAACGGAATGGCATATATATTTTTTTATGCATAAAGAAATGTAATGGATACCTATATTGAATCTTTATTTGAATTTAACGGACGACTCTTTTATACTTACACTAAAGAAGTGATTATTAAAAGAGTTGGAATACTCAGAAAAATAAATGACAATAAACTTGCTTTGCAAATAATTTAATGGGGCGGATAAATGGCAAAACCCTATACCTGTTATAAAAAAATAAGAGGCAGGTTCAAATTGTATAGGTTTCCAAAAACTCATAAAAAGTTTCTACAAGACGATTTCCTTTATGCTTTTCGTGCAGATAGGCCCAGGTCGTACGAGTTAAGAGCGTTTTATCAGAAAAGGTCAGCCGTTCACTCCAAAGCAAGGGAGACTCTTTGATGCTGAGCTCAGATAAGATTGCATAGCCTAAGCCCTCTGTGACCATTTGAATACAACTGTCCAAGCTGTCTACTTCCATATGCATGTAGGGAGGTTCTTTAAAATGTGCCATCCACCAATTGTTAATACTTGTTTGTAAAGGTTTATCTGTGTGTCTGTGTATAAGTGGTAACTTAGGCAGGTTATTAATATTTATCGGATGCAAATTTACAATGCAAAAAGGATCTTTTTGCAAAATGAGTTTTTTTCCTGACCAGGGGTAATTGCCGCGAATAATGCCAATCTGGATATGACCATTGAAAATTTGATTATAAATTTCCTGGCTTAGACCCGTTTTGACGTGTATGTCGACCTGTGGATATCGTTCTAAAAATTTTTTTAAAATTGAGGGAAGCAGATATTTTGCAAAAATATTGGAACAGCCTATTGACAGGACACCACAAACTTCTTTATTGGTATTATTGATGTCCTCCTTGATTTGCTGCATTTCCGACCGGAAATGTGCTGCATAGCGCGCCAGTATTTTTCCTTGAGCGGTAAAGGTGATTCCACGAGGTTCACGAATGACTATTTCACAGCCAAATTCTTTTTCTATTTGCTTGATTTTACCGCTTAGGGATGGCTGAGAAAAAAATAAGCGTTTCGCGGTTTGCGTGATGCTTTGTTCTTCCATAAGTATTTCTAATATATGCCAATCTTTTTCATCCATGTCTAATCCTCCTGAAAATAAATAGCTGATCTGGTACGGATTCATTATAAAATATCAGATTAATTTTAGACCACTAAAACTTCATATATAGTGTGGAGCAGGCTTCTTCCCAAATGGAAGAAACCCTCTATTATATAGGATACATGAACTATAAAAATTTAGCTATAGGAAAATCCTATTGCTTTTAGAAAAATTAGTTAAAGGGTGAGGAAAATACTTGCGTAAACATGGTGCTATATGATGAAAAATGAAGCATCGGAAAACTGGTATAATAAGTAAGTTAGCTAAAAATCATTTTGTCTTTGTTAATGAAAGTACATACTAAAGTTAAGGAAGGTATATAAAAATGAATATAATGCATCCAATACAAGAAGTGCTGCATCAGGTTCCATTTTCAACAGGAAGAGAAAAACCAAAAATGAAGGTTCCGGCAGGGACTTGTGATTGTCATCATCATATTTATGACCCGATTGCATTTCCTTATGACCTGCAAGACAGTCGGAATCAACCTCCCGCTACGGTAGATGCGTATCGTTTATTACAAAAACGTCTGGGCACAGACCGTGATGTTATCGTACAGGCTTCAGCTTATGGAACGGATAATTCATGCCTGCTTCATGCATTAAAAGTAATGGGGAAAGAAAATACCCGGGGAATAGGGGTGTGCCATTCTGATATACCGGATAAGGAATTGGGGGCTATGTCGGATGCGGGTGTTTGTGGATTGAGAATAAATCTATCCTCGCCGCTTAAAATCAATAAATATGATGAAATTATTCCATTATCAAAAAAGATTTCTTTATTGGGATGGCACTTGCAGTTTTGGCTTAATCCTAATGACATAGCGGATTTAGAAGATATGTTTAATAAAATTGAATGTCCAATTGTATTTGATCATCGTGGACATATTCCTCAACCGGAAGGAATACATCATCCCGCCTTCAACGTAATAAGCCGTCTTTTAGCAAAAGGGAATACCTGGGTGAAACTTTCAGGGCTGGATCATGATAGCTGGATTGGAGCACCTGCCTACAGTGATACGATAACGGTAGGAGCCGCTTTTGCTGAAATTGCGCCTGAAAGACTGCTGTGGGGCACAGACTGGCCGCATCCAAGCAGCTTTTCGGGTTTGCAAAAATATCCGGATGATGCAGCAAACTTTGATTTGCTTTCACAGGAAGTTCCCAATGAAAAAGTACGTAATCGCATTTTAGTTGATAATCCGCAGCTGCTATATAACTTTGTATGATTCGGAAAATATAATCGATATATAGAAGCGGACAATCTCAAGTTTTAGCAGGAATAAATAAAAAAATTATTTTTGTGGATTTCGCAGATAACTTTATGGGGAGGCATATATTTATGTCAGGAAAGTATATTCGTATGTTGATTACGGTGACGATTGGTGCAGCAATTTGGTTTTGTCCATTTCCCGAAGGAATAAAACCAGAAGCCTGGCACCTGCTGGCTGTTTTTATTGCAACAATTATTGGTTTTATCCTGCACCCGTTTCCGGTTGGTGCGATTGCGTTTTTAGGGTTGAGCTGCACGGCATTGACCGGTACACTGAAGATTACGGATATACTCAGTGGGTTTTCTGATCCGACGGCCTGGCTTATTGCAACAGCATTTTTGTTTTCAAGAAGCTTTTCTAAAACAGGTTTGGGGAAAAGAATTTCATTTCAATTAATCAAATGGTTTGGTGGCAGCAGTCTCAGACTTCTTTATATGTTAATTGTAAGTGATATGATTATTGCACCTGTTACACCTTCCAATACGGCGCGTTCGGGTGGAATGTTTTTCCCGATTATTCGCAGTTTAGCTAGTTCTTATAATTCGGAACCTGGACCGACAGCGAAACGTATAGGATCTTTTCTCATTCAGGGAATGTTTCATGGAGATAATATTATATCTGGATTGTATATGACGGCGATGGCGGGTAATCCCTTAATGGCAGCTTTTGTAGCGAAAATAGCCGGAGTCCAAATATCATGGGGGTTATGGCTTTTGGCAGCCAGCGTACCAATTTTATTAGCGGTATTGATTATTCCATACTTTTTATATATGTATGATGCACCTGAAATTAAAAAAACTCCGGAAGCCAAAGTGATGGCAGTTCGGGAACTAGATGAAATGGGCCCCATGAAAAAAGAGGAAAAATGGTTACTGGGAATATTTGTAGCAGCCCTTGCTCTTTGGGCCAGTTCTCAACTGACAGGTCTTAATGCTACTACGGTTGCTATCGTGGCTGTCTCGGCTATGATTTTAAGCAATGTATTGATTTGGGACGAAGTCATTGGCGAAAAAAATGCATGGGATGTATTGATCTGGATGGGCGGACTGATGTGTTTGGCCGGATTCCTTAGTAAACTCGGGCTTATTCCCTGGATTGCAGACCAGGCTACGCTTTATATGGGAGATTTAAGCTGGCCTATTGCGTTAACACTCATTACTCTGGCATATATTTTCTCGCATTATCTCTTTGCCAGTCTGGTTGCTCATATCGCGGCTCTGTTTGCTGCTTTTTATGCAGTGACGATTGCTCTGGGGGCTCCACCTTACTTAGCAGCGTTTATTCTTATTTTTGCCAATACTTCGATGCAGGGACTTACACATTATTCGGTAGGTTCAGCACCTATTTATTTTGGTGCAGGCTATGTTTCTCAGGCGCAATGGTGGAAGACCGGCTTAATTGTTACGGTTTTACAAAATGTTATATATGTCGGGTCTGGTTTAGTCTGGCTTAAAATTTTGGGATTATATTAGGAGGCAAAATGATTTGGATACAACAAAAAATGCAAAAGAAAAATTTGGCGATTTGATTGAATCTGAATATAAGCGAATTGAAAGTATGAAAGCCGATGCAGCAATAACGGATTTCGCTAAATTGAAGCAAATAAAAATAGGTGTTCTTCCTGGCGATGGCATTGGACCGATTATTATGAAACAGGCATTGCGCGTACTTGAAGCATTGATTTCTGCAGAATTGTCCAGTGGGAAAATCATGTATAAGATTATTCCAGGAATGACGATTGAACGGCGGGCCGCTGCAGGGGTCAGCCTGCCAGAAAATGTGTTTTCGGAAATCAAAAAATATCCGGTTATTCTTAAAGGGCCGATGGTTACGCCTCGAGCTGGTGATCCCTGGCCAAATCTTGTGAGTGCAAATTCTTTACTTCGTCGTGGCCTGGGTTTGTTTGCTGCTGTCAGGCCAATAAAAATAATTGAAAAAAATATTGATTGGACATTTTTTCGTGAAAATATTGAGGGCGAGTATATTTGGGGCAATAAAGGGATTCAAGTCAACGATGATCTGGCGATAGACTTCAAAGTGCAAACCAAGCAGGGAACAGAACGTATTGTGCGTGCAGCTTTTGAATTTGCCAGAAAAAACGGTAAAAAAAATGTAACGGTTGTAACAAAAGCGAATATAGTCAAACTAGTTGACGGGAATTTTGTTAAAACGGTGTACCGAATTGGAAAAGAATATCCGGATATAGAAATACAGGAGCGGCTCATTGATGCTATGTGTGCGAAAATGATGAGCCCCGAGTTTAATAAGGGGATAGAAGTTGTTGTTTTGCCGAATTTATATGGTGACATTGTCACGGACATTGCTGCAGAACATCAAGGCGGCCTGGGAACTGCGGCTTCTTCAAATATAGGAAATACATATGCTATGTTTGAAGCTATTCATGGAACGGCGCCTTATTTGATGGAGCATGGACGGGGTGAATATGCTGATCCGTGCAGTTTGATTCGGGCTGTTGGTATGCTGCTGGCACATATTGGCTGCAGCGAACAAAAAAATATTTTAGATCAGGCACTTTATATTTGCACAAATACAGAGAGAAAAGTAGAGGTAACAACTCAGACACAGGATGCCAGTACAGCAGAATTTACAGAGTACCTGCTGGATACCATTTATAAATTGAAAGATCAGATATAACGAAAGGTGTGATATGACATGCGGAAAATCAAAATGGTTTTTATGCGCGGGGGAACAAGCAAGGGCTGTATATTTCATCGGGAAGATCTCCCTGCGGACCGAAATGAATGGGATCGTATTTTTTTACAAGTTATGGGAAATCCTGACCCGAAGCAAATTGATGGAATGGGCGGGACGGTTTCATCGAATAATAAAGTCGTCATTGTGTGGAAAAGTGATAAACCGGATGTAGATATCGAGTATCTTGTCGGACAGGTCATCGTTGGTAAAAACCAGGTGGATTATAAATCAAATTGTGGTAATATGACTTCGGCAGTCGGTCCTTTTGCAATTGAAGAAAAAATGGTAAAAGCAGTTGAACCGATTACAACCATTCATTTGTTTAATTGTAATACGGATAAATATATTGATGTTACAGTTCCTTGCGAAAATGGTGCGTTCGCTTTAGAAGGTGATTGTGCAATTGCTGGAATTGATGGTACAGCTGCAGAAATAAAAGTTGCTTTTTTAAATCCGGCCGGAGCTAAAACCGGTACATTATTACCAACAGGGAACAGACTGGATGTTCTTGATATTGAAGGACATGGAAAAATAGAAGTTACAATTTTGGATGTATCCAATCCATTAGTCATTGTGCGGGCAGGTGATATTGGCCTGAATGGAAGAGAACTGCCAGATGAAGTAAATCAAAATCAGGCAGTATGTGATGTGTTGGAAAAAATTCGCGGTACAGCAGCCGTTCTTATGGGATTTGCAAAAAACTGTGCAGATGCTGCAGAAAACAGTCCGGCAGTACCTAAAATTGGCTTTTTTACGATGCCGCAGACGTTTAAAGATCTTACAGGAAAAACAATTAGCAAAGAAAATATGGATGTATGTGTTCGTGTTATTTCTGTTTTTAAATGCCATAAAGCAGTTCCGCTTACGTCAGCCAGTGGAATCAGCGTAGCTTGTCATCTGGAAGGCAGTATTTTATATAATCCTTTTACCGACAAGAAAGAGGCGGTTCGAATTGGTCATCCGAGTGGTGTGATGACGATGATACCAGTGATGTCCGTACAGCCGGATGGGAGCGTAGAGATTCATAGTGTAGCGGTCCAAAGAACGGCTCGCCGCATTATGGATGGCAATGTGTATATCCGTAAATAATAAATAAGGGATGCGAATTTTTATGATTAAATTATTTGATACAGGCGTATATCTTTCGGACGGAGAGATTATAGAAGAAAAATCCGTTCATAAAGAAGTCGATAAAGAACAGGCTCGCAAAGGGACAATGACCTATACAATTCTTTCTGCCCATAATACTTCTGAAAATATGGAAAATCTGAAAATTAAATTTGACGCTATGACATCACATGATATTACCTTTGTTGGAATTATACAAACAGCAAAAGCTTCCGGTATGGAAAGCTTTCCATTGCCCTATGTGTTAACAAATTGTCACAATTCACTGTGTGCTGTTGGTGGAACGATTAATGAAGATGACCATGTTTTTGGGTTATCTGCTGCCAAAAAATATGGTGGGATTTTTGTTCCGCCGCATATCGCCGTTATGCATCAGTATATGAGGGAAACGATGGCGGGCGGGGGCAAAATGATTTTAGGATCAGACAGCCATACGCGATATGGAGCTCTTGGAACAATGGCGATTGGTGAAGGCGGGGGAGAGCTGGTAAAGCAGCTGCTATGCGATACCTATGATATTGCCTATCCGGAAGTTATTGCAATTTATTTGACGGGAAAACCAAACCCGGGGGTAGGACCGCAGGATATTGCACTTGCTATTATTCAGGCAGTTTTCAAAAAAGGGTATGTCAAAAATAAAGTTATGGAATTTGTTGGACCGGGAATTCATTCCATGTGTACAGATTATCGAAATGGTATTGATGTAATGACGACAGAAACAACTTGCCTGACATCTATATGGCAGACCGATGATGATACAAAAACGTATTTAACAAAACATGGACGCAGCAGTGATTATAAAGAAATCAAACCGAAATCTATGGCATATTATGATGGCATGGTTTATGTAGATTTATCAACGATAAAACCAATGATTGCCCTGCCGTTTCATCCAAGCAACGCATTTGAAATCGATGAACTAAATGCGAATTTAAAAGATATTCTTCATCAGGTAGAAAAAGAAGCTTATAAAATTGCAGATAGCCAGGAACTGCATTTTAGCCTCTTAGATAAAATTGTGAATGGGAAATTAGACGTACAGCAAGGCGTCATTGCCGGATGTGCTGGTGGGAATTATACAAATTTGATGGAAGCCGCACATATTTTAAAAAATCAGCGTTGTGGAAATGATGCATTTGCACTGTCAATCTATCCATCGTCACAGCCGGTATATATGGATTTAGTAAAAAAAGGTGCTATTTCGGCATTTATGGCAGCTGGTGCTACAGTTCGTACAGCATTTTGCGGACCGTGCTTTGGGGCTGGTGATACACCGGCAAATAATGGCATTAGTATTCGTCATACTACAAGGAATTTCCCTTATCGGGAAGGATCAAAACCGAATGCCGGGCAGATGGCAGCTGTGGCGCTTATGGACGCCCGCTCCATTGCGGCTTCTGCGGCCAATGGCGGTAAGCTGACTTCGGCGACTGAAGTTGTTGATGAGTATATTGTGCCGGAATATAATTTTGATAATTCACCTTATATTGCCAGAGTCTATCAGGGCTTTGGCAAAGGAAACCAGAAGTTAGAACTTACCTATGGACCGAACATTAAAGACTGGCCCCAAATGAATGCGCTGACTCCTAATATTCTATTGAAAGTTTGTTCAAAAATCATGGATGCCGTAACAACAACCGATGAGCTTATTCCATCAGGAGAAACATCATCCTATCGTTCGAATCCGCTTGGACTTGCGGAATTCACTCTTTCACGACGTGATCCGGGCTATGTGGCACGGGCTAAAAAAGTCAGAGATCTTGAACTGGCTCGAGCTGCTGGAACAGATTTGATTGCAGCTGATGTCAAACTGAAAGATGTTTTTACTAAAATAAAAAAAATTCCGGGGAATGAAGCTTTTGCACCATTGGAAACTGAAATAGGCAGTGTGATTTATGCTGTGAAGCCAGGTGATGGTTCTGCCCGCGAGCAGGCCGCCAGCTGTCAGAGAGTTATTGGCGGATTAGCTAATATTGTTAAGGAGTATGCTACAAAACGATATCGTTCCAATGTAATCAACTGGGGGATGATTCCTTTTCAAATGGAAGAAGATCCTTGTTTTGAAGTGGGCGATTACATTTATATTCCTGCTATACAGGAAAAACTTTTTGGTGATATGAAGTCTATTAAGGCCTATGTTGTTGGGGAAACTGTAAAAGAAATAACGTTATATATTGCAAAGCTGACCGATACAGAAAAGCAAATTATTAAAGCAGGATCGTTGATCAATTTTAATCGAAGCTGATAAAAATCATTATTTTCGAAGGAGAACATTATGCAGAGTATAACGGAAGTCTTAACGGATTTTGTGTTTGAATACCCGTTTGAAAAAATACCGGATGATGTTATAAAAAATACAAAAGAATGTATAATTGATACTTTGAGCGGAACTCTGACGGCGACCGATTATTCTGATGTTCAAGGAATCATTGCTTCCCTGACAAAATATGATATAGATCGAACTTCCTCGATGATATGGGGAACCGATCAATACTGTTCTTTACAAAACGCATTGATCTTAAATGGAACCATGGGACATACTACTGAAATGGATGATGTGCATAAGCTGGCTAAAACGCATGTCGGGACAATTGCCATTCCTGCGGCACTGACACTGGGAACGTATTTAGGCTCATCCGGCAAGGAGGTTTTGCGGGCCATTGCACTCAGCTATGAAATAGCGCTGCGTATTGGTATAGGCATAGGGGCAGTAAGTCATCGTTTACAGGGGTGGCATGCAACCGGTACCTGCGGAATATTTGCAGCAGCAGCAGCAGCAGCTATATTAATGAAGCTGAGCAAAAATGAATTTGTCAGTGCATTAGGGCTTGCCGGTACACAGGCAAGCGGATTGTGGGCTTTTACAGCGGATGGTGCATCCTGCAAAAAGTTTCATGCGGGAAAAGCGGCTCATGGCGGTGTGCTGGCCAGCATACTGGCCAGCGGAGGGATGACGGGGCCGGCGTTTATATTGGAAGCAGAAGATGGCGGACTATATAAAGCAGCTTCAAACGAATATAATTACAAAGCTGTTGTTCAGGAACTTGGCGAGACATGGGAAATAATGAAGATTGACCGTAAACCATTTTCTTGTTGTCGCAGTATGCATCCGGCAATTGATGCGGCTATGCATTCAAAATGAAATTTTACTGTTGCCGGAGAATATAAAACATATCGAAGTAGAAACGTATGAGGTCGGATATAAACAATGTGGCACAATTGTTACACCGCAAAATGTTTCGGAAGCACAATTTTCAATACCGTATGGTGTTGCGGTTGCCCTTTGTGACAAAGCGGCCGGACTGGAACAGTTTAGCAGGGAACGAATAAAAGACAAAAGACTGCTTGAACTGGCAAAGAAAGTACACGTTTATGCGAGTGAAAGATTCTCGGCGGAATATCCTCGGAATTGGGGCTGTGAAGTAACGGTAACTACAAAAGATAACAAGGAATATAAAAAATATATTGTGAATGCGAAAGGTGACCATAGCGTTCCTTTATCCATGGATGATTTAAGAGAAAAATTTATTTCGTTATCAGGACATAAATATAAAATAAATGAAATCCAGAATATAATAGATACTGTATTTCATTTAGAAACAGCAGCTCCGGAGCTGCTCGTTAAACAGTTTTATCGGCAATGAAACTGTTTTTAGCAGGGGAAGAGTGTATATAAAAATAAAACAGGAGACGATCGAACTGCACGGAAACCGTGTGGAGCGATCGTCTTTTTGTGTTGTACATAGTTCTGAGCAGAGAAAATTGTCAAAACAAAACGACTTGTAAGGTTCCAACTTTAAAATCTGAAAATTCTTGCTACATTATAGCGTTTGCCTTATAATAAAAAATAACACAAGCGGCTGTATAAATTCTTTTCGAATTATTGTGGCAGAACGCTGCTTACACAGAAAACTACTTCAAAATGTCCGCTTGGTAAACATACTGCAGCCAGAAAAACGAAAAAATATATGTGTTTTACTATATGTAAAAACAATATATTACATACGGCTTTCATATAAATTTCATACCATATAAGTCTTTTTATTTGGCTTGTTTGTGCTTTTCGAGAAGAAAATCCTATAAATTTTTTTGCGTAGGTCATTTTATTTTATGCGGAAACTACCGACAAAATCCATACATTATGATATAATGTATCGTACCAATGTACTTTATTTGAATTTATTTATGATTTATTGACATTTTATAAAGATTCTTTTATAGCTGCTGTAGTTGTGATAAAAGGAGCAGCCATTTTTTATAAAAGAACGATCTTATCAAAGAAATTAAAAGGAGTCTTGAAATTTTATGGAAAAGCAAAAAAAAGGCATCGGACTTGCTACGCAGATATTCATTGGACTTGTTCTTGGTATCGTCTTTGGCTACATATTCCCGGAATATGGTAAACAGCTCAAACCGCTTGGCGATGCATTCATTCGAATGATTAAAATGATCGTCGTTCCGTTGATTTTCAGTTCATTAGTTATGGGAATTGCGGGTACCGGTGATTTTAAAAAGCTGGGGCGGTTAGGTGGTAAAGCAATTATATGGTTTGAATTCGCAACGACGTTAGCTCTTATTGTTGGTCTGGCTGTCGTAAATATTTTAAAGCCGGGCGTAGGCGTCGCCATTACGGGAGGTTCTACGGATGCAATTTCTGAAGCAGCAAAAAAATCGATTAACCATATCGATATGGTTCTTAATCTTATTCCAACGAATATTGTTGATGCAATGGCCCGTCAGGATATGCTGCAGATCATCGTTTTTTCCTGCTTCTTTGCTGTAGCAGCTGCTGCGATCGGGGACAAAGGACGTCCTGTTATAGATCTTGCACAGTCAGTCGCTAATGTTATGTTTAAATTTACACACTATGTTATGAAATTGGCTCCAATCGGAATTTTTGGATCTATTTCTTATACGGTGGGTACGTATGGTTTGAAAATGCTGCTGCCTTTGGGTCAGCTTATTTTTTCCTTATATCTTGCACTGATTATTTTTATTAGTATTGTCATTATACTGGCTTCGTTTATTGTCAAAGTTAATTTTTTCCACTTGCTTCGAGCGATAAAAGAGCCGCTTATTTTAGCATTTTCTACAGCAGCTAGTGAAGCTGCTCTGCCAATTGCTATGGAAAAACTGGAAAAGTTTGGTGTCCCCAAACATATTGTAACATTTGTACTGCCGCTTGGTTATACCTTTAATCTGGATGGATCTACCCTGTACAGTGCACTTGCNGTGGTTTTTATTTCTCAGGTATATGATATGCCGTTTCCTATTGAAACTCAGGTTTTAATGTTGATTACATTGATGCTGTCGACTAAAGGAATTGCTGCGGTACCGGGTGCTTCGCTGATTGTTATAGCTGGAACAGCTGCCGCTTTTGGTCTTCCTGTTGAAGGAATTGCTATTATCCTTGGTGTAGATAGAATTCTTGATATGGCTCGTACTGTTTGCAATGTTACCGGAAATTGNATTGCNGCTGTAGTTGTTGCCCGATGGGAACATGATTTGCCCGATGATGTATTAGAGATTGCGTATAAACAAAGCTATAAAGACTAAAAGTGGATTTCAGACGGGCATAAATATTACACCTGTACTGGACACTTTAGCTTTTTGCACCAGATCACTCAGTGAAGTGAAAATTTAAAAATGAAGATTATATTACACAAAATGATAAGGATTTAACGCATTTTGTGTAATATAGTTAAAAATACATAAAAAAACAGTCGAAAATGATTTATTTTAATTAAATATTTTTGGCTGTTTTTTTATAAAACG
>WSSedB1CaDRAFT_10000894_pt1 | contig 12116 bp, 10 predicted proteins | sample WetSurSB1Cattail_FD_9460 | JGI IMG/M metagenome (IMG submission 9460)
TGGGGACAACTCAAAGTCGGGGTATAGCAGATGGGCAATCTACAGGCAAAGCCAGCGAACGCTGACCCCGCCCAGAGGACGGGGTTTTTCAAGATTCAATAAATTCAACAAGCTTATCGCTTGATTTCGCAAACTCTACTTGATCTTTCGTAATTTTGTAAAAACCTGCGAGTACACTTTTTTAATCCGATTATTGTCCGGAGAGGGCTCAAGATTCTCGATAAGCGAGTGAATCGAAGCAAGCGGTAGAAATATGTCCCGCACCAGGAATTCACTCAGAAGATCAGACTGTTTTTCAGTCGCGACACGTTTGGAAATGTCGCGGGCAATGCAGATCACCCCCAAAACATCTCCACCCTGGTTAAGCCAGGGAAACTTGGTAACCGATACCGACACGCTCTCTCCATCGGGATGGGTGATTGTCTCGCGAATGTCGCGAATAGCTCGCCTGTGGGTCATCACCCACAGATCGTCGCTCAACGATTTTGCAGCTTCTTTTGCCGGGAGCAGATCCCGGTCAGTTTTCCCTTTCATCTGGGAAGGGGTCATTCCGTAATGTTTGGCTTTTTCATTACTGACATAGACAAAATTTCCCCCAGTGAAACCGCCTCTTTCATCCCTGAAATATTCCTTAAAAACGATGGAATCGGATGAGCATTCCATAAGTGCATAAAACATGAGAAGATTTTGTATGACTTGCCCCATAGCAACCTTCCTCCTGTGCAATTTCGAGACTATACATTCAACGCTGTTAAATTACACAAAAAAAATTGCTTCTGGTATCTTGTCTGAAGCATTTATTTGAGTATTGTTCCCCGAAAGGCCATCATGCACGTCAATTCTCACCACAAACAGGATTCCCGCACTTATATTCTTCAGCACACACCATTTACAAAATTCTGGTGCGCCCGCGTATTCACTTCCATTGCCTTTCAGATGCAGGCTGTGGCCGTGGGCTGGCAGATTTATGCCCTGACCGGCAGCGCCTGGTATCTGGGGCTGGTCGGGCTGGCCCAGTTCCTGCCTATGTTCATGCTGACCCTGGTTGTGGGCCACGTTGCCGACCGCTATGACCGCCGCATGGTAATTCGCGTCTGCCAGACCGTGGAGGGGCTGTGCGCCGCCATGCTGGCGCTGGGCAGTTTCAGCGGCTGGCAATGCAAGGAAAGCATCCTGGCCACGGTATTCGTCATGGGAGCCGCCCGCGCCTTCGAGGGGCCGACCATGCAAGCCCTGGTGCCGGGGCTTGTTCCCATAAATCTTCTGTCACGAGCACTGGCCTGGTCCGCGTCGGCAAACCAGACCGCCACCATCATCGGACCTGCCATTGGAGGCCTGCTCTACGCCGCAGGGCCGACAACGGTCTATGCAACAGTCAGCGCCCTGTTTATGGCCGCCAGTCTCTTCATCGCGCTGATCCACATTGATCATCCGCCGCCAAGACGCGAGCCGCCCAGCATAAAATCGCTATTCGCGGGCATCGCCTACATCCGCAATCATCCGGCAATCCTGGGCGCCATATCTCTTGATCTGTTTGCCGTGCTTCTGGGAGGCGCCACAGCACTGCTGCCGATCTACGCCAAGGATATTCTCATGACCGGAGTGTGGGGTTTGGGCCTGCTTCGCTCAGCTCCTGCAATCGGGGCACTGGCAATGTCGATCTATCTTGCCAGAAATCCGCTCCGACGGAGGGTCGGACGGATCATGTTCTGTTCGGTGGCGATCTTCGGCCTGGCCACGATCGTATTCGCCCTGTCGACATCGTTTTTCCTGTCACTGATCGCCCTGGTAATACTCGGGGCCGCCGATGTCATCAGCGTCGTCATCCGCACCTCATTGATTCAGATACAAACCCCCGACGATATGCGCGGACGGGTAAGTGCGGTAAGCTTTATGTTTGTCGGAACATCCAACCAATTGGGGGAATTTGAATCCGGTGCAACCGCCGCCCTGTTCGGTACCGTGCCGGCAGCCCTGATCGGCGGTATAGGCACCATTATCGTTGTCATCACCTGGATGCGGCTTTTCCCCCAGCTAATGAAAACTGACTCCCTTGAAAAACAGGCGGATCGGTCAGGCTGAAATGATGACGTCATGACGGCAAAGAGTGGAATGTAGTGAAATGAAATACTCTAAGAGAGATGTTTCAGAAACGGCCGATCAGGCCAGATAAGCCTTTGAGGACGAATTTAGAACCGAATATCAGGAGCATGCCGACTTGGAAACCATGTCTGTTGAAGAATTTTCTGCTGGATTTTCGCTAACGCCATGGAATTGGACATCTTCAGCAAGGTTTGCTACCCTGTTTGTATTCAAGATTCTTCGCAGCACCGCCACTTTCCCGAGGCTGGCGTCGATTTCGCTCCAACCGTTCCAGACGTTCCTCAAGCCGTTTGAGCCGGGAACGGATACCGTTTCCCATGAAGACCATCGGATGGGAGGGTTTTTCTCCTTCTTTGGCCTCACGATCAGTTATGGATGCCGACGCTCTGCTGAAAGCTGTGGTAAAGGAATAGGTTCGCCGCAACTCATCATCGAAAAGCGCTTTACCAAACCAGGTGAAATCCGAATCATTACTGCAACCGAAGGAACTGCTTGACGCATCGGAGGCAGTCATGACCAGCGTACCGTCATCCTTGAGCGCGTCGACAAATGCACCGGAATAGCAGGCGGATACAACAACAATCCGCCAGCGAATGCCCGACTCGTCCAGCATCCGCCTGAGCATGGAGGGATCGATATCATGGAGAGTCAGGGGCAAGAGTTCGGCTGCAATATGGTTATCCTCGGAGCCGTGGGATGTCAGGTAAAGCAGCAGTATGTCCTCGTCTCTGTTCATGACCTGCCCTACCCTTTTGAGCGACCGCTCCAGGGCCGTGGCAGTGGCGATGGGGTATTTCAACAATGTTTCCGGATTATTGACCAGCAGCAGCGAGCGACCTGAAGTATCGAAACGGCTTCGTAAAAGTCCGCCGATAACCTCCAGTTCTTTCCTGAACACATCCTGGCTGCCATAGCCTGCAAAACCGATGAAATAAAGATCCTCAACCCCTTTCCTGCCCGGCCTGAGGCGTTCCAGAGCATTATCCAGCAGCATGGGCTGGCTATAGATCGTCTCCTCGCTGCCCGGCTCCGTCATGTTTGAAGCCGACGAATCATCGGAGGTCTCGGTCCACAACTCCCCTCTCTGGATATTACAAAGCGGAATAAGTAACGTTACTGCAAAAACCGCCATCGCACCGAACCGGGGAAGCCGCGGCATCCCGGTCATGCGAAAAATTGCCGTAAGGGCGGCCAGGGCCCACCAGCCGAAGAAAGGATAAAAACTATCAAAGCCGGGAGAATATGTTCCGGTAGGCAGCCAATTGTTTTCCACAAAAGCATCGAAGAGTTCGGCCAAGAGATCGATAGGAATCCCCGTAGCCAGACAGGCCAGGGAAAGTGTCAGGGCCAGATCATTCCGGCGCGCCAGACGGGCAATCCAGAGTCCGGCAAGCAGCATGAGCGGGATATGCATGATGACACTGGGAAAGGAGTACAGACTGACATGGCCGTTTGGGCCGACCCGGGCAACAGAAAGCGCCGTGTGCAGGAAGAAATCGAAGAACGCAAGAGCGGTAAATGCACCGGGGGTCGCTATGAAATCGACTGGGGAAACACGGAGAAAAAAAACCAGGAAGACGCCGTTGCGAATGTTGGTTAGAATTCCGGAAATACATCCGATTGGACGCTGACGCGCATGCCGGTCCCCGGTGCAACTCTCCTCATGCCTCACTTCAAAAGAGCTGCCCGCCGTACACATATTTTCCGCTGGGGCATCACCCGGTTGTTCTTCACTCATCCAGACAACCGCCTTTCCAATTGCATTTCATTTTACAGCGCCGTGTTACCCTGTTTTGGAATCAGACGGAAATCCGGATTTTATCAGACGCTACGTGCAACAAATTATCTATGGGACCTCAAAGCGCCATTCGCTGTATTGTTTCTTGCCGGCAAGATCCTTGAGGTCGTCGGGAAAACCATCAACCTTGAATGGAGCGAGCGTGCTCGTACTGGTCACCCCCCTGATGCCCCTGTTGGGGTCATTGATGAGATTCCATTCCTTGCCGGTCATGGGGTCGGTGTAGAGGCGCCTCAGGTAACGTTTTGTCGTCGTGGAACGCGGATCGCTGAGCAGGTCCTTCAGATCGCGGAGCGGGGTGGGCTGCTGGCCTGCCGGCACCTTGTACCAGCGGGTAATGGCATCCTTGATCTGGGTGCCGCGAAAAAGCAATTCCTCCTCACGTTCCCGCTGTACGATGGTTTTCCAGGATTGCCCCACGGCGGCCATCATGATTCCCATGATCATGATGATCATCAGGGCTAGCAAATACGTGAAACCGCTTCGGTTAAGCTTACTCATGGATGCCGAAGAAGGAAAGAATCGCCTCGTCGAGGCTCTCGCTACTCCTTGACACATCTTGCCCCTCAGAAGCAGGTTCGCAGGCATCCTGCTCCACTGGAGCTTCAAGTAGAGGCGCGTCTGTTTCCTGTGCAGATTGCGACAACTGGATGTCGGCGCCGGAGTCGTTTGCAGAACTTTCATCGGTTGCCGTGCCATTAGCTTCGGAAGGTTTTTTTCCGGACAAGATGCGCTCATCGAATTCACCAGCTTTAAGACGACGCATTACCCCCTTGTGCTGCTCTTTCATCAGCTCTTCCACCACCTCCTCAAGATTATCCATCTTGAGGATATCGGCATAGCTGGTTTTTGCCGAGCAGAGAATCACTCCGCCCTTGTAGAGCAGAGTGACAATATTGGGGATTTCCACACCACTGTCTTCGGTCTGGACGTGAAAAACCTCTCCCTTGTACATAACGTTGTGATTGAATCCAAGAATCATAGTGTTTTCCGTGATTAATCCGACGTAAGCGATTATTCGCCGTAACTGTTGAGAGAACGAATCCTAATCTTTGACTTTTAGCAGTTTCTTAATCTTGGCCACAGCCTCCATGGCATCGCGGGCATAGAGGTCCGCACCGATCCGATCGGCATATTCCTGGGTCACCACTGCTCCGCCGATCATGGTAAATGCCTGGATTCCGACCGCCTTGAGTTTCTTGATGACGTTATCCATTTCGGTCATGGTGGTAGTCATCAAAGCGGAAAGACCGACCGCATCCACTCCGTACTCTTTGGCTTTGGCAATGATCGTCGCGGCTGAAACGTTTTTGCCGATGTCGAACACCTCGAATCCATGGTTTTCCAGCAGAGTGCAGACTATATTTTTGCCGATATCGTGGATATCCCCTTCAACAGTGGCCATCAGGATCCGGCCGCGGTTCTCCAGTTGCTGGTCCTTCATTTCTTCCTTGAGACGTGCAAAACCGGTATGCATGGTATCAGCCGACTGCATCACCTGAGGCAGGAAGAAGATGTTCTTCTCGAAACGCCGGCCGACCTCCTCCAGGCCGGGCAGGAACCCCTCGTTGCTGACCTGAAGAGGCGCCAGACCTTCGGCCAGAGCCTGCTCCACCAATGCCACGATACCGTCCCGTTCGCCGTTGATAACGGCCTGGGTCAGACGTTCGCGGATATCGAACGGTTTGTCCGATGGCTGAGCCGCTGTCGTGGACGCAGCCTGTTCACCACGATATGCCTCAATATAGGCCGCGGCCTGAAGATCGCGGTTAAGCAATACCATGGATGAACGCCAGGCATCCATCATGGCCTTTTCCTTGGGGTTGATGATGGCCGCATCCAGGCCTGCAGCCATGGCCATGGCAAAAAAAGAGGAAGATATCAACGGACGTTGGGGCAAACCAAAAGAGATATTACTGACCCCCAGCACAGTAGAAAGTCCCAGCTTTTCCTTAACCAGACGGATAGTGCGCAGAGTTTCCGCTGCCCGTTTCTGCTCGGCGCTGACCGTCAGGGTCAGGCAGTCGATGATGATATTCTCATCGGGAATTCCCCGCCGCCGGGCGGCATTACGAATCCGTCGGGCTATGGCCAGCCGTCCTTCGGCGGTATCGGGTATACCCTTGGCGTCCAGCGTCAAGCCGATCACGGCTGCGCCGTATTTCTTTGCCAGAGGCAATACCTTGGCCAGACTCTTGGCCTCACCCGAAACGGAGTTTATCAGCACCTTGCCGTCAGCCGCCTTGAGACCGCGCTCCAGGGCCGCAGGATTGGAGGAATCCAGCACAATCGGCACACTGGCGGCTCCGCTGACGCAAAATACCGCCCGTTCCATGGCAGCCGGTTCATCAATTCCCGGCGCCCCCACATTCACATCCAATAACGTGGCTCCCATCTGCACCTGGTCCATAGCCTCGCGGCGGATATAGGAGATTTTGCCCTCCTGCAATTCCTGGGAGTAGAGTTTTTTGCCGGTGGGGTTAATGCGTTCTCCGATAATGGCGGTTTTCTCACCTGCGCCAACTGCGGTCCAACCACCACGGCAGGAGAGCAGAGTTACTCCCTTCAGGCGTTTCTGTTCACGCCATGGCTCCTGACGTTGACCAAGGGCATCCTTCATGGCACGTATATGTGCGGGAGTGGTACCGCAACAGCCGCCGATAACCCGCACTCCCAGGGCAATCAATCGGTCGTGGTAGGCGGTCATCTCCTGAGGAGTTCCGGGAAAAACAGTAACGCCATCGACCAGCAGCGGCAATCCCGCATTTGCCTGGGATATGAGCGGTAACCCGGTCACGGCGCGCATGCGGGAGAGGATGCCATAAATACCATCAACGCCCAGCCCGCAGTTGGAACCGACCAGATCGGCGCCGGCAGCCGCCAGGGTAATGGCAGCCGATTCGGGCGGAGTCCCCAGCACGGAACGAGCGTTGTCATCAAACGTCAGCATGGCAATAACCGGAATTGCGGCTGAAACCTCGCGGATAGCTATCACCGCTGCGCGGCACTCCTTGATATCCAGGAAAGTTTCCAGGCTGATCAGATCAACTCCTGCCGAGATCAGAGCCTGTGCCTGATCACGGAAGGTAGCTTTCATGTCGTCAAAGGATACTTCGCCAACCGGTTCCACGAATTGGCCAGTCGGCCCAATGGAAGCGCCCACATAGGCCCTGCCCCGCGCTTCACCGCGAGCAATCTCCACGGCCCGGGCATTGATCTCGGCCAGACGCCCTTCCAGACCGTAATGGGCAAGCTTGAATCGCGACCCGCCGAAAGTATTGGTGATAATGATGTCTGCGCCGGCTTCGATGTACTCCCGGTGTACCGATGCCACAACCTCGGGCATGGTCAGATTGAGTTCCTCGGGAGACTGACCCGGCTTGAGTCCTCGCTCCTGAAGCATGGTACCCATGGCACCGTCAAGAATCAGCACCCGTTCCTGGATAGCTTCGCGGAATGATTTAATCATGGTTTTCCTTTTACTGTGTCCGGCTTTGATGATTTTTCCGCTGTGACAGCGGATGATTTGGGTACTGCTTCCAATGAATAGTCGGCGGTCAACGGGCCGGACAGGTCCAGGTGTTCCAGCACAACCTTCCCATCTCCCGCAACCGTCAAGCGCACCCTGGTAATTTTTGGAAAATTGATGCAGACCGTATCAACAATGGAGTAGACAGCCATCATCTCGGCGGAACTGCCTGCCGGCATTTCGTCCACGAAATTCCGGCTCACATCCACCACGGCCGTATTGCCCTCGATCCGCACAGCATTCACCACGGAACCTTCGGGCAGCGCTTCGTCCAACTCTCCCAAAGGACCGTAAAAAAGCTCGTCCAACGTTTCCTTGATGCAAAACGTCGTATCTGCGCACGTTTCCAACTCACGCGCCTCCCGTGACAAACGGCTCCCGTCGGCCACGAAAAAAAGCACCACCGTACGCTTTCCCGAAGGATGCTGAACAGTCGGCGTCGGATTAATCATCCAGGTGGCACGGTACTTGTTCCAGAGCAGCGCACCAAAAACAAGGGCGATGATCAGGAAGGGAACCAGCAGGTTTATCGTATTTCGTTTGCGTCGTACCGGCGACATAGGTCAGTCTTCCTCCTGCTCGTCATCCAGATTCACTTGATACACATCGCCCAAACGGCCACCCAGAAAACGGTTCCCTACCCGTATGAAAGCGGCGGGGATATCACTGACAAAATAGTGATGGTTACCCTTTTCTGTAGCGGGACGCATCAGTTTCTTTTTCAACAATATCTCGGTCACACTCCGGGCGGTCTCTTCGGCCGAATCAACCAGGGTTACATCCGGCCCCATGGTTTCGGTAATAATCGATTTCAGCAACGGATAGTGGGTACACCCCAGCACCAGTGTATCCACGTTCGCTTCTTTCAGATCCTGAAGATAGCTCTGGGCCGTCAACCGCGCTACTTGATTGTCGGTCCATCCTTCCTCGGCCAGTGGCACGAAAAGCGGACAGGCGCGAGTCAGTACCTCGGCATCAGGAGCCAAACGCTTGATGGCACGGGTATAGGCACTGCTTTTGATGGTGCCGGACGTACCAATGACACCGATACGACCGCCACGGTTTACCTCCACCGCCCGTCGGGCACCCGGCTCGATCACCCCCACCACCGGAATGGGAAAATGCCGTTTAAGTCCGTTCAGAGCAACAGCTGAAACGGTATTACAGGCCACCACCAGAAGTTTTATATCACGCCTCGCAAGAAACGAGGTAATTTCATGGGCATAGCGAATTACCGTCTCTGGCGACTTGGTGCCATACGGCACCCGGGCCGTATCGCCAAAATAGATTGTGTCCTCTTGGGGCATGGTCTTGATTATTTCACGCAAAACCGTTAAACCGCCAACCCCTGAATCAAATATGCCGATGGACCGCCAGGACACGATAAATGGTATTCCCTTGTCTGTGTTGGTAGGATGCAAACGAAATGTGAATTATAGACCTTTTTTTACGGCAGAGGCAAGCCATTTGGCGCATTCACCAGGGCTCCGTCAAAGTTAGTACATCATACGCTACCCCCCCAACGGCAAATCCCTTGACAAATCCGGGGCCACTGATTAAATTCAGAATAGATTTAGCACTCTTGGAGCATGAGTGCTATTTTTTTGAGGCCTGAAAATGAAAGTAGAGCTATCAACAAGAAGCAGACAAATTCTTGAGGCGGTTGTCGAGGATTACATTGCCACGGCAGAACCGGTCGGTAGCAGCGCCGTTGCCCGCCGACACGCCCTGACGCTTTCACCGGCAACTGTTCGTAACGTGATGGCAAATCTTGAGGAGCTTGGTCTGCTGACCTCGCCACACACTTCTGCGGGCAGGATACCGACAGAAAAGGCCTACCGTTTCTATGTTGATTCGTTGGTGGAGCTCCGCAAGGTAAGCCGCGAAGAAAAAAAACAGATCATCCGGCGTTGCCGCCAGGCAGGCTCCGGACTGACTGACATTCTTAAAGAAACCAGCCGCGCCCTTTCATCCCTGTCAAATTACATGGGAATTGTGGTGGCGCCCAGTTTTACATCCGATGTTTTCCGCTATATCGAGTTTATTCATCTAGGCTCCCGCAAAGTGCTGGCAATTCTGGTTTCCCGCAACGGATCGGTGCAAAACAGACTGGTGGAGACTGACGAGGATCTCTCCCCGGACGATCTTGTCAAAATGGGCAATTATCTGAATGAGTTGATGCAAGGGTTGACGATATTCGAGGCCAGGGAACGGATTTTGGCCGAAATGAAAAAAGAAAAGAACCAGTATGACCATCTCCTGTCTCAAGCGCTGCGGATCAGTAAGCAAGCTGTGACAGTGGAACATGATGAGATATTCGTAGAAGGGCAAGCCCGGATCCTCGATCAACCAGAGTTCAATGATGTGCACCGGATGAAGGATATTTTTCGAGCCTTTGAGGAAAAAGGGCGCCTGCTGCAATTGCTTAGCCGCTGCATGTCGGCCGAGGGTGTACGCATCTATATCGGCTCCGAAGCCCCGGTCAGTCAGATGGCCGGTATCAGCCTGATCACCTCACGCTTTGTTACCAGCAGTAATACCGTGGGCATGCTTGGAATAATCGGCCCCACCCGCATGGGCTATTCCAGCGTCATTCCCATCGTAGACTATACAGCCCGCCTGGTAAGCCGTTTATTGAACAGCGACTGACTCCACCGGACGTGATAAAACACAAAAAAGGACTTGCTGAATCATGAAAAAGCACACTACGGAAGAAAAAAAACCATCAGATGCAACCGCTCCGGAACAGGAACTACCCTGCGTTGACAGTCCCCCCATTGCTGAAACCATCACCCCGGAAGAACGTATTTCCCAGCTGGAAGAGCAACTGGCTGCAAAAACAGCCGAGTGCCGCGAAAACTGGGACAAGTTTCTGCGTGAACGGGCCGATCTTGAAAATTACCGTAAACGGGCCAACCGCGAAAAAGAAGAACTGCTCAATTATGGCACCAAATCGCTCATTGAAGAAATTTTGCCCGTGGTGGATAATCTGGAACGGGCTCTGTCTCATGCCAGTGAAAACGGTCTGACCGGACTAATGGAAGGTGTCCAGATGACCCACAGCATGCTGATTACGGCTCTTAAAAAATTCGGGGTCGCCCCCATTGAGACAACCGGGGCTGTTTTTGACCCCTCCTTTCACCAGGCCATGACCCAGATTCCGACCGACCAGCAGCCTCCAAACACAGTGGTGGATGAGTTCCAGAGAGGTTATATGCTCAAGGACAGACTGCTGCGGCCTGCAATGGTATCAGTTGCTTCAGCCCCCAAGTAAAGCCGTTATCAGATATTAAAGGAAATTTTTATCATCTGTAACTTGAAATCCGGAATATATTTTTCCGATGCCCTTGTTTTTTACTACAGCGATGACTAACCTTTTAAGAGTAGACAGAATTGATAAGGAGGATGTTAGATTATGAGTAAAGTGATCGGAATCGACCTTGGAACCACCAACTCCTGCGTTGCAATCATGGAGGGTGGTGAGCCAATTGTAATCGCCAACTCCGAAGGGAGCCGCACAACCCCGTCAATGGTTGCTTTTGCCGACAATGGTGAGCGCCTTGTCGGACAACAGGCCAAGCGTCAGGCTGTTACCAACCCGGAAAACACCCTGTATTCCATAAAGCGCCTGATTGGCCGGAAATTCGATACTGAAGCGGTTAAAAGAGATATTGCCATATCACCCTTCAAAATCGTCAAGGCTGACAACAACGACGCCTGGGTTGAAGTACGCGACAAACGCTACTCCCCCCCTGAAATTTCCGCCATTGTTTTGCAAAAGATGAAAAAGACCGCAGAAGATTACTTGGGCGAAACCGTTACCGACGCTGTAATCACCGTACCAGCCTACTTTGACGACTCACAGCGCCAGGCCACCAAAGACGCTGGCAAAATCGCCGGTCTCAACGTGCTCCGCATCATCAACGAGCCGACCGCCGCAGCCCTGGCCTATGGTCTGGACAAGAAAAAAGAAGAGAAAGTTGCTGTCTTTGACTTGGGAGGCGGCACGTTCGACATCTCTATCCTTGAGTTGGGCGACGGTGTATTCGAGGTTAAATCGACCAACGGCGACACGTTCCTCGGCGGCGAGGACTTCGACCAACTGGTGATCGACTGGATTGCCGATGAATTCCATAAGGATCAGGGCATCAACCTGCGTGGCGACAAAATGGCTCTGCAGCGCTTGAAAGAAGCTGCTGAGAAAGCCAAGTGCGAGCTGTCCACTTCCATGGAGACCGACATCAATCTTCCCTTCATCACAGCCGACGCATCCGGCCCCAAACATTTGAACATGAAGATTTCCCGCGCCAAGCTGGAATCAATCTGCAGCGAACTGTTGTCCAAACTGGAGGGGCCTTGCCGAACCGCCATGAAAGATGCCGGTTTATCAGCATCCGATATTGATGAAGTTATCCTGGTGGGCGGCATGACCCGTATGCCTTCGGTACAGAAAAAAGTGGAGGACATCTTTGGCAAAACCCCCAATCGCGGAGTAAATCCGGATGAAGTTGTGGCCATTGGCGCCGCCATCCAGGGTGGCGTACTGAAAGGCGATGTAAAGGATGTTCTGCTGCTGGATGTAACCCCGCTCTCACTCGGCATCGAGACACTGGGCGGTGTATTGACCAAGCTGATCGAAAAGAACACCACCATCCCCTGCCGTAAAAGCCAGGTTTTTTCAACGGC
>WSSedB1CaDRAFT_10000895_pt1 | contig 12115 bp, 11 predicted proteins | sample WetSurSB1Cattail_FD_9460 | JGI IMG/M metagenome (IMG submission 9460)
GCTCGCCCGCCTGCATCAGGTGCCGCAGATAGGCGCGCGTGTAACGCCGGCAAACCCTACAATCGCATGTAGGGTCCGGCGGATTCTGATCTTCCGCAAACTGGCGATTCTTGATGTTGACGCGCCCTTCGCTAGTGAACAAGAGGCCGTGGCGCGCAGCACGCGTGGGCAGTACGCAGTCCATCATGTCGATGCCCATGCGCGCGTACCGCTCAATCTCGTCCGGGTAGCCGACGCCCATCACGTAGCGCGGCTTGTCCTTTGGCAGCAGCGGCAGTACCTCTGCAATCACTTCTAACGTAGCCCGGCGGGGCTCGCCGACGCTCAGTCCACCAATAGCGTAACCGTCGAAGTTCATCTCCACGAGCCGCTCGGCGCTCTCCTTGCGCAGATCTGTATACATGCCCCCCTGCACGATACCAAACAGGCTCTGCGTGCGACCGCCGAACTCCTCGCGCCATGCCACCTCGTGCTGGTGCACGCGGAAGTAATCGAGCGACCGCTGCGCCCAGGCCATCGTCAGCCGAAGGCTCTCCTCTGCGCGCTCGCGGGTGGCAGGATACTCAGTGCACTCGTCGAAGGCCATAGCGACGTCCGCGCCCAACGCGATCTGCACGTCCATCGAGTGCTCTGGCGTGAAGAAGTGGCTACTGCCGTCCAGATGCGAACGGAAGCGCACGCCTTCGTCCGTGACCTTACGCAGCTGCGCCAGACTGTAAACTTGGAAACCGCCCGAATCCGTAAGCATGGCGCGCGGCCAGCTGATAAAGCGATGCAGCCCGCCCATGCGTCGGATAGCCTCGTGGCCCGGCCGCAAATAAAGGTGATAAGTGTTGCCGAGGATGATTTGCGCGCCCAGGGATTCGACCACATCCTGCGCGACAGCCTTGACCGAGCCGGCCGTGCCCACCGGCATGAATACCGGGGTCTCCACCGTCTGGTGCGGCAAATCGATCTGCGCGCGGCGTCCGCCGGCTCTGGTTTCCTGCATCAGATTGAACTTGAGGCTCACAGATCGATTCTACCGGGCCTTCGGCTCGGTCGTGTGCCAAGCGTCGCCGTCCACCAGCACCACCGCATTCGCATCGCCTTGGCTATGTTGCCTCAGTCGGTCTAGCAGCTGCGCCACGGTTACGTTGTGGCGGGGAACAAAAAGTTGCGGCGCAATTTCATAAAGCGGGACCAGTACGAACGCGCGCTCGGCCAGACGGGGATGGGGAATTTCGAGCGCAGCCTCGTGGAGTACCAAGTCTCCTATCAGCAGAATATCTAGATCGAGCGTCCGCGGTCCGTTGGCGAAGCTGTTTGTCCTGTCACGACCAAATTCTCGCTCAGTCATCAATAGTGCTCCGAGAAGTTCAAATGGAGAGAGCTTCGTCTCAAGCGCAATCACGGCATTCGTAAAACGCGGCTGCTCGGTGTAGCCCACGGGGGCAGTTGAGTAGAGCGCTGATCGCCGCACTACGCGCCCCAGCGTAGCCAGACGGGCAGCGGCCGCAGCCAACGTGACTGCCGGCGGCCCGGCTACGCTGGCAAGGTTCGCCCCCATTCCGATATATGCTGTGCGCATTGCAATTCCAGACTATCGCGCTCTGGCACTCAGACACCCGGCACGGGCAGCGCATGCGCTCTTTCTGTTAGCATCCTTTTCGGAGAACATTGCCGCATGGACGCTCTCAGCACCGCGGGCCTCGGCGCCCGCCGCAACGAAGATATCGCCCTCGATCTACTCAAGTTTCTGGCCGGCACCACCGGTGTGGGCCGTCCCGCTGCCGGTTCCACCGGATTCAGCGGTGCCGCCGCCCCCAAGCCGGAAGAGCATGTGAACCAGTTGCTCGAGCTCTACTCGCGCTGCCTGAAGGCCGTGGAAGGAAAAGGGGCTGCACAATAGCTGGAAAGCCCATAACGCGCGTTGCCGTCGCCGGCGCAGGAGCCTTTGGCCGCAACCATCTTCGTGTCTACCGCGAACTTGAGACGGCCGGTCTGCCTGTGGCGCTTATTGCCGCACTAGAGCCCGATCCCGCGCGCGCTGCGGGAGCCGTTGAGCAGTATGGCATTCCGGTCTTTGCCACGCCGGATGCTTTGCTCGCGGCAGACCTGCATTTGGACGCGGCCAGCGTGGCTGTCCCCACTATGCATCACCACGCGGTGGCTTCGGCTCTGCTCGATGCCGGGCTCGATCTCCTGGTGGAAAAGCCGCTGGCAGCTACGCTCGCTGAAGCCGATGAGCTTGTGGCGCTGTCCGAAAAAAAGAACCGTATCTTGCAGCCGGGACACCTGGAACGCTTCAACCCAGCCGTGCTGGCCGTGCAGCCACAGCTGCGCCGGCCCATGTTCTTTGAGGCACACCGGCTCTCGATCTTTACGCCGCGCGCGCTCGATGTGGATGTCGTGCTGGACCTTATGATTCACGACCTCGACATCGTGCTTACTTTCGCCAACTCGCCGGTGCGCGAAGTGCGCGCTGTGGGCCTGCCGATTCTCTCACCGCGCGTGGACATAGCCAACGTCCGCGTCGAGTTTGAGTCAGGCTGCGTTGCCAACTTCACTGCCTCGCGCGTTTCCACTGAACGCGTGCGCAAGTTGCGCTTCTTTGAGCCGCGCCAGTACGTCTCGATCGACTATGCGCGCCGCGACCTGCTCGTCATCCGCCTCGACGGCAGCGTGCCGCAGGAGATTGCCGCAGCGCTCGAAGGCGGCCGCATCGATCCGGCTGCGCTTGCACAACTGGCCGCTAGCGTGGGCCAGTCGGCCGCCGGGCCGGGCCTCTCCTTCGTCAAGCCGACGGTCGCCCCGGGCGAGCCACTGCGGCTCGAGATAGAATCATTTCTAAATTCAGTCCGCGAGCGCACTGCCCCGCGCGTAACTGCGCGACAGGGACGCAACGCGCTTGCGCTGGCACTCGAGATTCAGGCCTCCATGGCCGCACATGCGGAGCGCGCAGGACTGAAGGACTTCTTCGAGCCCGGAGCTTAATCTCTCATCACGCGATGCCCAGCACTCGGTTCACAAAGCCCACCACATACTTCCACAACAGGTAGTAGGCGGCCAGAACACAGGCGAACACAAACGCGATGAGCGGATACGAAACGTAGCACGCTTCGAACCACGTCACTCCACCAGCGCCCAGTTTCAGCAACCCTGAACACGAAGCGGCCACCGTTCCTGCTGGCAGAAGCAGCAGCGGCAGCACTACACCGTGCGGGCCAACGGCCAGATGCGTGCGCGCATGTGAGCCAAGCCACAGCATGTTCCACAGCGCCCACAGACACGGCACCAGCGCCATGGGAAATACGAGTCCGCGCTCGATAGGAAATGGAACCTGGAGTCCCAGGCGCAGCACGATAAAGCCGATGAGCATCAACGGCAATATCAGAGTGGGCACAAATGCTCCCGCCAGAAATGCTCGCAGATATGGATGTGCATTCATAACGACCTCACCTCCCGCGGGTTGATGCGCCCACGCCTTCACAGGTAATACAGCAGAACCGGGATCGCGGCGGGAAAAACGAAGCCGAAGGCCGCGACTCCGACCGCCAGCGCCCAGTCAAACCACGGTGGCGACGTCCACCGCACTTCCATCCGCAGCTGCATGGCCGGCCACAAATTGCGTGCCGGCTCCACTTCCCCCACTTGCGGCAGAGACTGCCTGAGAAGCGCTCGCATTAGCTCGTCTTCGCGTTCGTTCATGGTTTGATTCCCTGCCTTTCCAAGTCTCTTCGCAGTAGTCGCAGTGCGCGAAACACGCGAACTTTGACGGCCGCAACCGTAATCTCCAAGGCGTCTGCGATTTCTCTGTGCGGCATTTCCTCCACTACCGCCAGCACAGCCGCCACACGCAGCTTGGGCGGTAATCGGGCAAACGCATGCGCTGTCTTGCGGCGAATCTCTTCAGCTACTGCTGGATCGCCTGGTATCGGTGCGGACACATCCGAGGGCAAGCCCGTCTCGTGCCGTTGCGCCCGCATCCAGTCCAGCGCCGCATGCGTCGCAATCGTGCGCGCCCACGCTTCGAATCCCCTTGCCGGGTCAAACCGTGCATGCGCCTGGTGGATGCGCCAGAACGTTTCCACGGTTAGGTCTTCGGCCACGGTCGGATTGCGAACCAATCGCAAGATCCACCCGTAAACCGCACGCTGATGCGAGCGGAAGAGCACTTCGAATGCAGTTCCGAAGGTCGCAGGGTTGCCGCGCCGGAACTCCTCCAGAACGTCACTGGCTGCAATCTCCATCGCCTCTTCCCATCTCTATCTGCATTTACGCGGGTTCGACGCACAAGGTTACATCCGCAGCCGACTCCTTAGCGTGCATCATTAACATAAAGCGATTTTTTAGAACCTATTCGTGCGAAGATCCCTCTTGACAGACCGCGCACCGGGCTTTAGCGTTGCCTCCCGTAGGGCAGGTGGTCATTGGCGCGATCTGAACGCCGTAAAGAAGCACCCTGCCGGAGGGGAACCCCATGAACAACCTTGGATTGCGACTTGCCGCGGCCGCGTTGGCCTGCTTTGCAACTGCCGGCGCCGCGTATGCTCAGGACGCCCAGAAGCCTGCCTATCTCGACACCAGCCTGCCGGCCGAGCAGCGCGCCGCGGACCTGGTGCACCGCATGACGCTCGAAGAGAAGGCCAGCCAGCTCGTTAACCAGGCGCGCGCCATTCCGCGGCTCAACGTACCTGCCTACGACTGGTGGAGCGAGTCGCTGCACGGCGTTGCAGTCAATGGAACGACGGAGTTTCCTGAGCCGATCGGCCTGGGCGCCACGTTTGACCCTGCAACGATTCACCAGATGGCCGTCGCCATCAGCACCGAGGGACGCATCAAACACGTGCAGGCGGTTCGCGCGGGCCACAGCGACATTTTTGAAGGCCTCGACTTCTGGGCTCCCAACATCAACATCTTCCGTGACCCGCGCTGGGGCCGCGGGCAGGAGACCTACGGCGAAGATCCGTTCCTCACGGGCCGCATGGGCGTGGCCTTTGTAACCGGCATGCAGGGCGACGACCCGCACTACTATCGCACCATCTCCACGCCCAAGCACTACGCAGTGCACAGCGGCCCGGAGCCCTCGCGTCACTCGATCGACGTGCCGATCAGCAAGCACGACGAGATTGATACCTACCTGCCCGCATTCCGCGCCGCAGTAACTGAAGGCAAGGCCGGCTCTGTAATGTGCGCCTACAACTCGATCAACGGCCAGCCCGCCTGCGCCAATCACTTCTTGCTGGAGGACCAACTGCGCGGCAAATGGGACTTCAAGGGCTACGTCGTTTCCGACTGCGGCGCGGTCATCGACATTTACGCAGGCCACAACTTTACACCTGCACAACCGGAGGCCTCAGGGCTCTCGCTGCGCCGCGGCATGGACAACGAGTGCGCCGACTTCTTTGCCAAGCGCGCCGACGACGGCGACTACCGACCCTATCTCGATGCCGTTAAGCAGGGCCTGCTGAAGGAAAGTGAAGTTGACACGGCTGTGACGCGCCTGTTCACCGCGCGGATGAAGCTTGGCATGTTTGACCCGCCAGAGATGGTGCCTTACTCCAAGATCGACGAGAAGGAACTGGACAGCGCGGAACACCGCGCCCTGGCACGCAAGCTCGCCAACGAGACCATGGTGCTGCTCAAGAATGATGGCGTGTTGCCACTCAAGACTCCCAGCGTCAAGATCGCGCTTGTCGGTCCGCTTGCCGATCAGACGAAGTTTCTGCTCGGCAACTACAACGGCATTCCTACGCACACCGTCTCAGTGCTCGAAGGCATGAAAGCGGAGTTCCCACAGGCGACGATTCAGTATGTGGAAGGCACGCAGTTCCTGAGCAAGCGTGCTGCGCCCGTGCCCGCGAGCGCGCTGACCAGCGACGGCAAGCCCGGCGCAAAGGCCAGCTACTCCGAGATGAGCGGCATGGATCTGACCAACCCCACGGCCAAGCCGAAGGTTCTGGCCACGCGCGTGGAAAAGACCATCGATGTAGCCGCACTGTCATTGCCGGCGGAAGTTGCGGGCAAGGGACCGGTGGGCATTCGCTGGGAAGCGTATCTCAACGCACCTGAAACGGGCGACTACAACCTTGGTCTCAACGCTGCAGGTTTCTTCCGCATTTCGCTGGACGGCAAGGATGTGACCATGAACTGGGGCGCCGCCACGCCGGAGACCAAGATCGGCCGCGTGCACCTGGTGAAGGGAATCCCAGCGAAGCTTGTCGTGGAATACGGCCAAATTGGAGTGCCCAAGCCCGTCGCTTCGCTGGTGTGGTCCAAGTACGATCCAGCTCCACAGCCTGAGGCGATCGCGGCCGCAAAGAGCGCTGATGTCATCGTCGCTGTCGTAGGCATCACAAGCGAACTGGAAGGCGAGGAGATGACGGTGAGCGAGCCGGGCTTCAAGGGCGGCGACCGCACCAGCATTGATCTACCCAAGCCTGAGGAGGACTTGTTGAAGGCTCTCTCCGCCACCGGCAAGCCGCTGGTCGTTGTGCTTGCCAACGGCAGCGCGCTCTCGGTGAACTGGGCCAAGGAGCACGCCAACGCAATCCTCGAGAGCTGGTATGCGGGCGAAGAAGGCGGCGCAGCGATTGCCGATACGCTTTCGGGCCGCAATAACCCGGCGGGCCGTCTGCCGGTCACGTTCTACACCGGCGTCGATCAACTGCCGCCGTTTGAGAACTACTTCATGCGCGGCCGCACCTATCGCTACTTTGCTGGCGCGCCGCTCTATCCCTTCGGCTACGGGCTGAGCTACACAACCTTTGCCTACAGCGATCTCGTAGCGCCGAAGGATGCCGTGCATGCGGGCGATCCGGCGGCCTTCGAGGTCACCGTAACGAACACGGGTAAAGTGGCGGGCGATGAAGTCGCGCAGCTCTACCTCAGCTTCCCAAACGAAAAGGGCGCTCCACTGCGGGCATTGCGCGCATTCCAGAGATTGCATCTGGAGCCCGGCGCTTCGCAGAAGGTTAGCTTCCAGCTGAAGCCGCGCGATCTGAGCATGGTGAGCGAAGCAGGTGAACCTATCATTGCTGAGGGCGAGTACACCGTGTCAATCGGCGGCGGTCAGCCCAACACCGCAGCACCAGCCGTCAGCGCGAAATTCAACATCGACGGCAGAGAGGTTCTGCCTGAATAGCAATCAACCATCGCAATACGTGAGGGCGCATTCTTCAGTGGATGCGCCCTCGCTCTTTTTGGGCACGCAGGGAACATTCGCACAGAGTGCGGTGTCTACAAGAACACAGTGGTTCCGATGGGGATGAACGAACACACGCGCTCTGCGACGGCCTCAATGGCACGCCGTGGTGTCGGGCCGTAATCTCCCACCTGTTGCGCCGAAAAGCGCGCAGAGCGGTCACGCCCCTTTGCGTACTTCGAGCCTCCTAATTGGCGCGACTGAAATGCTCAGGGTCTGAGCTGAGCGAGCAGGCCCTGAGTTCAGGAGGCGCATATGTTTGAAGACTCCACCTTCGAATCAAACGGCAGAATCCGCACTCGCAGCCGCGGCTGGATGATCGCCACGTTGATCTTCAACGGATCGATCCTCCTCGCCCTGATCCTAATCCCCCTCATCGACCCTGAGACGTTGCCGCGGCAGGCGCTGTCGTTTCTGCTGACCGCGCCGCCTCCGCCACCCGCACCGCGATCCAAACCTGAGCAACCACCGGCAACGCGTCCCTTCCATGGCACACCGGAGATGATCGGCTCCACGCTTGTCGCGCCCCGACAACTTCCGAAGACGTTCACGACATTCGATGGGCCGGAAGCGCCGGCGCCGGTTACCTTGACCGGAATCGAAGGTGCGACGGGGTTGCCCAACGGATTGCGTGACGCATTCGGAAATCGAAAGCCCGCGGCCGTCGTACATCCCGATGTGAAAGCTCCTGTGCGCGTGGCCTCAACCATCGTAGCCGGGTTGCTCATCTGCAAAGTCACGCCCACCTATCCGCCAATCGCCGTGGCTGCACGCCAGGAGGGCACGGTAGTGCTGCAAGCAAAGATCTCAAAGACAGGAAACATTGAGAATCTGCGCGTGGCCAGCGGTCCGCCCATGTTGCAACAGGCTGCGATGGACGCGGTGAAGAACTGGGCGTATCGACCTTACCTGCTGAACGGGCAGCCGGTAGAGGTGGAGACTACGGTCAACGTCGTATTCACGCTCGATCGTTAAGCGACGCCGGCCTGCAGTTTCTCGCGCGTCAAATCATTCCACTGCGCGATGGTGTCCGGCATCGACGGGCTCACGATGCCGGGTGACACGCGCTCCAACACATGCTGCGGCTCTACGCTACCACTCGCATCGCGCAGATTCCCCTTGACCCAGCCCACCGCCGCGAGACCTTCGCCGCCAGTGAATGTCTGTTCCAGATAGAACCAACGCTCGTCCCAGCACACCAATCGTGATGTAATCTCGAACGCGGAGAACAGCGGCAGAGAGCGGCGATAAGTTATCCAGACGGCACCCACCAGCGGCTGCCAGCGTGCTCGAATGATGTGTTCGATGAGACCGACGCGCGCCAGCAAATGGGTGCGTGCGTAGTCCATCACATTCAGGTAGCGGCCGTTGTTCATGTGCAGGTTGAAGTCAATGTCGTTCGGCCATACGCGCATACGGATGCGGTCCTCGTCCAGTACAGCCATGCGCGGCAGAGGTCTCACATGCTGGCGGATGGCGAGAGCCGGAATGCGAACAAAGTTGATGAGGTGCGCCACCTGATCGTCTCCGCCCCCAGTGTAGAAGACTGCGCGGCTGGCGCGAGCCTCGCCTCATCGGCGACAATCCTTTTGCCATGGCAAATCTCACACGCCGCACTTTTCTCGAATTAGCCTCTGCTGCTGCCGTAGTCACTGCTTCCTCGGACCTGACAGCCACTACGCCACGCCGGCGCGTACTTGTCGGTAGCGGCACCAAAGACGGCATCCTGGCCTACGACTGGGATGCGGCCACGGGCACGCTCAGTGCGGCGGGCGTGGCCGCGCACATCGACACGGTGGACTGGCTGACCGCTTCGCCAGACGGAAAGTACGTGTTTGCAGCGTGCGAGGTGGACAGCTTCAACGGGAAGCCTACAGGCGAAGTTGCCGGCTTCCGCGTGAACGGCGACAATCTGGAGCCACTCTCCACCCAGAACTCGGCGGCAAAAGGCACGTGCCACATTGCGCTCGACCCGAGCGGCCGTGTGCTGCTCTCGGCCGACTACGGCGGCGGCAGCGCGGCGAGTTTTCTTGTCACCGACGGCAAGCTCAGCACCGCCGTATGGACCGAACACTACACCGTGCACGGGCCCAACGCCGACCGCCAGGAAGCGGCGCACGCGCATTTCTGCTCGTTCTCGCCGGACAGCCGCTTCGCTTACGTCAACGACCTAGGCGGCGACGCAATCCACATCTACCGCATTGACACTGCAACCGCGCAATTGACCGCCGCGAGCACCTTCCACGCAGCGCCCGGCGCGGGACCGCGCACGCTGCACTTTCATCCCAATGGGCACACCGCGTACAGCGTGAACGAACTGGTCTCGACGGTAGACATACTGTCGTGGAGCAATGCAGACGGCGGCCTGACGCGCGAGACGACGATTCCGCTGCTGCCTGCCGACTACAACGGCCCCACGCGCGCCTGCGACGCGGTGATCACGCACAATGGGCACTTTGTCTATTTCGCCAACCGCGACAATGACTTTCTCTATAGCTTCAAGGCGGATGTGAAGACCGGCGCTCTCACGCCGATGAAGCGCTCCAACTGCGGCGGCGAAATCCCGCGCAACTTCGTGCTCGACCCCACAGAACGCTGGATGCTTGTCGCCAACCAGGACTCAAATTGCATCAGCATATTTGCGCGTGAGCCGGAGACGGGCCTGCTGTCTGAGGCGGGCAAGAGCGTCACTGCTCCGAAGCCGATGCGGATTCTGTTCCTCTGATTTCGATGGCTTGAAGAATGGCGATCTAAGCGCCTTGCAACGCGGGACTGCCTACGGTGAGTGCGGACCGCCCTTCCGATTCTTCGGCCTCGGCCACCGGCACGCGTACCATCTCCCAGGCAGAACGGTCCTTGAGCAACCGCGAAACCAGTGCGGTGTGCATCGCGTGCCCGGCGCGCTCGGCCACTACGTGGCCTTCAATGCGGCGGCCGGTAAGCGCCAAATCACCGATCAGGTCCAACACCTTGTGGCGCACAAACTCGTCGTCGAAGCGCAGCGGACCGTTCTCCGGTCCCTTGGGTCCCATCACGATGGCGTTCTCCGGGCTGGCGCCGCGGATCAGGCCCATGTCGCGCAGGCGCTGCTCGTCTGCCTTGTAGCCAAAGGTGCGGGCTGCTGCGATCTGGCTGCCGTACGTCTCCGTCGCAAGATCGATGCTCGTTTTCTGGCGGCCAATCGGCGCGGGAAAGTCGATGATGTACTGCACGCGGTATCCCCGGCCCGGATAGACGCCGATGAACTTGTTGCCTTCGCGCACTTCGACGGGCTTAACAATGCGCATGGTTTCGCGACGGCGGCGCTGAGTACGAATGCCCGCGCCGAGGAAGGCCTCCACGTAGGGGAGCGCGCTGCCGTCCAGGATGGGCAGTTCCAGGTTGTCGAGCGCGACGATCACGTTGTCGATGCCCATGCCGATGAGCGCCGAGAGCAGGTGCTCAGTGGTGGAGATCAGCACGCCCTGCCGCATCAGACTGGTGGCATAGCTGACCTTGGCCACGTTGCGCCCGATGGCTGGAATCTCGAAGTCGTCGAGGTCAGTACGACGGAAGACGATGCCCGAACCGGCGGGCGCTGGCAACAGACGCATAGTAACCGGCGCTCCGGAGTGCAAGCCCACTCCTGTGAATTCCAGGGGCTCAGCTATCGTCTGTTCCAAGTGTGCGGACGGTGCCAAACTAACGTCTCCAACTGCGGACAAATTTGCAACCGCTAGATTAGACGGCAAATGCGAAATCTGATTGTGGCAATTTTGCAACACTTTTGGGCCAGAATGGCCGCACTTCGCGCTTCTATATGTCCAACTTCCACGGAATCAGCCGCCTGATGAGAGGTCGGAGGTGCCCGCGGGTGCAACAGAAGCAGCAAAAAAACAATTCTGAACAAGGCTTCGGCGTAGAATCGAAAGGACTTTTGATTGCACTGTGAGGACGGTTTACCGATGTCCTTTAACTCCACGCTCCCTGTTCCCATGCGCGCTCTGCTGGCTGGCGCGCGCCGCAAGCAACCTGCGCTCGTCGACCTGACCCGGCGACTGGTGTTGGCCGAGTCGCCCTCGGACCAGAAGGCTGCAGTGGACGCTTGCGTCGCTCTTACGACGGAACATATCCGCTCAATGGGGGGTCGGGTGAAGCTGCATCGCCAGCGGGCTTACGGCAATGTGCTGGAAGCGCGGTTTGGGCCGCGCCACCGAGCTGGCTCCGGCGAGAAGCCTATTCTGTTGCTCGGACACCTGGACACCGTGTGGCCGCTGGGCACAGTGGAGCTGATGCCTTGCCGGGTTGCCGACGGGCGGTTATGGGGACCGGGCACGCTAGACATGAAAACCGGCGTGGCAATGGCGCTGACAGCCCTGGAGATGCTGGCCGAAGCCGAGTTGCTGCAACGCGAGATCGTGCTGTTGCTCAACTCCGACGAGGAAGTGGGCAGTCCGATTTCACGGCCCATCACTGAAGCTCTGGCGGCTGCGTGCTCAGCGGTCTATGTGCTGGAGCCTGCGCAGGGGCTGGCTTATAAGACTGCACGCAAGGGCACGGGGGACTGGCTCATCGAGATCCAGGGCAAGGCTGCACACGCGGGTGTGGATTTTGAGAAGGGCGCCAGTGCGCTGCGTGAGCTGGCGCGCGTGATCGAGACGGTGAGCGGTTGGACGGACCTCAAACGCGGCCTGACCGTCAGCGTAGGCACGGCTGGCGGCGGCACCAAGACCAACGTGATTCCGGCCGAAGCTTGGGCCGAGGTGGATGTGCGCATTGCGCGCAAAGGCGACGCGGCGCGTATCGAGCGCAAGTTTGCTGCGCTGAAGGCCGAGGACAGGCGCTGCGCGTTGACCGTGACGGGCGGCATCAACCGCCCGCCAATGGAGCGCACGCGCGGCACCGTACGGCTCTACCAACAGGCGCGTGCACTGGCCGTGGGGCTGGGAC
>WSSedB1CaDRAFT_10000896_pt1 | contig 12111 bp, 7 predicted proteins | sample WetSurSB1Cattail_FD_9460 | JGI IMG/M metagenome (IMG submission 9460)
ATTGACAGTCCCTGGCTGCCTAGATGGTATGGTTCAAGCATAATTGATTACTATGCTGATCCGGAAATCTGGTTCAATTCAAACGTGAAGGCAATGAAGGAATTCCCTGAAGTCATGTTTTTACCGGGGTTCTGGGCTGAATTTGGTATGTGCACCGAGCCATCAGCGTTTGGTTCCAAACTAGTCTGGAGTGAAAACGATTTCCCGTACCCGTATAAAATTAGCTCTAATCCGGAAAATATTTCCGGCCTGTTAAAACCTAATGTAAAAACCGACGGCCTTCTGCCGTTTTCAATAAACCGGATGCTAAGATTTGAGGAGAGGATAAAGCAGAACGACTGCAGGTTTAGATTTGCGACCAGCCGTGGTCCTTTGAATATTGCATCATTCCTGTTCGGGATGACCGATTTCATGCTTGCCCTTACCATTACACCCGACGAGGCGCAGAAAGGACTTACTACCATTACCGATTTTGTAATTGACTGGCTGAGTCTTCAGTTTGAGAAATTCAGGGATATTGACGGGATACTTATTCTCGATGACATTGTTGGATTTCTTGGGGAACCTGATTTTGAGATATTCGTTCTTCCTCATCTGAAAAGGATTTACAACACATTTAATGCAAAAGTAAATTTCTTTCATAATGATGCATCAGGTCTTATCAGTGCAAAATACCTTAAGGAGATGGGAGTCAATCTGTTCAATTTCAGTTTTAACCATTCGATAAGTGAGATCAGGTCTCTGGCAGGTGATTCGGTAACATTGTTAGGTAATATTCCTCCGAGGGATATTCTGGCAATGGGTTCCCCGGCTGATGTCCGGGCAAGCGTCAATAAAATGATAAAGACCTGCGAAGATCATTCCAGAATTATCTGGTCATGCGGAGGTGGGATGTCGCCTGATACCCCAACCGGAAATATCAAAGCATTTATTCAGGCTGTGAAAGAAGCAGATTACACAGGGATTGCCATCCGTTAAAGGTTGCATTGCCATTTGGATCTTCCAATATATACTAACTGAAAACTTAATTTTACTATGTTTGTTTAAACAGAGTGACTATTTTTACAAATTATCAAGATTGAAACTATGAAAATTATATCCTGGAACGTAAACGGACTTCGTGCTATAGCAAAAAAAACCTTTTTCACTGATCTTGAACTTCTGAGTCCTGATATTCTTTGTATGCAGGAAATAAAGGCCCAGGAGACTCATGTTGCCGAAACTCTTGAACCTTTGAAAGGTTATCATATCTATTCAAATTCTGCAGTAAGGCCAGGTTACTCAGGAACTGCAATTATTTCAAAAATCAAACCCCTGAATGTAATGAAGGGCATTAATAAAGAGGAACATGATACTGAAGGAAGGGTACTATGTCTGGAATTGGAAACCTTTTTCCTGGTAAATGTCTATGTGCCGAATTCGGGCAGCGAGCTTAAACGGTTAGGTTACAGACAGGATTGGGATAAAGCCTTTTTTCATTATCTGAAAGATCTTGAAAAGGTCAAGCCTGTAATTGTATGTGGTGATTTTAACGTAGCTCATAAAGAGATTGACCTGGCACACCCGAAAGCCAATTATAATAAAACAGCCGGTTACATGCAGGAGGAGATAGATGGAATGAACATGTTTACAGGAGGCGGACTGGCAGATTCCTTTCGCCGTTTCTATCCTGACAACACTCAGAGATACTCCTGGTGGAGCTACAGAGCCGGTGCAAGATCAAAGAACATTGGATGGAGAATTGATTACTTTCTGGTCAGCGAGTCCTTCATGCCTTCAGTAAAAAATGCTTTTATTCTCGAAGACATAACGGGCTCTGATCATTGCCCTGTAGGTATTGAACTTAATTCATAAAAGAAGCTGAGATTGAGGTTGAGGCTGAAGGCAACAGCTATTGAAACAAGAATTATTATTTTTAAACGCGATCGTGTTAAAAATAAATTTAATTTTCATGCTTTACTATAATGCTCATGTTGTGATCTTCCTTTTAATTTTAGTACTGATTGATTTATATGCATATCAGGCATTTCGTTTTATAACCAAAAGCTACACTAAGACTGCAATTCGCCGGATAAAAATTCTTTACTGGATTGTTTCAGGCTTTTGTTTTATGTTGCTCATTCTTATGCAATTTTCTGACTGGCACGCCTGGAACATTTATTTCAGAACATACAGTTTCGGACTTCTGATCATTCTCATAACTTCAAAAATTGTTCTGGACCTATTCGTTCTTGCTGATGATCTAATCAGATTTTTTCGCTGGTTGTTTATAAAGATATCTTCCTCGTTTAAAAGACCGGAACCCGAAGAAACAGTCCGGAAGGGTATTTCTATGAGCCGGTCTGAATTTATTATCAGGACCGGATTACTTATTGCCTCAATTCCATTCTTCAGCATGATTTATGGAATGATATACAATGCATATAAATACCAGACAAGAAAGCTTCAGCTTAACTTACCTGGTCTTCCTCTTTCATTCGATGGTTTCAAAATAGTCCAGGTTTCCGATATTCACACCGGTAGCTTTTTAAGTACTAAACCACTTACAAGGGCTGTTAAAATAATTAATGAACAAAAACCGGATGTAGTATTTTTTACGGGTGATCTTGTTAATTACCGGCACGAGGAAGCATTGCCATACATGAACATTTTGAATAAAATTGAAGCACGATACGGAGTATTTTCCATATTCGGAAATCACGATTATGGTGATTACACTAAATGGAAAAATAAAGAAGCTAAAGAGAATGACGTTAAGGAATTAAGAGAAATTCATAGCCGGATGGGATGGAATTTGCTTTGGGATGATCACCATTATATTGAACAAAATGGAGAAAAACTAACTATAATCGGTGTTCAGAATTGCAGCAGCCACGGCTTTTCCAATTACGGCAGTCTGGAAAAGGCAACTGAAAATATCAACTACAGCCCTGTTAACATTTTACTGTCACATGATCCTTCACATTGGGACAAAGAGGTAAATAAAAAGTATCCCAATATTGATCTTACCTTATCGGGGCATACACACGGGATGCAATTTGGAGTTGAGGTTCCTGGTTTTAAATGGAGCCCAATACAGTACATATATAAAGAATGGGCTGGTTTGTATAAGGAAAAGAATCAGTATTTGTATGTAAACAGAGGTTTGGGATTTATTGGCTACCCGGGCAGAGTTGGAATTTTGCCTGAGATTACCTTAATTGAACTAAGAAAAGAAAAAATGTAAAGCGTAATAGCTGACTTTCCAAATTTAAATGAATATAAAATACTTATCCCCCGCATTTTGTGTCCTTATTTACGGATGCAGGTATAATAACAGTTTCAATTATTCTAAGTTGCAGGAATACACTCAGATTGATTTCGCAGGTATAAATATTAGACTATATTACATATCATATTAATGTTTTTAATTCTCAGAATGATCATGAAAAAAGCAATATTAAGTCTGGGTTTCATATTTCTTTCTTTTATTATGTTTTCTCAACAGAAATCACTTGATCAGAAGGTTGATTCGGTAATGAACCTGATGACACTTGAGGAAAAAATTGGTCAGATGAACCAGTATAATGATGACTGGACTGCCACGGGTCCCGCAACAGTTGACAATGATAAAGCAACACAAATCAGGAATGGGCAGGTTGGTTCACTTCTTAATTGTATGGGAACCGAACGAACAAGAAGCTGGCAAAAAATTGCCCTTGAATCGCGGATGAAAATTCCTTTAATATTCGGTCAGGATGTTATACACGGATATAAAACGACATTCCCGATTCCTCTTGCTGAATCCTGCAGCTGGGATTTAGATGCAATGGAATTATCGGCACGAATTGCTGCAACTGAAGCAAGTGCAAGCGGCATCCAGTGGACATTCGCCCCAATGGTGGATATTGCACGTGACCCTCGTTGGGGAAGGGTGATGGAAGGTGCCGGAGAAGATCCTTATCTTGGTTCCTTAATTGCAGCTGCCAGGGTACGAGGCTTTCAGGGGAATAAACCAGAGGACATAAATTCGGTAATTGCCTGCGCCAAGCATTATGCTGCCTATGGTGCTGCAATTGGCGGAAGAGATTATAATTCCGTTGACATGAGCGACAGGCTGTTATGGGAAGTTTATTTACCTCCATTTAAAGCGGCAGCAGATGCGGGTGTTGCTACATTCATGACGTCATTTAATGATCTGAATGGAGTACCTGCTACAGAAAATAAATATTTACTTAGTGATATACTTAAAGGTAAATGGGGATTCAAAGGGTTCGTGGTAAGCGACTGGGGTGCTATCGGCGAACTGATAAATCATGGCACAGCTAAAAACAGCTATGAAGCAGCCGAGTCGGCTATTAAAGCAGGTTGTGATATGGATATGGAAAGCCGCTGCTATAAAAATAACCTCGCACAACTGGTGAAAGATAAAAAAGTTTCGATTGCTCTTATAGATGATGCCGTCAAAAGAATTCTACGGGTAAAATTTGAACTTGGACTGTTTGACGATCCTTACAGATATTGTAATCAAATTCGGGAGAATCAGGAACTCAATAATCCGGAGCATCCAAAAGCAGCCAGACAGATTGCTGAAAAAAGTATCGTTCTCCTGAAGAATGAAAATCATTTACTGCCCTTGTCAAAAAATATTAAAACAATAGCTTTTATTGGTCCACTGGTGAAATCGTTAAAACAAAATAAAGGTTTCTGGGATGTTGAAGTGCCAGGTGTAGATTCAAGTTTCATCGTTTCGCAATGGCAGGGTCTGAAAAAGAAAGTAGGCAGTGGCACAACCCTGCTGTATGCCAGGGGCTGTAATATAGAGGGCGATAATAAAGAAGGATTTCCTGAAGCCATAGATATTGCCAAACAGGCTGATGTGGTTATACTAAGCATTGGCGAAAGCCGTGACATGACCGGAGAAGCCAGGAGCCGCAGTAATATAAATATACCTGGTGTTCAGGAAGATTTGCTGAAAGCCTTGTTGGCGACCGGTAAACCAGTTGTTGTATTAATCAATGCAGGCCGGCCACTGGTTTTTAATTACACAGCCGATCATGCAACTGCTATTTTATACACCTGGTGGTTGGGAAGTGAAGCCGGTGATGCCATTGCTGACGTTCTGTTCGGAGATTACAATCCTTCAGCAAAACTGACAATCACATTTCCAGGGAGCGTTGGTCAGATTCCGATTTATTACAGTCATTTTAACACGGGTCGTCCTGCAACCAGTGATACAAATCGATATTACAAATCGGCCTATACTGATTTATCGATATACCCCAAATATGAATTTGGATATGGCTTAAGTTATACCAACTTTAATTACAGCGATTTAAAACTGAGCAAAAAGGAAATGAAAGGAAATGACCAGATAGAAGCATCAGTGACAATTACCAACACCGGGGAATATGACGGGGATGAAATTGTCCAGTTATATTTAAGGGATAGGTTTGGTTCGATATGCAGGCCTGTTGAAGAATTGAAAGATTTCAAAAAAATTCAGCTGAAAAAAGGTGAGTCTAAAACAATCAAATTCATTATTAATAAAGAAAAGCTGTCATTTTACAATCAAAAATTACAATGGGCAGCCGAACCAGGGGAATTTGATTTAATGATCGGGGCTTCATCAAAAGATATTCGATTGAAAGATAGCTTTGAACTTATAAATTAACAGTATAACGAGATATGTTATCCGGTTAATATTTCCCAAAAATATATTCAGAAATATACTTCAGAGTTTATATTTTCAACAGGAATTCCTTTGTCTCTTAAAATGTGATAAACTTCGTAGATCATACTGCCATTACCACACGCATAAAATAACATCTCGGGATCCACAGGATAACCGGATAAAAACTTTGTGACTCTTCCTGTAAAACCCGCGTTTTTCTCTTTTGAAGAACACAAAATATAATGATGAGGATCATAGTCATTTCTGTCGTATGCCTCCTTCGCGGAGCTGACTCCGTGAAGAAGGATATAATTAATTCCGGGATAAGATCTTACAAAACTGTGAAACGGAGCAATACCTGTGCCTGTAGCTATAAATATATGCTTTCGCGAAAAAATGTTGAATGTTTCCAGTCCAAATGATCCGAATGGTCCGTTGACCTGTAGTAACTGACCCGGTTTAACCTGTTTTAGTTGTAATGATACACTGCCCTTAAAAACTTCCCTTACAAGGATTTCGAGATAATCATCATTTTCACCACTGTAAACAGAGTATTCCCTCAGATTTAATGCTCCTTCCAGACCGACAATAATATGCTGCCCGGCTTTAAACTGCAAATTTCCACGGTCAATCCTTAAAACAAATGTGCTTTCAGTTAAGAACCGTATATGCCTTATTTTATATAGCCCTTCATCAACAGCAGGACCTGATACCATTTTTTCTATATACACTATAAGATAATTCCAATTAAGCCTGAAATATCTAAACAACGAGATTATTGGATTGTTCGATCCTGATAATACTTTACAAGGTTATCTTAAATTAAACAATCATTATTCGGGAGATTTGAACTTAAAGACACTGCATTATTTCGGGAAAATGCAAAATATTTGGTTTCCCAACAGGATTCTTACTTAAGTTGACCATGGCTTTTGCCAGTTTATTAGCTGGCATACTCCTGAACTTCTTATAAGATCCCGTTAAAAGAGGGTCTATAAGTTTCATTACACCATAAGCAATTTTCTCAGCCAGTCTGTATTCTTTCCTTTGTCCTACCAAAAACCCTGGTCTGAAATTGTAATCTGTTCCGGGGAAAAATTTCCCGGTGCCATTTTCCATCTCAGCTTTAGTTTTAAGATAAAATCCACCGTTCATGCTTGCGCCGACACTCGAAACATTGACCATTATCTTAACTTTGTTTTCTGAGGCAATGGAAGCAAATGCTATTGGCAGATCTCTGTCTATCCGTCGCTGTTCTTCCTGGCTCCCTGCTTGTTTGATTGTTGTTCCCAGGGCATTAAAAAGAACATCCCCCTGAATTTCGCCTCTAAGGGCAATAATATCTATCATAGGACTTATGATTTCTTTCAGTTTCGGATCACTTATCCCTGTGGATTTTCTGACAAATATCCTTACTTCCGAAAAATCACTATCAGTCAACACATCTTTCAGTATCAGATTGCCCACCAAACCGGTTGCTCCTATTATGATTGCTTTCATTTTTAAATAGTTTAATCAATTGCTAAATTAATCATATACACTGAACTTTCAATAACCCTATTGTTGTCAGACGCCAGCAGGTCTTTTCAATTCCCCGGGCGAGAAAACAAATGTAAGCATGACTCTGTTTTATTTTCCAGGTACACTGGATTATATAGGAGAAAAGTATTAACAGGAGACCATTATCATTCTTAAATAAGATAAAAAGAGATGTTAGTAATTGGAGTTTATTATAAAGAATAAAACCTGAATGTGTTTAGATAACCATACAAAAATCTAATAATATTATTACTTTTGACTAAGAATTTTAGTAAAAAAACCTGATTAACCATTTTTGGGGAAAGAGAATTCTTTTTAACACACAAGAATTGTTGTGATCAATTTGCTAAGGCTTAATGTGGTCATATTATCCCGTTTACGTGACTGATAAGCCTATTATTCTTTCGTTTAATGGATGAGAAAAATCTGATTCAGAGGCTTCATAACGGAAACGAAGATGCATTTGAAGATGTATTCAGAAAGCATTTTGTGAAATTATGTCTGTATGCGGAACATTATGTGAGGAATAAACAGGCAGCTGAAGAGATAGTTGAGGAATTTTTTTGTTTCTTCTGGGGTAATGCCGATAAAATTGAAATAAAATCATCTCTGTCCGGCTATATATATGTAAGCGTTCATAACAGGTGTCTGAAATATCTCAGGCAGGAAAAAGTGAAGCAGAAGTATATAGAAAACGGTCAATACATTTTCACCGATAAGGAGCTTCTTGAGGCTGTCTCAGATGACTATCCTGAAACAAATCTAGTATCCATGGAGCTGGAAGACATAATTACCGAAGCTATTTTATCGCTTCCTGAACAATGTCGGAAAATCTTCACTCTGAGTAGATTTGATAACCTTTCATATTGTGAGATTTCGATCAAGCTTGGTATTTCCATCAACACTGTGAAAACCCAAATGGCACGGGCATTGGTAAAGATGAGGATAAAGCTTAAAGATTACCTGGTTGTTGTTCTTATAACTCTGGCTGGTATTTTGAGCTTTTAATGCAAAAAAGGCAAAAACTATTTTTAAATATTTAACCCTCTTGTCACCCTTGTTACATTCGAAAGGGTCATACTTATGAATTTAATATTATGGAGAACAAAGATCAAAAATTGGGGATGGAAGAACTTCTCGTAAAATATCTTACAGGAGAAGCCGACCAGAATGAACGTGAAGCCGCACGGAAATGGATATGCGAGTCAGCGGACAATAGCAGGCACTTCGATGAATTGAAAGATATCTATCGGGCAGTAAAAGTTACCGGATTAACAGATTCCTATAACACCGACCTTTCCTGGGAGAGAGTCAAAACAAAGTATTATAAAGAATTGGCTACCAAAGAAAAGAGTGTAGACAGGACAGAAAAGAGGATGTTCATCAGGGATCTGATGAAATATGCTGCCTTTTTTGCTTTGGTACTCACAATAGGAGTTGTTGCATTGCGGTATATTGATAAAAAGATGGAGCGGAAGTTAAGTGAGATATGGTATACTGTAGAATCTCCATATGGTTCAAGAGTTAGGCTCATACTTGCCGATGGTTCAAAAGTCTGGCTGAATGCAGGAAGTAATTTCAGATATTCATCGCTTTTCGGGCAAACAAACCGCAAGGTGTTTCTTAACGGTGAGGCTTTCTTCAGTGTAAAAAAAGACAGCAGCAGGCAGTTTGTAGTAACCACACCTCACCTTGATGTGAAAGTTTACGGTACTGAATTCAATGTAAAAGCTTATAGCAACGAGGATAATGTGCAAACAACGCTGGTGAGCGGTTCCATAACTCTAGAGGGGGATCTCATTACTAAAACTGGGAAACAATCGGTAACTCTTGAGCCAAACCAGATTGCCACTTATTATATTTCACCAAAGAAATCCGAAGATATTGAACCTGAGGTCAATCCGGATTCTAAAAAGCAGTCAAAGGAAAATGAAAATCTAATAATTACTCCAAAAATTAATACTGAGATATATACCTCATGGAAGGACCCTGTCTGGTATATTGAAAGAGAACCGCTTTTGAGCCTTACTAAAAAATTCGAACGCAGATTCAATATAAAATTTGTCTTTGAATCTCAAAATTTAGAGGACTATAAATTCACTGGCACTCTTAAAGATGAAACTTTGGAACAAGTACTTAACCTGGTGAAATATTCTGCTCCGATCGAATACAGGATAAAAGATAACGAGGTTATTCTTTCAGAGAATAAATACTTCAAAAATTCATACGATGAAATGCTTATAAAAAAAACTAATTAATTAACCCCCTAAACCCTTAAAATCCTTAGCCTATGGTAAAACCTTAATCGAATAAAAGAGGAATCGCAGAATGCTGACACATCCTGCGACCCAAGTTTTTAATTTTTTCCTGCCGGTCTAAAAAAGATATATCCGTCAGGACATGTTACATTTAAAAACCTACAAATTTATGAAAAATACTACTTATTGCCAATTTTTATTATTTCTACGGCGATTCCGAAAACTAACCATGATTATGAAACTAACAACTATTTTAGTGCTTGTCTGCACGCTGCAATTGTCAGCTAATGTTTACTCCCAGACTAAAAAATTGGATATATCGCTAACTGATGTTACTATAAAAGACGTACTAAAGAACGTTGAATCGCAAAGTGATTACAGGTTCTTTTATAATGATGACCTGAGCAATATAAACAGGCGTATCACTATAAACGATCAGGGGGTCTTGATCAATGACCTGCTCACCAGTCTGTTTGATAACACAGGCATTACATTCAAGGTATTAGATAACAATCTTATTGTGATTTCGCCTAAAAATATATTACAGCAGAAAAAAGTAACAGGAAAAGTCATTGATTCTCAAACACTCGAACCCATGATGGGTGTTACTGTAAAGGTTGAAGGAACCACTCTGGGTGTTACAACTGATATCAGGGGTATGTATGAGATCAACTCACCTGATGCGAATAGTATTCTGGTGTTTTCGTTTATCGGATATACAACCCAGAAGGTGAGTGTAGATCAGAAGACAACCATTGATGTTTCAATGACACTTGATACACGATCACTTGATGAAGTCGTAGTAGTCGGATACGGTGTGCAGAAAAAGGGCGCAGTAACAGGGGCTATCAGCAGTATTAAAGCCGAGGACCTTGCAAACTCTTCCATATCGAGAGCAGAACTGGCGTTACAGGGTAAAACTTCAGGAGTGCAGGTAATCCAGAATTCAGGTGCACCTGGAGCAGATATAAATGTAAGGATCCGCGGTTATGGTTCCAACAAATCATCTGAACCTATTTATATTGTCAATGGTACAAAAATCTCCAGTCTTAGTTCTATTGACCCCAACGATATAAGTAACATCGAAGTACTAAAAGATGCCGCTTCTGCGGCGATCTATGGTGCCGAAGGTGCAAATGGTGTTGTTCTTGTAACAACTAAAGGCGGGGAAAGTGGCAAGGGACATCTGACTTATGAGTTTCAATACAGCATGCAATCGCTGGCTAAAAAAGTTAATGTGTTAAATGCTGCTGACTATAAGACATATTTTACTGAAGCAGGAACACTTCCGGCTTCTGCACTTAGTGAACCATACAATACCGACTGGCAGAATGAAATCTTCAAATCTACTCCTACCAAAAAACATTACCTTTCATTTACCGGTGGCAGCGAAAAAGGATCTTTCATGCTTTCGCTATCTTATTTAAACCAGGATGGTATCGTGGTTGGTGATCAGGACAAATATCAGCGTTATACTTTAATGTTTAACTCAGACCATAAGCTTAATAACTGGATTAAAGTAGGTCATAACATTACTGCTTCCCGTATTGATTTAAAAGCGGTAGCTGAAAACAGCGAATACACTTCGGTAATTACCAGTGCATTGATGGTAGACCCTCTTACTCCTGCTTATTATAAAAATGAATCTGAAATTCCGGCAGCCATGCTGGCTAACATTGCCGCCGGATCGAAATATTTAAAGAATACTGACGGTTATTATTATGGCGTTTCACAATATGTTACAAGTACCGCAAATCCGTTTGTTGTAAGAGACGCAACATTCCCCACCAACCAGAACACTACATTGTTTGGTAATGTGTTTGCTGAGATTACTCCCCTTGAGGGGCTAATGTTTACAAGCAGAGTCGGTGGCACTTTTATGTCATTTCATAATCATGTGTACAACCCTGTTTATTACTATGACAATAATACCAATAATCTTGCATCAAATGTCATTGATAACATGACACTGTCGAGTTACTGGCAGTGGGAGAATTTCGCCACATATACTAAAGCTATAGGTAATCACAATGTAACACTGCTTGTTGGTATGTCCGCATCAGAAAATAAACTAAACTATTTATATGGTGATGGCAGCCCGCTTACAAATGACAATTCACTTTATGATGACCTAAAATACCTGGCATCAAATCCTTCAGACAATGTGAACGGTTATCGTATTTTAACGCGTAAGCTTTCTTATTTCGGACGTTTGAATTATGACTTCAAGAACAAATATCTTCTTCAGGTCAGTTTACGCGATGATGCTGCTGGTGAAGACATTCTGCCAAAAGAACATCGTTGGGGCCTTTTTCCTGCATTATCAGCAGGGTGGGTGATCTCGAACGAAGATTTCTTCCCGAAAACATTCATTTCCTTTTTCAAAGTAAGGGGCAGCTGGGGTCAGAACGGTAGCTTATCCAATCTCGGCAATTATTCCTATATGTCAGCACTTACTGCATCAGGAGCATATCCAATCATGGAAACTTCAACTTCCACGACCATGGGAACTGCCACTGAACCTGCAAACCTAAGTAATCTTAACCTGAAGTGGGAAACCAGCGAACAAACCGATGCTGGTATCGATATCCGTGCTTTTAAAGACAGGGTTACCTTTTCAATGGATTATTTCATAAAGAAAACCAAAGACCTCCTGACTAC
>WSSedB1CaDRAFT_10000897_pt1 | contig 12064 bp, 9 predicted proteins | sample WetSurSB1Cattail_FD_9460 | JGI IMG/M metagenome (IMG submission 9460)
GAGACGAATGCGGCCGCCGTTCGCCCCGCCGCGCTTGTCGGAGCCGCGAAACGTGGATGCCGATGCCCAAGCCGCCGAGACCAGTTGCGAAATGGAAAGTCCCGAAGCGATGAGTTTGCCCTTTAGGGCAGCGATGTCCTGTTCGTCGATCAATGTATGCGTGACCGCTGGGACGGGGTCTTGCCACAGGAGATCTTCTTCAGGCACTTCCGGTCCGAGATAGCGCGAGCGCGGTCCCATATCGCGGTGGGTCAGCTTGAACCACGCCCTGGCGAAGGCGTCCGCGAATTTCCCGGGGTTCTGCTGGTAGTACCGCGCGATCGGCTCGTAGATCGGGTCGTTGCGAAGGGAGAGATCCGCCGTGGTCATCATCGGCCGGTGCTTCTTTGACGGGTCGTGCGCGTCAACCACCATGTCCTCTTCGGCCACGTCCTTGGCCAGCCACTGATTCGCGCCGGCCGGGCTCTTGACCAGCTCCCACTCGTATTTGAACAGCGTGTTCAGATAGCCCATGTCCCATGTGGTCGGGTTCGCTTTCCAGGCGCCCTCGATGCCACTGCCGATCGTATCGCCGCCTTTGCCGCTGCCGAAGCTGCTCTTCCAGCCAAGACCCTGCTCCTCGATGCCGGCGGCCTCTGGCTCAGGCCCCACATGCGTCGCAGAGCCCGCGCCATGACATTTTCCGAAGGTGTGTCCGCCGGCGACGAGCGCGACGGTCTCTTCGTCGTTCATGGCCATGCGTGCAAAGGTCTCTCGAACGTCACGGCCGGAAGCGACCGGGTCCGGGTTGCCGTCAGGACCTTCCGGGTTTACATAGATCAGCCCCATCTGCACGGCGGCGAGGGGGTTTTCGAGATCGCGGTCGCCGGTGTAACGGCTCTTGGGCTTGTCGCTCGTAGCCAGCCATTCATCTTCTGCGCCCCAGTAAATGTCCTCTTCCGGCTCCCAGACGTCTTCGCGCCCGCCGCCGAAGCCGAACGTCTTAAAGCCCATGGACTCCAGAGCGCAGTTGCCGGCAAGGATCATCAGGTCGGCCCAGGAGATTTTCCTGCCGTATTTCTGCTTGATCGGCCACAGCAAACGACGCGCTTTGTCGAGGTTGACGTTGTCCGGCCAGCTGTTGAGGGGCGCAAAGCGTTGGGAGCCGGACCCCGCGCCCCCGCGGCCGTCGCCGGTGCGGTAGGTGCCTGCACTGTGCCACGCCATCCGGATGAAGAGCGGCCCGTAGTGACCGTAGTCAGCCGGCCACCACTCCTGCGAATTGGTCATCAGCGCAGAGAGGTCCTTTTTCAGTGCCTCCAGGTCGAGTGTTTTGAATTCCTCGGCATAGTTGAACTCCTCGCCCATCGGGTTGATCACGGGAGAATTCTGATGAAGAATCTTGAGGTTCAACTGGTTCGGCCACCAGTCCCGGCTCGACCTGCCACTGCTGGCAGTGGGTTTGTCAACTCCGCCTGTTACCGGACACGTGCTATCTTTATTCATCTCTGCTCTCCTTTTTAAGAAGGTAATGGCTTGCTGGTATTTTTTCAAAATTACCTACATAGCTTACTGCGGAAAAAACCATTCGCAACGTCCAAAAAGCGACGTACTAACCGGTAAATGGCAAAGAATTGGAGAGATTTCACGTGACTGATTGCCCATGCCGAACCAAGGATGGTCATGCGGAAAAACGTTCCCAGAGCAATGCTCCAACTCAAAAAAAATCCCCTTTCAACCCGCACTGTTTCGCGCGAATCAAAAGGGGATATCAATCATGCTCCCCAACTGGGCGGAGCCGAAACCGGACTATTACAACTCCGGCGCTTTTGAAGGGACCAGGCAGACGAATGTCAGCACTCCCTTGCCCGTATTTCTGATCTGGTGTTCCTCATTGGCAGGAACCAGAACAACCGTGCCGATGCGGAAGGGATGCCACTGGCCGTTGCCAAAAATCTCGCCATCGCCCGTGTGAACAAAGATCTCATGTTCCCAATCATGGGAATGCATGGGGGTATGGCCCTTCTCCGCCAGTTCGAAAACCCGCATGCAGAAATTCTTGGCGCCATCATCCTTGCCGATCACAACCCGCGCTGCGATCTTCTTTGCTATTTCATTATCGATACTTGTTGCCTTGACTTCCGGATAATGCTTTATCTGCATGACCTCTCCTTTCCGGGCACGAATGGGTGTGCAGTGGAATGCTATTTCGGTACAAATTCATCACGGGAGCTGATCTGTTCCAGAACGGCAACAATCAGCTTAGCGGCATTTTCCAGATCCGAGAGCGAGACGGTCTCAATGGGGGTGTGCATGTAACGCAACGGAATCTTGACCAGCGCGGTGGCAACTCCACCGCGCGAAATCTGCATTACATTGGCATCGGTGCCGGTGGCGCGGGGATTGGCGGTATGCTGAACAGCGATCTTCTCCTTCTCGGCCGTTGTGGAGAGCAGCTCGAATAGCCGCGGATTGATGTTGGCTCCACGGGTCAGGATCGGCCCCTTGCCCAGGTCAACCTCGCCATTGTGTTTTTTCTCCACATCCGGCTGATCCGTGGCAAAATCAACCTCGACACAGATGCCCACATCGGGATTCACACTATAGCTGCTGGTGGTTCCGCCGCGCAGACCAATTTCCTCCTGAACCGACGAGACACCGCAGAGATCGACGCTCAGCTTCCTGGCGGATGCCTTTACCAAACGCAGCACTTCGGCAACCACGAAACAGCCGGCCTTGTCGTCAAAACCGCGCGAGGCAACCCGGTCGCCATGCAGACGGGTAAACGTGCTTGCAAAGGTTATCGGGTCACCGACCCGGACCAGTTTCTGGGCTTCCTTCTTATCCTTGGCGCCGATATCGATGTACTGGGCTTCCAGTTTGACCACGGTCTCGCGATCCTTGTTATCCATCAGGTGGATCGGCTTTTTGCCGATTACGCCCGCCAGGGGGCCATTCGCGGCATGCACATTGACTCGTTTGCCGGGCGTCAGATGAGCATCCACACCGCCAACCGCCGCGAAGTAGAGAAATCCCTTGTCATCGATATACTTGATTTGCAGGCCGATTTCATCGGTATGTCCCACAATCATTACCCGTGGCAGATCCTTGCCTTTTCCGGCCACGCGGGCAAACACATTACCCATGACATCGGTGGTCAACTCATCGCAAAAAGGGGTCACGTACTCACGGAAAACCCGTTGAGCCGGTTGTTCATAACCGGACGGGCTGGGAGCATCGAGAAGTTTTTCCAGAAATTTGAGAGATTCTTTACGCATTGTTTTCCTTTCACAAAACAGGGATGTTTTCAGACGGGTCAGAACAGGCTAATCAGCATTTTGGTTCCGGTAGCGATCAGCAGAAGCGCGAAGATTTTTTTCAGCCGGGGAATCGGCAGACTGTGGGCCAGTCTGGCGCCCAGAGGAGCGGTCAAAAAACTGGCCGAGGCAACTCCCGCCAGTGCGGGAAGATAGACAAAACCAAGACTTGCCGTCGGCAACTCCCGGATACCCAGGCCGTTGACAATATAACCCGCCGTACCGGACAGGGCAATGGGAAAACCAATGGCCGCCGATGTGCCGATGGCGATCTTGAAGGGAAGATTGCACCATTGCAGAAACGGCACCGACATGGTGCCGCCGCCGATTCCCACCAGGCTGGAAACGGCGCCGATCATGGAGCCTGCCAGTGAAAGTCCGCCCCTGCCGGGAAGCTGGCGGCCAGGGACCGGGCTCACATTCAGAATCAATTGCGCGGCAACAAAATAGATGAAGCAGACAAAGAATATCTTGAGAAAACCGGTGGTCAAATGAGCAGCCATCCAGGAACCGAGGAATGTACCGGCAACAATTCCCGGGGAAATCCTCCGCACCACCGGCCAACTGACAGCCTGACGGGAATGGTGGGCCCGCAGGCTGGAGATGGATGTAAACATTATGGTAGCCAGCGAGGTACCCAGGGCCATGTGCAGAACATACGAGGCGGGAAAATGCTGCACGGTAAAGGCAAAGGTAAGCAGCGGCACGATAACGATACCGCCGCCGACACCCAGCAAACCGGCCAGAATACCGGCTCCGGAACCCAGCATCAGATACAGCAACCAAGCCGACATTAAACAACCTCCAAACTCAATGGTGAAAGACTCTACAGCTATTGCCGGTCTTGCCGGGCGATGCGGGTTTGGATTGTACCCGATTCAAAAAAACTGTCAAACCATTAGAATTGTGTGGATTGCTGTGGTATGGTGCCATGAATCGCACCGGAGCTGATCAGATCTATGAATACAGGCAAGACAAAGGATAACCGGATGAACACATCAAACAGCATCAAAACGATAACCAGGGGAAAAAAACAGATCTTTTGTATCATGGCGGCGTTGTTTGTATTGTGCGGCTTTGGCCAGGCAGATGACGTGAACGTTGTGCATTTCAGGACAGACAGTTTGGCGGGTTGGGAGAGCAAGGAGTTCAAGGGAAAAACCGATTACCGGCTGGTACGGGAAAACGGGAACATCGTGATACAGGCCCACAGCAAGGCAACAGCCTCGGGATTGGTGAAAAAGGTGAAACTCGACCCGCAGCTTTTCCGTTATCTAAGCTGGTCGTGGAAAGTCGGCGGCCCGGTAGCCAAGGGAGATGAAAAGAGCAAAGCCGGGGACGATTATGCGGCGCGGGTCTATGTGGTTTTTCCCGGGCGCTTTTTCTGGCAGACACGGGCCATCAACTACATCTGGGCCAACCGTCTCCCCAAGGGAGAATCAATCAGCAACGCTTTTTCCTCGCACACCAAAATGGTGGCGGTTGAATCCGGGTCGGTCAAGGCCGGACAGTGGGTAACGGAGCAACGCGACATACTGTCCGATTACCACCGCCTGTTTGGAAATGAACCGGGCGAGCTTGGCGCCGTGGCCATCATGACCGACACCGAAAACACCGGTAGCGAAGCAATTGCCTGGTACGGGGAGATTACCCTGACAACCATCAAGAGCCAGGAACGGCCGAAAACAGTGAAACCAGCCACCCGGTTGCACTGAACCTCCAGATCGGCCGGACCGTCCAAGCCGACCCGGCGCCTTTGAACGTGCCGGAGCGCGCCCGCCTTGACGTCCTTCCTGTTTCCGTAGTAATCTTACGCAACGACAACAATTTCCACGGTCTCATCCAGGAGTGTCCCATGTCCCAGCAACCTTTCGCCACAATCTTTCCCGACAGCGATGAGCCGGTATTGATCCTGTCGCTTGACCGCAAACAGGGCAGGATTCCCAAGGGCGATTACGGCTTTCTTGAACTGTACTGCACCGACAAGGGATGTGACTGCCGCAGGGTGACCATTTTTGTCCTCAACAAGAAAATGGAAACAAAGGCGGTCATCGGCATGGGTTTTGACCCCGATGAGCCATTAGCCGGTCCATTCCTGGATGACACCCACAAACAGTCCTCCTATGCGGATGAGCTTTTGCAGCAATTTGTGGCAATGATCAATGAACAACCGGAAAACCTGGAAATGATGCATCGCCACTACCGGGATGTGCGCAAAAAAGTGGAGGGTAAGGCGTATAGAGGCAAGGCCTTTCCAAAACCGGGAACGGTTGTCCGCTCGATAATCCTGCCTCCCCCTCTCGAAGAATCATTCATGGAACTCCTCACGTCAGCAGCCACTGCCGGCAAAATGCAGTCTCCCGCTCCACGCAAGGGCACATCCCGCCTCAACAAGGGTAAGAAGCCGGGGCTTTCTTCCTTTGTGGAACGCTACCACATTATTCAGGAAACCGAGAAGTATACGGATCACTCTGACCTGACGCATGATCTTCGCCGCTATCTGCTGGACAACGACGGTTTTGCCGATGAACTTGCCTCACTGCTGGTTGAGGTATGCACAACAGCCACCGATGAGATTGTCGATGCCGCCCTGCGCATGCTGTTCGACTCACTGGAGATCCTGAGGATCGAACTGGAACGCAAACGCGCTCGTTCGGCGGAGCGGATGGAACAACTTCAGACAGCCCTGGCCAAGCATGTGTTCCTTGACTACGGAGATGCCGATCTTTGCGCGTCGGTATCGCACATCCTGCTGCAGAGCAGAATCGAACTATTGCCGGTGTTGCATGAGGCCAACAGCCGCAGACTTCTGATGGTGGCGGAGGACTCGGACGAGGCCGGCATGCCGGCTGAAAATGCGCTGGAAGGGCTATTCGAAAGCATTAGGGAGATAGCCGGCGATTCTCCCTTTGAAGCGTTGGAGGGTCTGCTTCAGCTTCTGGCGCTCAGCCCGGCGGATATGCAGGCATCCTTGTGCGCGGAGATGCTTGACGCCGAAAGCCCCCTGATTCGAGATACATCGGCCCTGATGCTCCTGCATCCTTCTCCCGAGGTACGCTTGGCGGTTTCCGGACTCTTGGCCGCACGTGCCGGAAACATCACCCCGGAAACCCTGCGTCGCCTGATTATCAGCCGTAACTGGTTCCCGGAAGAGATTCGCGCAAACATTGACACGACTGTTTCCAATGCCCGGCGAAGCCGCATCGAATGCGCCCCGCTTCCCAGAAGCCTTGCAACAAAGGTTTATGCTTCTCCCGTTGACGGCGCGGCTGCCCAGTCGTTTCAGGTTATCGTGCCCAACGGCAAGGGATATAAAAGCTGTTCGATTCTGCTCAAACGTGGAGTGGGTGTGGCTGATGCCTTTGTGGTACAGCTTCCCACAAAGCGGGAATTGAATGAGTTCCTCTCCATGATGAATCAGGAAGGGGCCTTTATCGAATCATCGGCCGATTATCTCGACCTGCGAGTCTGTCATGCCCTTGCCGAGGGAACCGGCCTGGGAAAAGCGCCCAATTACTGGCTTGTGCAGGTTGCCGAGATTCTGGGAAAAGACCAGTGGAAAGCCGTGGCGTTTGATCCCATGCGGGAGCTTGCGGCGCTGCAGGCGGAACTGGAAACCGGGAAACCTGAACTGCTCGCGAATAAGTCCCGCGACAAGGCGTTGAAAGATTCCGGCGACTGGTGCGACCAGCACCCTTTTGCCTATTCCTGGTACGAGGATGACGCGGAGGTTGACCGCGTCATCGAAGCCGCCAGCAAAAAGAAGAGCGCGAAAAAGCAGTCCGTCGAACATACCGTCATTGATGCAATTTTTACCAAAATCCTGGAGAAACGCCGTTCAGTCTGGCTTGACCGCCTGACGCTCTGCACTCTCTGGCTCAAATCATCCCGCAAACCTCCCCTCCCCTGGCAGCAGATGTTCCACGTCGCCATGGCCATTGCCGGCAGCAACCTGAAACTTGTCCAAATTCCGCTGATGGAGACGGTGGCCGGCCACACCCTGGGTTCCTATATGGCGCGTATGGCGGAAGATCGATGCTGATTGCTGTCGAAACACTCAAAAGAACAATTTCGGAGGAAATCCCCGCCATGACAATACCCGACCTGACTTGGAACACCGCCCTGCTCTACCCTGCCCCGGATTCCGCCGAGCTTGAGGCCGATCTCGTTTCGTTTGACGTCCTGGCTGCCGATTTTCGCGGCCGCTATTTTGAAAAAATCGACCAACTTGACGCACAGGCCCTGCTGGACGCGGTGCGCGAATACGAGGCAATGCAGGTAGTCATGTCAAAACCGTTCTGCTACGCCCACCTGCTGTTTGCCGCCGATTCGTCCAATGAAACAGCCCTGGCCCTGTCCCAGCGCTGTTCCGAGTTGGGAAATCGCCTTTCCCAACAGTTGCTGTTCTTCGATCTGGAGCTGATGAACCTTGAGGATGGGAAATTCGAGGAACTCTGCACTCTCCCCGGTGCGGCCATATATGCGCATTTCCTGCGCGGCATCCGCAAGTTCCGCCCCTACACCCTCAAGGAAAACGAGGAGCGCCTGCTGACCCGCAAAAACCTGACCGGTATCAGCGCTTTCAACAAACTGTTCGACGAACTGTCCGCCTCCCTGCGCTACCGCATGGAACTGGAGGGCGAAGAACGGGAATTTACCGGCGAAGAGCTTCTGTCCCTGCTGCACAATAATGACGGAGATGTCCGTTTCCGGGCCATGACAACCTTTCTGGAAAAACATGGCGAGCACGGCATCGTCTTCAACGCGGTATTCAACAACATGGCCCTGGACCATGGCCAGGAAATGGAACTGCGCGGTTATCAAACCTCAATCCAACCGACCAACATCGGCAATGAGATCCCTGATGAGGCGGTTGAGCATCTCATGGCGGTCACCGAGGCCAACTACGGTCTGGCCCAGGAATACTTCCGTCTGAAAGCCGGGCTGCTGGGAATGGACAAAATCCGCAATTGCGACGTCTATGCCCCGGTGATCGAGTCGAAGAAAACGTATGGTTTTGACGAGGCCCGCGATATGGTGGTTGCCTCCTATGCGGCCTATGATCTGGACTTTGGCCGGATCGTGGCTGATTTTTTTACCGAGCGGCGCGTGGATGTCATGCCGCGCCCCGGCAAATCCGGCGGGGCCTTTGCCATGGGCATATCCCCCGCAGCCCCTCCGTTTCTGCTGCTCAACTTCACCGGCACCCTGCGTGACCTGGCAACCATTGCCCACGAAGCCGGCCACGGCCTTCATTTTGTCCTATCCCAGAAGCAGAGCATGCTCAATTACCATGCTCCCCTGCCCCTGGCGGAAACCGCCTCGGTCTTCGGTGAAATGCTGTTGACGCGCAGGCTGCTGGATAACGAAAGCGATCCGCTGGTGCGCAAATCCCTGCTCTGCGCCAAGATCGAGGACATTATCGCCACCACCTTCCGCCAGACCGTGCTGACCCGTTTTGAACTGCGCCTGCACAACGAGCGGACAAAAGGTCTGCTCTCCAATGATCGTGTGGCAGAGATCTGGCTGGAAGAAAACGCAAGGCTATTCGGCGATGCGGTGGAAATGATCCCGGCCTATCGCTGGGGCTGGAGCTACATCAGCCACTTCATCCACAGCCGTTTCTACTGCTATTCCTATACCTTTGCCGAACTGCTGGTGCTGGCGCTATTCCAGAAATACCGCGAGGATGGGGATAGTTTCAAACCAGGTTACCGCAATCTGCTGGAATCGGGTGGCGCGCTTTCACCGGCCGACACGGCCCGTCTGGCTGGTATTGATATTACCGAGGGCGGTTTCTGGCAAAAAGGGTATGATTTTCTGAGTGGTTTGATCGGGGAATTGAAAGCTCTTATCTAAAATCATGAAACGATGCTGTTAACAAAAAACTGGGCAGCCTCCTTTGAGAAGTGGCCCGGTTTTTTGTTATGTTGGGAGAACTGGTATCCATAAATGTATAACTTTATGCCACGACAAGACGGCGGGAAACCGCCCCGACGCAAATCAAGCTTGCACCGTTACATAACAAATAGAATAAACCACCAAAGAGAGAAGAGGAAACAAACTCATGAAGAAAACCGCACTCTGTTTCGCCCTCATTTCGTCGTTCCTTCTATTATCAGTAACACTCTTACAGGCAGCCGAGCAGAAAATTATATTTAATACCGAAAAAATCGAGTACAAATCAGGCACCAGCTCGAAGAGGTGTCAGGACATGTGCAGCAGAAGATCAGATCCTGACGCTAAATCGTTACTTTCTGAGGGCTGGAAAATCGTGACTTCCTCTCCAAAAGAAGTGATTGGAGAATACTATTGGTATACTCCCTGTAATGGTTGCCAACCTCATGGATGCACCTGTATCGGTACAGAGTACATTCTACGAAAAGATAGCCCGGCCCCGAAGGTGGAAACCTCGAACAATGAAGTTGACGCCTTGGACAAGAACAAGCGAACCGGACTTCACGTCTCGGAAGTTGCAACCCTAAACAATGAACTTGACCTTCTTAAAAAGAAAATTGAGTTACTGAAACAAGAATACATATTATTAAAGCAGGAAAATGAAAACCTCAAAAACAAATTAAAGTCAAAACAGAACAATAACAGCGATCAACCATAAGAAGTGACATGCGGGAATTGTAAAATACCCATGTTGTAAAACGATAGACGCTAAGCGTCTAATCGGCATGGAGATATCAGTGAGCCACAAATACACGGTTGAAAAACTTTACCATTTTCAGTGTGAATCATGTGACCAGTGGTGGACTATCGGGGATTGGGATAAGTCGCCCTGTTACAATGGTAAACTGACCTGTCCGAGTTGCGGAGCTTTGGCACATTGCGTAGAGAAAACCAAATGAGCGCCATTTTTTTGTGCTCATTTAACAGCATACTCAGCGTCCGGCAAGTATGCCCAGTACAAAAAACAGCAAGGCGGCACAGAGTAACACCGGGGACAGAGAAAACCAGGCTGGTTCCACAGCCCTTGTATATTCGATGGTTCGGGCGCGTTTCAGAATGGTGTCAACGATGCCGGCCCCGCTTTGCTCATCGCGGGCGCGAAAGTAGTCTCCTCCGGTAGTGGCTGAAATACCCTTCAAGGTATCCTGATCCAACCGGGTCTTCAGATAGGAACCGTCCTCATCCTGGTAATAGCCCTCTATGGTTGTCCCCGCCGCATCTCGGATGGGAATCATCACCCCCTGCCCCATGCCGATGCCAACCGTATGGATAGTGATCCCCTGGGACGCGGCACGCTGTGCTGCTTCATGGATCGGAGAGCTATCTTCAGTGATATCTTCACCATCCGAAATCAGGATAATGGTTTTGACTGTTTTGCGGGAACTCCCTTCGAACAGGGAAATTCCGGTCGCAATCGCCTGGCTCAGGTCGCTGCCGGGAATGGTGATGGTGGCGTCATTGACGTGCTTGATGATGTACTGGCAGTAGCCATAATCATTTGTCAGGGGCACAACGGAAACCCCCTTGCTGGCAAACATGAAAATCCCGGTCCGTTCTCCCTTCAGGGCGCTGACGATATTAAGGGCGCAATATCTGGCGCGGTTCAGGCGATTGGGTATGGCAAAGAGTTTCTTCCCCTCCTCAGGAAGCGTTTCATCCTCCGCCAGCATGGATTTTGAGACATCAATGCCGATGACCACATCGATGCCGCTGCGATTGAAGACGATCTTATTGTACTGTAGCTTTGGTTCGGCCAAGGCACTGATCAGGGCCCAAAGGGCGAGGCTTGCAAAAAACGTTGCCAGGGCATGGGGAACCGGCGATTTTCTGATGCGGGCAAATCTGAACAGCCAGTCATTCGCATTTCTGAAGGAAAAAAACGACCAGACCATGAAACAGGGAATGATAAGCAACAGCCAGAGATAGCCGCTCTGTTCCAGGGTCATGGTGCAGCCGGCCTTTTATTTTTTAACTCTTGTATCAATGGGTTCTCCGGGAGCATAGCCGCCGATCTCGGGAATCAGGGTTTCAAGGTTTTCCTTGAGCGCCTGGTTTTTTTCAGTGTCCGTTGTGGATGCCTCATATTTCTGGACACTCCCCTCCCCGTTGAGCAGTTCGAAGTTCCAGCGGGGTATGTTTTTTTGAGCAGGGGGGAGACCGGCCTTGTCCACGGCTTCTATGGCAGCCTTGTAATCGGTCAGCGCCTCGCGCATGACCCCCTGCACCTTGTCCAGGTTTTGCTCGGTTTCGAGCATCATGAATGCGCTCAGCACCTTGGCCGAACCGGCCGCATTGTATGTCTGCCAGAGGATTTCGGGGCGCAGCGTGGCGCCATCCGCCAACAGGGTTGAGCAGCGCTCAAGCATCCTGTCAAGCAACGTTTTCAGCGGGCCGCCAAATGCACCGGTCTCGTTCCTGAGTTCGGCGTTTTTCCCGGCCCGCTGCATGTATCGCATCAGCTCCAAGGCCATGCGCCACTGGCGCTGCACGATGCGCAACTGGATTTCGGGGAGCGCCGGGGTGAGCTTTGTATACGCTGCTACGGCTGCGGCGTCATCGACGATTGCATCAGCCTTGAGCAGCTCCTTGCGCAGAAGAATTTCACGTTCTTCAAGCTCCGAGTCAATAAAGTACTGGCGCGTGGCGTATACGCCCAATGGCGTCAGGATCAGCGACAGAAGAACGATCAGGGCAATGTGTATTCTGGTTTTCATTATCATGGTCTAGATCTTTCTTGTGGCGGGGAGTACCCGCAAAAGGCAATGGACAACCAGCAAGCCGGCGGCCGCCAGGGCAAGCGGTCCCCGGGT
>WSSedB1CaDRAFT_10000898_pt1 | contig 12055 bp, 8 predicted proteins | sample WetSurSB1Cattail_FD_9460 | JGI IMG/M metagenome (IMG submission 9460)
CTCTCTTCCACATCGGCGGGGCCGCGGGCCACTGTCACCAGTGCCGCAAACTCGTCACCGCCAAGCCGTCCCAGCATGTCGCCGCTGCGGAGTTGCCGCTTCATGCGCAGCGAAACCTCCTGCAGGTACAGGTCGCCCACGTGATGGCCGTAGAGATCGTTCACCAGCTTGAAGTCGTCCAGATCCACATAAATCAGGCCGAATGTGGACTGACTCTCCCTGGCTCTTTCAATTAGCTCGCGCAGGTGGCGGTCGAGCGAGAAGCGATTGTGCATGTCGGTGAGCAAGTCGTATTCCGAACGGTGCAGAAGATCGCTGTACAGCTTGCGGGTTTCGATGGAGAGCGTTGCCAGCCGTACGCCGGCTGCGAGAGCCTCGCTCTCATCGGTTTCATTGGGGGTGGGGTTGTCCAGAGCAGCAAACAGCGTGGCCAGCACCAGTCCCGAGCGGGACGGTACGTCGCGGCTGATGATGCGCAGGCCTTCTTTGCGTGCCGGCCGACGGCCCAGGACCGGTCCGTCGTTTACCTCGCACCAGCAGGGCACGCCGTTGAGCATGAACGAGACCATCTCGGTGATGTGTTCGACGATGTCCGACAACGGCCGCGAGCTGTTGATGTCTTCCAGAATTCGGCTGCGCCACTGTTCCAGCTGTGCTGTGCGCCTCTCCTGTGCCGCATCGGCCTCACTGCGAGCGGTAATGGCCGCAGTCTGCTGACGTACGCGGCGCCGCAGGGCCCAACCCCACCCAGCAATCAACAGGATGCCCAGCATTAGCACCGCTACTAGGCGTACCAGGTTGCGCACCGTGATCAGCGGCGCGCCTGCCAGCATGGTCAGATCGTCAGGCGAGCGTAGCAGGACGTTGAACGGCACGCGCGTGTCAAACGAACTGGGTGCATTGATCACACAAATGCCAGCAACGCGCACGCGAGCACCTGGCGCAAGCTGTTTCATGGGAGGCGCAGTGCTGGCTTCTTCGTTGCCGGTTGCTGGATGTTTGTAGATGGCGGAAAACAGATTTCCACCTGCCTCCAGAACATACTCATCCTGCACGGCGCTGCGCAGCGAGGCCACTACCGTGCCATCGATTGAAATCAGGTCGAAGACATTGCTACTGGTCGCGAGCTTGTCCCATGTGAGGGGTAGTGGTTTCACCGGTGCTGCAATATTCAGGTCCTTGATCTCCGCACTCGCCAGCGCAAGGTAGCCCTCGCGCAGGTCGGGGAATCCTGTGGCGTCAGCCTGGTCGCCGATGCGCAGCGGGGCGATGGAAGCAGTCGTCAGCCACAGGCTGCGCGGGCCGTCCTGCAGCACAGCGGCAATGCCCGGCTGATAGTAGGTGATGACCCCGTGCACGCGAATTCTGTGGCTGAGATTGCTCACCCGGTAGCCGGTGGCGATCTGATCCATCGGTGTCAGCGGCAGCGTCCACGGGTCGATCGCCGCTCGATGCAGTACCTTTACGCCTTCGGTAGAGTTCACGTGCAGTTGAACGCCGGTCTGCTGCATCTTGCCGTCGAAACGGCCGGATTCGGCGCCCGTTACCAGCACTTCCGCATCGAGTAGATCATTCAGTGCATCCCGATCGGTCTGGTCCACCATCACGGCGATCTCGCCACTTTCCGTGTGTAATTGCAGGCGCGTCATGCGTCCGCCACCGTCTGCGAGGGAGACGGCATCGCGCACCACACCGTAAACTGTCACGAGCCGGCAGTCGAAGTCGCCGTGCATCAGCTGATCAAAGGTGGCGGGTACGGCCTGCGGCAGCATTCCATGCTGAAGGAAAGTTACGCTTTCGGCCTTTACGTAGGGACGAAAGCTTGACACGGTCTTCCCTCGCACCTCTACGCGGTCCCCGGCAGTCAGTCCCTTGCCGCTCCAGTCCACGTAAATGGCGGTATCGCCGTCCTGAACAAACAGGGTGCTCTCCGAACCGCGGAAATAGGTCACGGTGCCTTGAAAACGCGCGGGAAGCCCCGCACTTGCCTGGTCATTGGTCAGCTCGTGCAGGGCACGCAGAGACGCAAGCGGCTGCGCAGACTGCGCCCAGCCCGTCGCCAGCCATGCGGCCGCAAAGGCAACCGAAAGGATCAGTTTTTGAATCGGGTAAGTCGCCCGCGCAACCCCATGCGCCCCGGCCTCCCCAGCGTGCCTCATGCCGTCGTCCTTCACTTGGTTCCCCTGTGATGCAACCCCATACCCAGGCGGGCTATAGATACAGCTGGTACTCTTGAATTCCTTTAGTTTCTACGATTTCATCTTACTCTTTAGAAAAATCGCTCTAATAACTCTTTCGCGGCATGACGGTTAGATGTATCTCTGGTAACCGGCAGCTGGGGCCTTTTGGCATATCGCTTGGCCAACCTGCACGCCTACAATAGCTTGCGGGCCCTTGTCTGTCATCGAGCGAAGGCGTAATTTGCACCTAGATTTCCTCAGCTCAGCCCGCATCTGCATTTCTGACCACGAGTCAGGCAAGGGACGCATCAAATAGGCCGGTCATAGTTGTAACAGGCGGTCATATGAACCCTACGAACGAGATCTCGCTCGAACTGGCGTCGTCTCCCAGCGGAACCCAGGCGCAACCTACGCGGCACATCCGCGTTCTGGGCGTGCCGCTCGACCTCGGAGCCAGCAGGCGCGGCGTGGACATGGGCCCTTCGGCCATGCGTGTTGCGGGCCTTGAGGCGCGTCTCGAGGCGCTGGGCCACCAAGTCACCGACGCTGGCAATATTCAGGTCGCCATCGCGGAAACGCAGGGATTCGGTAGCCAGAACGCCCGCTACCTGAAACAAATCGCCGAGACCTGCACCCGCACCGCCGAGGCAGTAGTGAAGACCCTCGAGGAGGGTCGCACACCACTCGTGCTCGGCGGAGACCATTCGCTTGCCGCCGGTTCCGTCTCCGGCGTGGCGGAGTTCTACCGCCGCCGCGGCGAAAAGATCGGCGTAATCTGGATCGATGCGCACTCCGACATCAACACCCCTGAGACCTCGCCCTCCGGCAACGTCCATGGTATGCCGCTGGCCTCGCTGCTCGGCATGGGGCCTGAGGCGCTCACCGATATCTTTGGTTATGCGCCCAAGATCAGGTCGGAGAACACTGTTCTCGTCGGCGTGCGTGACATCGACGCCGCAGAGCGTGCCAACATCCAACGCGCGGGCATCGTCGTTTACACCATGCGCGACATCGACGAGCGCGGCATGCGGGCTGTAATGGAGGATGCCTTGCGCGCTGCCACCGCCGGCACTGCCGGCTACCACGTCTCGCTCGACATGGACTGGATTGACCCCGAGGATGCACCCGGCGTGGGTACACCCGTGCGCGGCGGAGCCACCTATCGCGAGGCTCATCTGGCCATGGAGATCCTCGCCGATCACGGCGGTATGCTCAGCTTCGAGCTTGTCGAGGTAAACCCCGTGATCGATGAGCACAACCGCACCGCCGACCTCGCCGTTGAACTCGCCTGCTCGGCCTTTGGGAAGAAGATCCTCTAGCCGCTTTAGACTGGAGAAGTGCGCTTCAAACGAAGCGAGAGGATTGAACAAGCAAAATGGCAAAGAAACTCCGCGTAGGCATTCTCTTTGGCGGACGCAGCGGCGAGCATGAAGTATCGCTGCTCTCCGCAGCTTCCATCCTGAAGGCGATCGATCGCCGCAAGTTCGACGTGGTGCCCATTGGCATTACCAAGGAAGGCCGCTGGCTCACCGCCGGCGACTCCAACATGCTGCTGGAGCAGGGCGACGCTGCGTTGGCGCAGAAGATGCGTGCAGGCGACCCTGCGGCAACGCCCGGTGCCCGCGTGCTGCATGAAGGGAACTCGACACTGCTGGCGCCCGAGCCCGGATCGCAGGGCCCGGCAGGGAAAGCCATCGACGTCGTTTTTCCTGTGCTGCACGGAACCTTCGGCGAAGACGGCACCATCCAGGGCCTCTTCGAACTGGCCGGCATCGCCTACGTTGGCTCTGGCGTGCTCGGCTCGGCCGCAGGCATGGATAAGGACGCCATGAAGCGCCTCTTTGCGCAGGCAAAACTGCCCCTAGTGAAGCACGTCGCGCTGCTGCGCCCCGAGTGGGAAAAGTCGCCGCGAAAGGCCGTTGCGCAGATCGAGGCCGCATTGCGCTACCCCGTCTTTGTCAAGCCTGCCAACCTTGGTTCGTCGGTCGGCATCAGCAAGGTGCATAACCGTAAGGAACTCGCCCCGGCACTCACGCTCGCAGCAAAATATGACCGCAAGCTGGTCATCGAGCAAGGTGTGGGTGGAAAGAGAGGTCGCGCACGCGAACTTGAGGTAGCCGTGCTCGGCAACGACGATCCGAAGGCCAGCGTTGTCGGCGAGATCATACCTGGCAAGGAGTTCTACGACTACGAGGCGAAGTACCTGTCCGAGGGCTCGGTGCCGGTCATCCCGGCCAAACTCACGCGCGCCGAGGAAAAGCAGATTCGCGCCATGGCCGTGGCCGCCTTTCGTACTTGTGATCTGGCTGGTCTAGCCCGCGTGGATTTCCTCATGGAGCCCGACGGCAAGCGTCGCATCTACCTGAACGAAGTCAATACGATGCCCGGTTTCACGCAGATCAGCATGTATCCCAAGCTATGGCAGGCCACCGGCATTGGCTACCGCGACCTGATTACCCGCCTCATCGAGCTGTCCGTCGAGCGCCACCAGGAGAAGGGCCGCAACGCCTATAGCCGCCAGGAATAGCGGACAGGGAACAGAAGACCATGCGCTGGTGTCTAACTCAATAGCCGCCAGCGCGCACATCCACGGCAGCAGCCAAGATGGATCTGCCCCTGAGCCCTCCCTTCTGCCGTATGCTTGAACCCGAGGAACGAATCCGATGACTCTGCTCGACGCTCCCAAATTTGACGCGGCCCGTGACCGCCGCAACACCACGCTGCTGTGGGGCTCGGTCGCGCTCGTGTTCGTAATGCTGATTGGCGGATGGCTTACGTCCGGCATGCCGGTGGACTGGCCATGGAACTGGTACACGCACTTCCGCGCACGGTTGGCGGTGAACCACTTCCTGGATGCCGTGGAAAAGAACGATCTCGAGAAAGCCTATGGCATTTGGACGCACGATCGCGAATGGAAAGGTCATCCGCAGCAGCACACGACTTATCCGTTTGAGCGGTTCGAGCAGGACTGGAGCCCCACCAGCTCAGCCAACGATTACGGCGTCATCAAGAGCCACAAGATCGTAGCCGCCCGTCTGTCGGGCAACGTGCTGCTCATGGGCATCCGCATCAACGGACTCAAGAGCAATGCGCTGTTCCTGAACTTCGAGCCGAAGACGCACCAGCTGGGCTTCTCGCCCGTCGAACTGTACCTCGGTCCGTAGCGAAATCAGACTGTCGGTGCCATCAGTTCAGCCAGTGTCTTCTCCAGGCTGGCCGCGTCTTGCACATGCAGCGCCTTCTGCTCATGAGCAATCTGGTGCAGAAGGCCACCGAGCACCTTTCCAGGTCCCACCTCGATGAACTTCGTCGCGCCCGCAGCTAGCAGCGTGTGCACGCAATCTACCCAGCGCACCGCGCCCGTCACCTGGCGAATCAGGGAGTCCTGCGCGGCCGAGGCTGTGGTCACCAGCGCGCCGGTCACATTCGCGGCCACAGGGATCTTCGGCTCGCCCAGCGTGAGCGCGTTCAGCACCCGTTCCACTTCTTCCTGGGCTGGCTGCATCAGTGCACAATGAAAAGGTGCGCTCACCGGCAACATCACCGCACGGCGTGCGCCCCCGGCCTTGGCTAGTGCCGCGGCTTTTTCCACCGCCGCTAGCGCGCCGGAGATCACGGTCTGCCCCGGCGAATTCAGATTCGCTGCAGAGACGGGAAGCCCGGTTTCAGCAGCCGCTTCTGCGCAAATCTCAGCCACATGCGCCGCGTCCAGTGCGAGAACTGCGGCCATGCCGCCCTGCCCCGCCGGAACGGCTTGTTGCATGGCGCGTCCGCGCGTTTTCACTGCGCGCACCGCATCTGCAAACCCGAGCGTGCCCGCCGCCACGTGCGCCGACCATTCGCCCAGCGAGTGGCCCGCCGCCAGCGCTGGGTGCACACCGTGCTCGGCCAGCACGCGCAGTGCCGCTATGCTTACCGTAAGGATCGCCGGCTGCGTGTTCTCGGTGAGCTTCAGCTCTTCCTCGGGGCCCTCAAAACACAATCGCGAAAGGGAGAATCCGCAAGCCACGTCGGCCTCAGCAAAGGTGGCTGCTGCCACGGGAAAGCGCTCGGCGAATTCGCGGCCCATACCAACATGCTGCGAACCCTGCCCCGGAAACAGAAAGGCAATTTGGGTGGTCATTTCAGAGAGGATTCTATCGTGCCGGCCCGCTGTTCGGTGAGGCATCCGATTTGACCGATGCGGGTTGCATGACCGGAGCCGTGCGCAGGCACGGACCGGAGAGCGGCCGGTCAGCTCGGACCTCCTGCTGTGTGCCTACCTGCATGGCAGCGGCGCCGGTGGGCACCAGGCGGGGAAATGTCCTGATCGGGATCGATGGAGCAAGCCTAGGCAACTGCGACTCCGTCCTCATCTGCCTGCGTAGGCTGGGCAAACGGGTACGTCCGGCTCGCATGCAGGCACTTTTCAGCATCCGCCGGAATCATAGGCCGGGCAAAAAGGAAGCCTTGAAATTCGTGGCATCCCGCCTTCTCCAGAATCGCCTGTTGCTCCCGGGTTTCCACGCCTTCGGCCACAATTGTCAGGCCAAGCCGCTGCGCCAGAGAGATGACAGCCTCCACGATTGGTCGCGTGCCCTCGGGTTCAGTCAGCTTTTCAACGAAGGAGCGGTCGATCTTGAGCATGTCGACGGGAATGCGATGCAGGTAGCTGAGCGACGAATAGCCGGTTCCGAAGTCATCCATTGCGATATGTGCTCCGCACTGACGCAGCAGGTTCATCTGGCGCACCACGGCTGCGTAGTCTTCCATCACCACGGACTCGGTCAGCTCCAGAGTCAGTAACTCGGGATCTAATCCGCAGTCGGTCACAACCCTGGCGACCGAATCGGAAAAATCATCACGGGCAAATTGCAGGGCAGAGATATTTACGCCCATCCGGACGCGCGGCAGTCCAGCGTCCATCCACGCCTTCAACTGGCGGCAGGCCTCGCGCAGCACCCAGTTTCCAATGGGCACAATCAGCCGGGTCTCTTCAGCAATGGGAATAAAGCGAGCCGGCGAAACAACGCCCAACTGCGGATGATCGAACCGCAGCAGCGCCTCGAAGCCTGTCAGGTCACCTTCGGTCGTGTACAGCGGTTGGTAAACCAGGCGCAGGTAGTTCTTCTCAAGAGCAACGCGCAGCCCTTCCTCGATCTCCAGCGCTTCGCTTGCCTCCTCACTCATGGCAGCGGAAAAAACGCAGAAGGGTTCGCCCACGTTCTTGGCGCGGAACATGGCGAAATCGGCATTGCGGGCCAGCAGCAGAGATGTGGAGCCGTCCTTGGGATAGACGCAGGCGCCGATGCTGGCAGAGACATCAATCCGCGTTGATTTGCAGTGGATTGGTTTGGCAATGGCGGCGCTCAGTCGGCGTGCAATTTCGAATGAATCGAGCTGGTGCACTGCACCAGGAACCAGCACCAAAAACTCATCTTCGCCCATGCGTGCCACAGTGCCGGTGCACAGCGGGTGGCGGCGGAGCCGTTCTGCCAGGACACGCAGCACATGGTCCCCAGCGGCGTGCCCATGATGGTCATTCAGGCGTTTGAAGCGGTTGATGTCGATCCACAGAACTGCCAGGCTCTCCCCCCGCAGCCGGGCCCGTTCGATGGCAGTTTCCAGCGCCTGCTCGCCGGCGCGGCGGTTGGGCAGCCCGGTCATGGCGTCCTGATAGGCATTGTCCAGCAGATCCTGGCGAATTCGCCTATGTTCGATCACGAGAGCTGCTAGGCGCGCCGCGCTCTCCACCATCTCGAGCTCGAGTGCCGTAGGCCCGGAGCGGGAGCGCGCATACACGGTAAGTACGCCCGTCAGCCGCCCAGAGCCGTTGGCGCAGAAGGGCACTGACCAGACAGAAAAGATGCCGCTTTCAACCAGCGGCCTGGTCCAGGGAAGGTCCACTTTGGGCAAATGCTCAACAATATGGATCTCGCCGGAAACGGCTGCCTGGCACTCGGGTGAATCAGGATAGTCCGTACCGACGGACTTGAGATAGCGTTGCATCCTGGCATGCACTTCGGACGATGCCACCGGACTCAGGACCCTGCCGCGCCGCTCCACCAGGAAGATGGATGACTCCCACCCCTGATTGCGCGAGGCCACCACCTCCGCAAGGGACTGCAGGATCTCTTCCGTTGTCAGGTTGCCGGGATCGGCCAGCATCTCAAGGACGTGCGTCTGGCCGCGGTTCAGCTGTTCGGCCCGTTGCCGGTCTTCGATTTCCTGGCGAAGGGCTCGGGCACGATCCTCCACCAGCCGCTCCAGAGACAGCTCCGTCCATTGCCTGCCGCGCGCCAGCCGTCGCCGACGGAATAGTGTCAGGATCGTGAGAGCGCTACAAAGCAGGATTGCGACGCTAAAGAGGATTGGTCCCCAGGCAGTCTGTTGCAGAGGGTTGGCACCCATGAGCTTCCACGAAGCCACAGGCTCCAACCCGGAGACAACGAGCAGTGACCAGATCAGCACTGCGGACATACGAGTTGGAGCGATCACAAGCAGCCTCGCAAACCAAGGATAAGAAAGTGCAAGCCGCCAATGCGGCAGAGGGCCCGAGCAAGCAACATTTCTCCCTATGTGCCTCTGAACGTGCAACTTTCGAGGTCTAGCCGTAGTATGCGAACTTACTGGACGTCACTTCAATGCATCTTTTGGGGATAGGCCTACAGCTTTTTCGGTATACAAAGGCGCATAAATGGGAAAACATTGCGCTGATTTATAGATTCACAGGAAAAGAATATCGCATGGAGACGCAAGTCCCAGCTCATGCCCGCTCAGAGGAAACATCGTAACCTCCCAGGCTAGGCGAGGTTACCTCGCAAAACGCGCACCATGGAATCGGATAGAGAAGGAGAAATACGACCTTAGTTCCAGCGCGAGCGGTCGTCTGGCTTTTCGTCGATCTGTCGGCCCTGGCCGTCGAAGCGCACCGTACGCCCCTGCGAGCGCATATAGACCTCGAACTTGCGCGCAGCGCGCCGCCGCTTCCAGCGGTAGTATCGGTTGCGCAGTCCAAACCACTGCTCGCTCAGCAGGAAGTTGAAGCCCCGCCGTGGCATTGCGCGCAGGTAGAGCCAGCCAGCCGCGGCGCCGCCCAGCTGTGCAAAGGCGTACATCTTTTGCTCGCCGAACAGCATGGCTAGACTCACCAGCCCATAGATCACGGCAAGGTAGCGCGCCTTGATGCTGATGGGCAGCGGGAAGAGCATGAACTCCATGTCGCCGTAGAGAACACCAATCGCGATCAGCAGGCCGAAGATCCCGCCAAAGCAGCCGTAGAGGGGGGGCGCCGTCACGGTCGACTTCAGCGCCAGGCCTGCCGCCGCGTAGATAGCCAGCGAAGCGGCGGCTGTGCCGAGCACTGAGGCGCCGTAAAGGCCCATCACCCAGCTATCGCCGTGGTTCTGCTCCAGAAACCCGGCCAGGAACCAGAGCGAGAGCAGTTCCAGCAGTGTTCCGACAATGCCAAAGTGAACCAGACTGTAGGTCAGCGGCTGCCACACCCACCCGTGCAGAAAGGCCTGAGGCTGGAACGCGGCGTGGTCCACCAGCCAAACGAGCAGGTTACTGCTCGCAAAACCAAGCAGCAGAACGACAAAATACGCAGCGAGATTCACGACCACCAGACGGCGGGTTGCACCGCGGAAGTCGGGAAAGGCGAGCGGGTTGGCGCCAAGTCTGCGCATCGTCGTCCTCAGGGTAAACTGTTGCCCGCAGTGATGTCATGCAGCGCACCAGGCTCCTGCCCAACGGTGTACCAACCTGGAACCCGCTTGCCGCTCCGGACCGTTGATGAACCGCCGGTCTGCCCCTTGTTGTCTGCCGTTTTGCAAAATATCGCACTTAAGGACCAAACCTGATCCGCTCTTTTTCGTCTGTCATAGGTGCGCTGGTTTGCAATCGGCCGAATCCGTGCACGACAGCCGGAAAGGACAGAAGAATGAGCTGTTTTGGGCTAATAGCAGAGGGATAATTGCGCAGTTTTCCCCGAATCTCCTTCGCAGTCTCGCGTTCTGAACCGGGCTGGCGCACCACCCACTTGACCTCAGCCCGGATCCTCACTAAAACTAGCGGAGTCGTACCATGAAATACGTCATCTTACCCATTGGATTGCCTTGAGAGAGGAGGCTGCCATGCCGAGCTGCCCTGAATGCGAGAATGAATTGGATGTAGAAATCGACGAACTCGAAGAAGGCGATGTGGTCGCCTGTGATGAGTGCGGATCAGAATATGAAGTTGTCGGTGTTGAACCGCTGGAGTTGTCGCGGGTCGACGAGGACTCCGACGAAGAAGACGAAGAGTTCTTCGACGAGGAAGAGGAGGAAGAGTGATACGGAACCGGGCACGATGGGCAGCCTGCGCAGCGATGGTGATGCTGCTGGCTGGAGGAGCGCCTCTGGCGCGGCAGACTGATCCATTCACTGCCCAGGCTCAGAACCTGGGACAGCGCAGCGTCTCGGGCGCAGTGATCAATGGGGACTCGCAGCCCGTTGCTGGGGTAACCGTCTTCTTGAAGAACCAAAAGACCAAGGCGATCCGCAGCTTCACATCAACCAAGGATGGGCGCTTTCACTTTGCGCAGGTGAATATGGCCGAAGACTTTGACCTGTGGGGAGAGAAGGATGGCAAGAAGACCGCTGTCAAGACGGTCAGCTCCTGGGATGCGCGTAAGGACTTCGAAACCGAACTCAAGATGAAATAGCAACTGGGCTGCAACGGAAGCTGCAGCCCGTCGGCCCTAGCCTTCCAGCTTCTTGGCCACCAATTCGTTCAGCAGGGTTGGATTGGCCTGTCCCTTCGAAGCCTTCATCACCTGGCCTACAAAGAATCCCGCCACTGTCTTCTTGCCGCCGCGATACTGTTCCACTTGCTTCGGATTGGCGGCGATCACCTGGTCGATCATCGCCTCAATGGCCGAGGCATCGGTAATCTGCTGCGGTTTCTCCCGCTCGTAGACGGCAGGGAAGTCTTCGCTCTTCTCAAAGCAGGTATCGAATAGCTGCTTCAGCTGCTTGGAACTGATCTTGTCCTCTTCCAGCAGATCGGCAGCCAGCACCACGCCCGCCATCGAAACTGGCGACTGCTCTATTTCGAGATCCAGTGCCTTCAGGCGTCCGCCCAGTTCACTCAGCAGTAAATTCGCCACGCGCCGTGGGCTCTTGGCCGCCTTCGCCGCAGCCTCGAATCGATCGGCGAATTCGCGTGAGGTCGTCAGCGTGTGCGCGTCCTTTTCGTTCAGTTCGTAGGCCGCGATCATCCGCGCGCGCCGCGCCTCCGGGAGTTCTGGCATTCTCTTCCTGATCTCGGTCTGGAACTCTGCAGAGACGATGAGCGGCGGCAAGTCCGGTTCGGGGAAGTACCGGTAGTCGTGCGCTTGCTCCTTCGAACGCATCGAATAGGTACGTCCTTCATGTGCGTTCCACAGCCGCGTCTCCTGCACCACGCGGTTGCCGGACTCGATCACCTCGATCTGCCGTTCAATTTCGTACTCCAGAGCCGCGCGGATAAAGCGGAAGCTGTTCACGTTCTTGACTTCGGCCTTGGTGCCGAACTTCGGAGCGCCCTTCAGCCGCACGCTCACATTGGCGTCGCAGCGCAGCGAACCCTCTTCCATGTTGCAGTCGGAGACGCCCGTGTAGAGCAGGATCTCCTTGAGGCGCGTCAGGTACTCGAAGGCTTCGTCCGGCGTGCGGATGTCCGGTTCCGACACGATCTCAGCCAGCGGCGTGCCACAGCGGTTCAGGTCGAGATACGTGCGCGTGGCCGAGTCGCTGAAGCCATCGTGCAGACTTTTGCCCGCGTCCTCTTCCATGTGCAGCCGCGTAATCCCGATTCGCTTTGTGCCGCCGTCAGCCGTCGGCACGTCGATCCAGCCGTTCTCGGCCAGTGGCTTT
>WSSedB1CaDRAFT_10000899_pt1 | contig 12044 bp, 7 predicted proteins | sample WetSurSB1Cattail_FD_9460 | JGI IMG/M metagenome (IMG submission 9460)
CATAAAGAAAACCAAAGACCTCCTGACTACCGGCACGCCTCCGCTTGAAGCAGGCAATACAGCAACCACTGTCAATGCTGGTGATGTCGAGAACAGAGGATTCGAATTTGAACTTACTTACCGGAATAAAGTAGGAGACTTCAATTATAGTGTTGGAGCTAATGTAGCAACACTGCATAACGAAGTAACCTATATGAACCCCAACAGTCCGTACCTCACAGGAGCCACTGTAAACCTTGAAACATCCACCCGGTTTGACAAAGGTCATCCTATATGGTATTTTTATGGCTATAAAACAGCAGGCGTAAATCCTAAAAACGGACAGACAATATTTGTTAATGCAGCCGGCGATACTACAAGCACGGTTTCTTCTGCCGATAAGCAATATCTCGGTAGCGGAATCCCCAAGATCACCTATGGGTTTAACATTGACCTTAGCTACAAAGGATTTGATTTCAAAGCCTTCTGCCAGGGTGCAGCCGGTCAGGATATTATGCTGGGAATGGTAAGAACCGACAGGCTCAATTTTAATAAATTGCAGGTCTATTTTGACAACAGGTGGACACCAACCAATACAACTGCCTCCATGCCGGCTGCCAATTGCAGTTCAAATACATGGCACAGCGACATGTTGATCTTCAAAGGTAATTATCTTAAAATAAAGCAGATACAAATAGGATATACATTGCCAAAAGATATCATCAGCAAGATTAAGGTATCCAATGCCAGGATCTATATCTCTGTTGAGAACCTGTATACTTTCACCAAATATCCGGGATCTGATCCTGAGGTGGGGTCCAATGCTGTAACTGCGGGTACGAACTATATTAATAGTATTGGAATTGACCGTGGTATGTATCCCAACAGCAGGACTGTCATTTTTGGTGCGTCAATCACTTTGTAATTAAACCTATTAATTTTTGCGATTATGAAAGCTATATTTATAAAACATAAAATCCTGAAAATACTAGCACTCTTTATAATTATTTCCTTTGGATGCTCCAAAGAATATCTTAATTACGAAGAGAGAGGTGTACAGACTGTAAACACATTCTATAAAACCGATGCACAGGCACTGGAAGCATTGAATGCGATTTTTGACCGTTGGCAGCAAGGAATTGCTTTCAACTATATATACATGTATGACGGTTTATCCGATGAGAGTTATGCAGGTGGCGGAAGCCGGGGTGATAATGGTGGTGTGCTTGAAGAAATAAACGAGTACAGGTTTACTCCAACAACTTCAGCTATAAACAGTTTATACTCATGGTACTATTTTTGTGTGTACAGATCCAATATTTTAATTGATAATGTAGTACCCGACACTGACAATAAGGCAATTTTTGTTGCTATGGCCAAAGCTTTAAGAGGCTATGCTTATTTACTCATGGTTAACACCTGGGGAGATGTCCCGCTTGTTTTACATGAATTAAATGCAAGTGAGACCAGTCAGCCACGAACTGCCACAGCCGAGGTGTATGCTCAAATTGAAAAGGACCTCACTGAAGCCATTGACGTTTTGCCTGAAAGAAGTAATATGCCTACTGAGTATACGCATCTTATCTGTAAAGGAACTGCCGAAGCCATGCTTGGAAAAACTTATTTATATGAAAAAAAATATGATGAAGCAGCTGCTACCTTTCAGAAAATAATTGATTCAAATGAATACAGTTTATACCCCGATTATTCCAAAATATTACGTCGTGATAGTGAATATGGAGTAGAGTCATTATGGGAAATTGCATTTGTAACCACAATGGGCTATAATGACCCCTTTGAGGCAGAATCGGGCCTTGCTGTTATGGGAATTATGATGACTCCACGACCTGAATATCTTCCTTATCCGGTATATGGCGCATTGGATATGTTTCCATTTGGATGGGGCTTCATTAATCCGCATAAAGAAATGTATGATGCTTATACCAGTGCAGGTGATCCGGTCCGCCGCGATGTTAACCTTATTTCTCCTGATGATCTGGCAGCATTAGGCGGGAAATATCTGTCTCCTGCCGGTTTCACTCCATATGGCTCAGATGGTTATATCCGTCTGAAATATGTGCCATTCTTAAGTGAAGGAGCTGGCGGTGACGACTATACTAAGTTTTGCAACACCGGAACAAACGTCCGAATGATACGATATGCCGATGTATTGCTAATGGCCGCAGAGGCATATAACAGGAAAAGTTCTCCCGATGATGCAAAAGCAAGGACCTTTGTAAATCTTATAAGAAGTCGTGTTAGCCTGGCTCCGGTCAGTACAGCAGGAGATGCTCTGTTTGCGGACATCAAAACGGAAAGAAAACTTGAATTGGCCTTTGAAGGCGAACGCTATTTCGACCTCCAGCGCTGGGGCGACGCTTATACTGCACTTAAAGATCAGGGAAAAGCAGTTCCTAATGGAGCAGGCGGTTACTGGAATCCTGAAGGAGCAGGGTATAAACAGAATAAGAATGAATTCCTTCCGATACCTGAGTATGAAATGACGGTTAATACAGCCATGAAGGGAAACCAGAATCCTGGTTATTAATATTCTGCAATGATAAACAGAAATATCATTTCCTCCCGGAAAATGATTATTTCTTATTACTTCTTTGAAACAAAAAAAGCCCTGACAGGTCTTCAAAACTTGTCAGGTCTTTTTCCACAATGAAAATAATATAATTATGAAAAAGAAATACTTATTTTGCCTGACTGCCTCCCTGATCATAATCTTTCTGGCTGTTCAGTGCAATGAGGCATTGGCTCAGAAACTAAAATCAGGACCTCAGGACCTGAGCTTTTTCTCTAATGTTGATGAGACTGATCAACCTTATGCTGTTTACATACCAAAAAACTTTGATGAGTCTAAAAAATATCCCCTGGTAGTCTTTTTACATGGCGCTATGTCGAATCACAGACTGGGATTACGCCGTGCTTTCGGGCAGGGGAATATTCAAGGGACCGATTTCATAAAGCCGGGTAATATTCCTGTTCAGAATGATCTGGAAGTAACACGTTTTTTCCCTGAACTCAAAGATGTTGATTATATAGTAGCAGCGCCTTATGCACGTGGTACTGCAGGCTATCAGGGAATCCCCGAGCAGGATGTATACGATATGCTTGCTGATCTTAAAAACAGGTTCAGCATTGATGAAGACCGTGTTTATCTTACCGGTCTCTCAATGGGTGGTGGTGGAACAATATGGCTTGGATTGACCAGGCCCGATATCTGGGCAGCTATTGCTCCCTGTTGCCCTGCCCCTCCCGAGAGTGCATCTGAGCTGTCAGGTAACGCCCTGAATTTGCCGGTACACCTTTTCGTCGGAGATAAGGATTTTTTGTACCAGACGGTACAGGACTGGAAGAAAAGATTTACGGGCAACTCCGCTCTTTTAGATTATGTTGAATATCCGGGCATAGGTCATAACAGCTGGGAATATGCCTATAAGGATGGTTTTATTTTCGACTGGTTTGGCCAGTTTAAAAGAGATCTTTACCCGGAAAGAGTAAAATTCAATTCACCCTTATATAAATATAACAAAGCTTACTGGGTAAAGCTGGATAAACTTACGTCGGGCACTCTGGCTTCAATTGATGCAAAATTTGTTGCTAAAAACTCCCTCGATATATCCACAAACGCTCTTGACGCTTTCACGCTAACGTTAGCTGGACATCCATCTTTCAACCCTTCATCAAAAACAGATATCAAAATAGATGGTAAAGCCTTCTCATTAAAAACCCCTGATATCATTTCATTTTCAAAAGAGAATGGGAACTGGGTTAATCGTAAATACACTCCCGGACTGAATTCTAAAAAACAGGGTGCCGAAGGACCTATGTCAGCAGCTATAGCCGGCAACCATATTTATGTATATGGAACTATAGGCAATCCTACTCCTGAGGAATTGCAGAAAAGACATGATCAGGCTGCCATGGCAGCTAACTGGTCAGCAGACCGTGGTATGATGGGTCGGATAATGGTCTTCCCAAGAGTAATTTCCGATAAGGAAATAAGGCAAAGCGATTATGAGACATCCAACCTGATATTGTTTGGAACCCGTGAGACTAATAGTATAATTGAGAAATTTGCGGATAAATTACCAGTACAGCTGAATGCTGATGCATACGATTATTGTCTGGCATATGTCTTTCCGATGAATAATCATTACATATTGGTTAATTCAGGCCTGGTATGGTGGACTCCTGTCAAACCAAAAGAAGGCGAACAAAACAAGATCATGAAAATGTCATTCATGAATCCTGCAATCGATGGTCTTGCCAGTCTCAAAGATTTTATTTTATTCAGGGAAACACCCGATAATATTATCAGCCAGGGAAGTTTCGACGACAATTGGGCTATTCCTGTATCTGAATCAGAAAAAATGAAATCAACTGGTGTTGTAAAAATAAAATAGTAAGTTCTCACTTATTGAGAAGCGTTAGTAAAGCAGATCTGGTATTCTGCCAGGTCTGCATTTACATAATCCTGTCTGAAATATTCAGGGAAGAGTAACATGTTATTTTGATGAAATTGATATGTTAATAAACAAATGAACACTCAAATGAAATCAACAAGAAGAAGATTTTTTAAGACAATGGGGGCCGGCGCCACCGGACTTGCCTTTGGTACAGCTGCTTTTACAGCAACATCATGCGTCTCCACCGTGGGGAAAAAGGAAAAAGGAGTTGCTGATAATGATAAACAGATCTTGTTCATTGGTGACGAGATTGCTCTGGCCGATACTCAGTATGGTAAAGTCAAAGGATATGTTCTAAGAGGGATTAACTACTTCCTCGGAATACCTTATGGTGCAGATACTTCAGGAGCCAACAGATTTATGCCTCCACAAAAACCAAAGCCATGGAATGATATCTTTCCGGCAGTCTGGTGGGGTAATTCAGCTCCACAGATAATGGAAAAGAGATATGCAAATGCTTATTCCTCTTTTGCTGATCATTGGAATTACGATGATGTGAGTGAAGACTGTCTCAGACTGAATGTCTTTACCCCGGCAATCAATGACGGAAAAAAGAGACCTGTTTTGGTATGGTTCCATGGTGGTGGATTCACTAATGGTAACGGAATAGAACAGGATGGTTATAATGGCGAAAATTTCAGCCGTAAAGGAGATGTTGTCTTCGTATCAGTCAATCACAGGCTGGGTCCGATGGGATTCACAAACCTGGCAACCGCAAGAGGTGAGAAATATGCTGCATCAGGCAATGTTGGAATGCTTGACCTGGTGGCAGCACTTGAATGGGTAAGGGATAATATTACAAATTTTGGCGGTGATCCTGGAAATGTGACTATAATGGGTCAATCGGGCGGAGGAGCAAAAGTATGTATTACTACATCCATGCCGTCAGCTAAAGGACTCTATCATAAAGCAGTTGTTCTAAGCGGAGCAACGACAAGAACCGGCGAAAAAGAGTATGCAGAAAAACTTGGAGATTATATTCTGAAAGAAGCCGGACTCAAGGCAAAAGATATTGCAAAGTTACAGGAGATGCCATGGATGGATTATTACCTTCTTGCAAATAAAGCTGCAGCAAAATTGGCTGCGGAGATGGGACCCACATCAGGCATTATGCGCCGTGGATTCAATCCATGTGTCGATGGTGTATATATTCCGGGTGATCCTTATTATCCTGTTGCAACTCCGGTTGCAGAAGGTGTTCCTATGATGATTTGTTCGACAATGAATGAAATGGCTCCCAGCAGAACAATGCCTGAACTTGAAAACATCACCTTTGACAAGGTTAAAGAAAATTTGAAGTCAAGGGCCGGATTTGGACCAGGTCTAGGTGAAAAAGCAGGTGAAGTGGTTGATGCTTATGCCAAAGCATTCCCCGACAAAAAGCCTGTTGAAATATGGTCGATAATAAGTGGTAACCGCCAGGGCGTAGTTGACCTGGCTGACGCAAAATCCAAACAGGCACCACCCGTCTTTGTCGCATGGTTCTGCTGGCAGCCTCCATTGTTCGACAACAGGATGCGTGCTTTTCATTGCAGCGATATTTGTCACTGGTTTTATAACACCGACCTTATGCTTACACATACAGGTGGAGGTGCAAGACCAAGAAACCTGTCTGAGAAAATGTCAGGAGCCCTTCTTCAGTTTATGAAAACGGGAAATCCTGATAATGGAGGATTGCCCACCTGGGCCAGATATACTTCTGAAAAAGGCGAAGTGATGGTCCTGGATGACATTTCTGAATTAAAATATGATCCCGACAGGGAAGCGCGTAGATCTTTACCCTCCTGAATGTTTTCAGAATAGATGTTTAAGATATATATATAGTTAGTTAGGTTGTTTTAGGGTGCGATTGGATCTGGAAGCGATTTTTCGTCTCCAGATCCTTCTATGAATCAATTATCCATAATAATTTATCAGAAACTATCTCCGGACTACCCAAATCACTTAACGAAATTGTTAAATAATTACACTTATAAATTAATACTCATGTTCATTGAATAATTTTCTTCCAAACAATTTAGGTAACCATTAAAAAATATATTCCTATGAAAAAAAGTATAAGGACCTTTAATTTTACAACCCTGCAAATCAGTATATTCCTGATAAGTCTGCAATTGCTAACAGGTTTGAAAACGTTTTCGCAGGAAATGCATGGGCAAAGAGGGCCGGTAATTGTTTCTCCTGATATTTCTGCTGATAATAGTGTTGTTTTTCGATTGTTCTCAAAGAATGCGAATACAGTAGCCATAAACGGAAGCTGGATGGGGATGGGAAAAACCAGGGAAATGACCAAAAACATTGAAGGTATCTGGTCAGTTAAAGTTGATTCGCTGGAGCCTTCAATGTATCAATATAATTTCATTCTCGATGGAGTAAGTATTATTGATCCGGCCAATCCCAAGGCAATGCGCGATGGAACAAGATATTCGAGCACACTGATCATCCCTGGTAATGGATCAAAACTATTTGAGGTTAATGATGTACCCCATGGTACTATAACCAAAGTATGGTACAATTCTTCTGTACTGGGTCTTAATCGCAGGATGTATGTCTATACTCCTGCAGGTTATGAAGACAACAATGATAAATATCCGGTTTTATACCTACTTCACGGAGGTGGTGGTGATGAGGATGCCTGGACTTCTCTGGGACGTGCCAATTATATTTTGGACAATTTAATTGCAGAGGGCAAGGCAAAACCTATGATTGTTATAATGACCAATGGCAACGCCAATCAAACCGCATCAATAACCGACTGGTCAAAAGAACCAGATGCTTCATCTGGTGTTGGACCAGGTGCAAATGGCAGCGATCAGGAATTAATAGATGGTATGACAAAATTCCCCAACAGTTTGATTAAAGATGTAATTCCATATGTAGAAAAGCATTTCAGGGTAATAGCCAACAGTGAAAATCGTGCCATTGCCGGTTTATCAATGGGGTGTTTGCAAACACAAATAACTGCCATGACAAATCCTGGATTTTTCCAGTACATTGGCTGTTTCAGTCTGGGAATCCATTTTAATAAGCCATTTGATCTTATTTCGAACAATATTTTGATTCCTGCTTATGATAAAAACCTGAAAACTATGAAGAACCGATTGTTTTACATCGGTTGTGGATCAGAAGACTTTGTGTATGAGGGAGTTCAGATTCTGCGTAAAAAATTGGATGATAATAATTTCAAGTATGTCTATAATGAAACCGGCGGAGGTCATACCTGGGCAAACTGGAGGGCTTACCTGTCGGATTTTGTCCCCAGACTGTTTAAGTAATTATGAATTGACTTTCCTTACACCTCGGTGAAGAAAGGTACTATCGTGAAATAGGATTTACAAGGGATTTAATTGTAGTGATAAATAGGAAATGAGATGATTCTTAATAATGAATGTAAAGTTAAAAAGCCGTTACATGGAAGCCTGAAAATCATTACCTGTTGTTTAATATGCTTATTTTTTACAAAAAATAATAATCTTAATTTATAGTTATGAAACAGAAATATTTATTTACAATCATGTGCCTTTTCATCTTTACAGGTTCTTATTCCCAGGAATTGGCAAACTTTAAAAGACCTGTCATTGTTTCTCCTGAGATTGGTGAGAAAACCGTTACATTCAGGATCTTGGAACCACAGGCAAAACTCGTAAGGCTTTATGGGTCATGGATGAAAAGTTATGATTCTTCTGTCAACATGTTAAAAGACTCTGCACATGTATGGACAGTAAGTATATCCAGGCCTGCCCCTGAATTGTATACTTATAATTTTATCATTGATGGATTAACAGTTAACGATGCCAACAACATTTTCCTTCAGAGAGATGGTACCCGTTATCTCAGCGTGCTTCTTGTCCCAGGTGATTTGACGGCAAACTACTTTGAAGCAACCCAGCATGGAAATCTGATGAAGGTATGGTATGATTCACCAACAATAGGCAAAAACCGTCGTATGTATGTTTATACTCCCTATGGGTATGAAAAGAACAGTGAAAACTATCCTGTTCTTTATCTGTTGCACGGCGGCGGCGGGGATGAAGATGCCTGGTGCACAATGGGCCGTGCCTGCCAGATACTGGATAACCTTATAGAGAAAAAGCTCGCCGTACCAATGATTTGCGTAATGCCAAATGGCAACGCCGGACAGGAAGCAGCAAAAACACTAATGATTGAAGAAACTAGTTATGATCGTAATGATCCAAAATCCGCTAATCTTTATACCAATAGTATAGTCAAGGATATCATTCCTTACGTTGAAAAGAACTACAGGGTAATTGCAAAACCTGAAGCAAGGGCAATTTCAGGACTTTCAATGGGCGGTGGCCAGACAATCAGTGTTACAAATGACTACCCAGGAACATTCAGCTACATCTGCCCTTTAAGCTCAGGGATCAGGGCTAATCAGACTGATGTCGATACAAAACTTCAGGGTATTAAAAATGCAGGGTTTAAACTATATTGGATTGGTTGCGGAAGTGATGACTTCACTTTTGAAAGTAATAAAAATCTCGATGCAGCCCTTACAAAGAATGGTATGGAGCATACATTTTTTATCACCGGAGGAGGACATACCTGGGCTAACTGGAGGGTCTACCTGAATACCTTTGGACAACTGCTCTTTAAGTAATAGAAACTAACCTTTGAATGATAACTTTCAACCTGACTTAAAAGATATTTTTATGAAAAAGAAACTCATATTTTCAACTTTGTGCCTCTTCATTTTCATGGGCTCTTTCGCCCAGGAATTGTCAAACATGCGCCCCAAGCCTGTAATTTCTCCCGAGATTAAGGCCACCGAAATATTTTTCAGGATTTCTGCTCCATATGCGGATACTGTAAAGTTATATGGTTCCTGGATGACAAATTACAAGTCATCGGTTTTAATGGAAAAAGACAAAACAGGTCTTTGGTCCGTTGCAATCCCTGCTCCAACACCGGAATTGTACACTTACAATTTCATAGTTGACGGATATTCCGTAAATGATGCAAATAATATTTTTATGCAGAGAGATGGGACCAGGTACCTAAGTGTATTGCTGGTCCCTGGGGAATTGACCGCTAATTATTTTGAAGCAAAACAACGAGGTAACCTGTCTAAAGTCTGGTACGAATCTCCTGCTCTCGGGATGACCCGTCGTATGTTTGTTTATACTCCATACGGTTATAAAAACAGTTCGGCAAAGTATCCTGTTCTGTATCTGCTCCATGGTTATGGAGGTGATGAAGATGCCTGGAGCACAATGGGCCGGGCATGTCAGATAATGGATAACCTCATTGAGAAAAAACTTGCAAAACCAATGGTCGTGGTAATGACTAATGGAAACGGTAATGAATGTGCATCACGTAATGATGTATCTGTTGACCCGAGTCATGGCACAACTCTTTCAACTATGGAGAAGTTTGAAGAAAGTGTTTTGAAAGATGTGATTCCGTATATTGAAAAAAACTATATGGTTTATACTGACAGAAAAAACCGTGCTATTGCAGGTCTGTCAATGGGGGGTGCTCAAGCGACACATATCGGGTTGAACAATTTGGATAAATTTGCATGGGTCGGGTCATTCAGCGGAGCCTTTGTGTTATGGCCTAATGCCAGATCAGGAAACCAGGACATCGATTTGAAAGCTGTTGAGACTAAGGTTTTTCCATCGCTGAGCTCGTCTTCAAATTCTAAACTAAACCTTCTCTACATATCAACGGGTGCTGATGATTTTCTCATTCAGGCCACTCATCAGTTCACGGGTTGGCTAAAAGATAAAGGGATTAAATTTGTTGATGTAGAAAAACCCGGATATGCTCACGAATGGCGAATCTGGAGAATAAATCTTGGCGATTTTGCAAGCCGGCTTTTTAAGTAAAAGAGAAGAGAGAACCTCAACACAATTGGAAAAAATGAAATCCAACAGACGTAAATTTATTCAGAATGACAATATTCCTGGTTGGGAAGTGGAAAGCGGACCGGTAAATATTATGGTAGGTAGTTCTTCTCAGGACATTAAGCTTCAAAATAGTATAATAGTCAATTAAATGGTTTACATAAACATAACTAACACTCTAATAATCTGAAATCATGAAAAAAATGTTTCTTTTCAGTGTAACATTTGTTACAATTTTACTGGCCTCAGTTTACGCTGCAGGTCAGCAACCAGCAGCTCCTGCAGCAGCTCCTGCCCCAAGGCCCCAGTTCAGAATGCCTCCAAAAATTGTATCACCTGAAATCCTTCCGGATAACAAGGTCACTTTCAGAGTCTACACAAAAGATGCAACAAAGATCACAGTGTCGGGTGAATGGCAACCTGGTTTTAATTCATCAGAAACACTTGTAAGAAATGACACAGGATTATTTGTGCTTACAGTAGGTCCTTTAAAACCAGAACTTTATGGATATACTTTCACAGTAGATGGGGTAACAACGATTGATCCGAATAATGTTCAGGTTCGTCGTGACGGAACCCGTTATCAGAGTTTTTTCATTATCCCTGGTACTGAATCTGATCTCTATGTCCAGAAGAGCGGTGTCCCACATGGTACTGTGGCAAAAGTATGGTACAATTCTCCTGTTCTTGGAATGGATCGCCGGGTATATATATATACACCTGCAGTGTATGAAAAGAGTACTCAGAAATACCCCGTCTTTTACCTTCTCCATGGAGCCGGTGGCGATGAGGATGCCTGGACTAACATGGGCCGCGCTGCGCAGATAATGGACAACCTGATTGCCCAGGGTAAGGCAAAACCGATGATTGTGGTAATGACAAACGGAAATGCCAACCAGTCAGGTGCCCAAAATGATGTATCTGACCCTCCGTTACAGGGAGATATGATGGCAGCATACCAGAAACTTGCCGGGAAGTTCGAGACACACATGGTAAAGGATCTTATTCCTTTTATTGAGAAGAATTATAATGTACTTAAAGATAAGGACAACAGGGCTATTGCCGGATTATCAATGGGCGGTATGCAAACCCAGACAATCACTAACGACAATCCCGGTATGTTCAGTTATATTGGTGTGTTCAGTATGGGGATAATGAATTTTGGTTCCCAAACGCAGGATACAGCTAAAATTGCTCGGGAAAGAGATGTTAAGATTGAAGCTTTGAAGAATAGTGGCTACAAACTTTACTGGATCGGTTGTGGNGCNTCTGATTTCGTATATAAAAGCGTTGTTGACTTGCGAAGTACATTAGACAAACACGGTTTCAAATATACATATCGTGAAAGTACCGGCGGACATACCTGGGCCAATTGGAGAATTTATCTTTCAGAATTTGCCCCTTTACTATTCAAATAATTAACCTCATACCTAATATTTAATTAATGAAAAACTCAATTCAAATAATTTCCGGAACTGCTTTAATAATAATAATTGTTACGTCATGCCAGACAAAGAACATTATTGTAACAGATACTATTAAAGCAGACAGTGTTACAGCCATTGTACAAACCGAAAGCGGAAAGGTGGCAGGTTACATTGATAACAGCATTTACAATTTTAAAGGGATCCCTTATGCACAGGCTGAACGTTTTATGCCTCCAGAAAAAATTACACCATGGAAAGGCGTCAGAAGTACCAGATCATATGGCCCGGTT
>WSSedB1CaDRAFT_10000900_pt1 | contig 12041 bp, 11 predicted proteins | sample WetSurSB1Cattail_FD_9460 | JGI IMG/M metagenome (IMG submission 9460)
CTTCTTCTTCACTGGCCAATCCTCCACCTTCTCAGGCTCGGTTCTGGCCGAAGACTAACATTCAATCTGGTTCAGAAATAACGGGGCCGAGCACATTGCCGAGGGCGGCTATTCCAAGTCCATGGTTGATGCGATTGCTGTTCGGGAGCGGGAGATTGGGGCTATCACCGACCGGCTTCTGTCTTCGACAGCAGCGTCCATCGAAGGGCGAATTGCGGAGATTCGAAGCTTCGTGGAACGGGAGACTCAGAACCTCTCTGCCCTACTCAATGAAAATTCCCCGCTCGTGAAGCAGGAACTTCACAAGCATCTCAGTTCAATCACGATGCACCCGGTTGGGGACGGTGGGGAATGGCATTATGAGGCGCAAGTCTCATGGAGTCTGCTAGGTACAGACAAGAACGCCCCTCAGGAGGAGCAAGGGGCTCAGGACTCGGATGAGGGGCGTCTTCGGTTGGTTGCGGGGGCTGGATTTGAACCAGCGACCTTTGGGTTATGAGCCCAACGAGCTACCGGGCTGCTCCACCCCGCAGTTACAGTCTAGCAACACCGGGGTGGACGGTCAATGGAGGACCGGCGGTACGGCCGAAGCGATGACCTGTTGCGGGCGGTGGCACGGCTTTATCCGATACACTGCGGACAATCCCGTTTGTCATTCACTCGATCGATTGAGAGGCGCCGCGCCGATGTCCCATCTCTATGTTGTTGTGCTTGTGGTCATTGTGGCCGTGCTGCTGGCCGTGGCCCTTTATCGCACCTCGCGCGTAAAGACAAAGGCAGACTACCTGGTGGCGGGCCGCTCGCTGCCAGCGGTGGTGCTGGTGCTCACGCTGCTTACTTCGTGGATCGGTGCGGGCTCGCTGTTTGCCGGGGCGGAGAACGCCTATCGCAACGGGTTTGCGGCGCTGTGGCAGCCGGCGGGTGGATGGCTCGGCCTGCTGCTGATCTACTTCATCGCGCCGCGAGCACGGAAGTTCGCGCAGTTCACACTGCCTGATCTGCTGGAAGCCCGCTACAACCAGACAGCGCGCGTGCTGGGAACCTTTGCCATCCTGTTTGCCTATGTGGGCATAACCAGCTACCAGTTCAAGGGCGGCGGCAATGTGCTGCACCTCATCTTTCCTGACACGGTGACTCCGGAGTTCGGCACCTACATCATCGCGGTGTTCGTGATTGTGACCACTGCGCTTGCCGGCATGTCGTCCGTGGCGTACATGGACGTGGCAATCGGCTCACTCGTGACGGCGATCAGCGTAGTTGCAGCGCCCTATCTGCTGGTGAAGGCCGGCGGCTGGAGCGGACTGCACGCGGCACTGCCGGCCACGCACTTCCAGGTGCTGGGCAACCTCACCTTCGTGCGCGCAATGGAGTTCCTGGTGCCGACGATGCTGCTGATGCTGGGCAACCAAGTGATGTACCAAAAGTTTTTCTCGGCGAAAACGGAGCGCGATGCGCGGGTGTCCGTCGTCGGATGGATTCTCGGGACGCTCTTGCTGGAAACCGTGATTGTTGCAATCGCGGTGATTGGATCGGCGCTCTACAAGACTGGCGAGGTGGCGCGGCAACCGTATGAGATCATTCCCTACACCGCGCGCAATGGGCTGCCCGCGGTGATGGGCGCGCTGCTCTTGGGAGCGGTGTTTGCCAAGGTAATTTCGACGGCATCGAACTACCTGTTCTCGCCCGCAACGAACCTGATCAACGATGTGTTTGTGCGCTACATTGCGCCTGACGCTTCGAATCGGCGGGTGCTGATCGTCTCGCGCCTGGCGGTGGTGCTGCTGGGCTGCTGGGCACTGTACCAGGCTGTCTACGCGCAGAGCATTTTGGAGAAGATGCTGTGGGCGTACACCATCTACTCGGCCGCGCTGACACCTGTGGTGCTGGCAGCGTTCTACTCCAAGCGTGTGACGGCCTGGGGCGCCGTGGCGGCGATTGCTGCAGGCACCGTGGTCACGCTCTCGTGGGATATTCCGGGTGTAAAGTCGTTCTTTCCACAGATCCTGGCTCAGCGCGACGCCATCTTCCCTGCCCTGTTCGCGGCGGTGCTGGCCATGACCGTGGTGAGCATGTTGACGCCGAAGCCTGCGGCGGAGCAGTTGGCACAGTTCGAGAACTGAGGCGTGGAATGGGACCGCGGCGGCCACCATCGCCTACACTGGTGCTTGGATATCCCCATGCCGACACGCCCCTGCTGGGTTGAAATTCGCACCCGCTCCCTTGAAAACAATCTCCGCTTTCTCGCCTCGCTGGTCGCGCCTCACGGCGACCTGCTGGCCGTGGTGAAAGCCAATGCCTACGGTCACGGACTGGCGCTCTGCGCGCCGGCCGCGGTACGCGCCGGAGCCACCTGGCTGGGCGTGACGAGTGCGGAGGAAGGCGTGGCAGCGCGTGCGTTGTGCCCGGATGCGCGCATGCTGGTTATGGGAGGCGTCTTTCCGGGGCAGGGCACGGATGTGGTGCGCCACCGCCTGACGCCGGCAATATGGGAGCCGTTTCAACTGAACGAAATTGAAGTGGCAGCGCGCACTGCGGGGCTGGCGCCGCGCTCGTTTCCGGTTCACTTGGAGCTGGACACCGGCATGAGCCGGCAGGGCGTGGATGATGCTGGACTGGCTGCGATTCTGCCGCGTTTCAATGCGGACTCACCGCTCAAGTTGGAAGGGCTGATGACCCACCTGTTCGCTGCGGATGAGTCCGACGGTCGCGTGACGCACGAGCAGCTGGCCCGTTTGGAACAGGCTGTGGATCAGATGCAGGCCGCCGGGCACCAGGCCGAGTGGCTCAACGCGGGCAGCACGGCCGCGATTCTGGCCGGGGAGGCAGGCTCAATTGCTGCTCTGGCCGCGCGACACAACATGAAGCCGCTGATCCGTCCTGGGCTTGCACTGTATGGCCTTGCTCCCGCCTTCGATCCGCCGTTTGCGGGCGAGGAGCCCGCGCAGCTGCAAGCGGCGCACCGGCAGCTGCAGCCGGTACTGAGCTGGAAGACGAAGATCGTGAGCCTGCGCTCCATCGATGCGGGCGACGTGGTGGGCTACAACGGAACCTTTGTGGCCACCGAGCCCATGCAACTGGCGCTGCTGGCGGTGGGCTACGCGGACGGACTGGACCGCATGCTGGGCAACCGCTTCAGCGTGCTGGTGCATAGCGAGCGCGCTCCAATTGTGGGCCGCGTGAGCATGGATCAAACGGTGATCGACGTAACGGGGATTCCCGGCGTGGCTCCGGGTGATGAAGTAGTGCTGTTGGGCATGCAAGGCGAGCAAACCGTCTCTGCCCAGGACCACGCCGATGCCACGGACACCATCCCGTGGGAAGTGTTTACGCGCATCGGACAGCGCGTGGCGCGCGTCGAAGTCTAGCAGGTCTCTCCGGTGGTCCCCATGGGGCGGGCTGTCTGTTTGGCGTGCTGTCCCAGACCGGTGGCGCCCAGCGTGGCATCGATCATGCCCGGTACCCCGATGGCTGAGTTGAGCAGCATGTGGTAGAGCCCGCGCGCGCACCAGTCCTGCTGATAGAACTTGCGGATGACGGCGGCGCGGCGCTTGTCATGAGCAGCCAGCAGATGTTCGGCATGCTGCGCCTGCTTGGGAAAGGCACCGGCAAACCAGTCGCGCTTGGCCTTGGATGTGGCGTAGACAAAGACGTGGAAGCAGCCCGGCACGCAGGCCAGCGCGCAGGACGCGCCTCGGCCTACAATGACGCACTCGCCAACGCGCGCTGCCGTTTCGATCTCTCTGCGGATAAGGCTGAGCATGCGCTCGGAGTCGAAGACGTGTTCATCGTTGATGCCGGCGATGGGGTAGCCCGAGTCGTGCCAGAATGCTTTGCCGTAGCGGTAGTACCAGGGGTCGAGCCGCTCGTCGAACTTGGCCGCCAGCTCCGGCGCCACGCCTGCCGAGCGCGCCGCAGCGGCTACCAGTTCGGAGTCCATGAGCCGCCAGCCCAGCCTCGCAGCCAGCTCGTGCGCAAACTCACCGCCACGCGAACCGTACTCCCGCTCAACGGTAATGACCTGTACTGGTGCACGCATCCTTGGCCTCCGCGAGTGGAGCATACATCGGAACCGCAAGGTTTGTGCAGGGGGAAATCGAGGAGGGGTGCTCGACAAAGCAAAGAGCGCCGAGCCTAAGCCCCGCGCCCTCTGAGAGCGATGCTCCTATGGTTGCTTTTACTGCGTAACAGGCGCTGCGGGCGGAGCCTTCGGCGCCTTCAGGTGCGGTGCCTTGCCCGGAGCCACCGGAGCAGCAGGTGCGGTCGGAGGAGCCGGCGGGAACCCGGTTCCCTTCTTGATGCGCACGTCGCCAACGTCGACATTCAGCAGGATCTTGCCGGTGCCTGTGCCGATCTTGCCATTCGCCGACTTGCTCTGATCACCGTTGATGGTCAGCGGATAATCCGACACGATGTCGCCGTTATGGGTGTGACCTTCCACGGTGCCACCAGCCTCAGGCGGCAGCGTCAGTTCCACGTCGCCCTTGCCGCCGTGTGCCTCTACGTTGAAAGCTCCGGCTGGCGCAAGGGTGATCTGTCCGCGGTTATTGCTCACGTAGATGTCGCCGTAGATCTGGCTCAGATCCACGTCCTTGGAGTGAGTGGTGACCCGTACCTGGCCGCGAGCCTCGGTCACGCGCAGGTCGTCGGAGTTGAGCGTCATGTCACCGGGCAGAGAGGCGAGTTCGAGCTCTGTGATGGAGGTGTGAAGATGCAGCGGCCCGCCCACGTTCTCCACGTGCACGTCACCGAAGATCTCGCCGTCGAGGATCACCTTGCCCTTGATCTCAGACAGTGTGAGGTCGTTGCAGTTGCCTGCGGCGGTCAAATCGCCCTGGATGTCGTGCGCCGAGAAATCGTGTTTGTCGCCGGGAAAGCGGACCTGCACCGCGCCCTGGATGGAGCTCAAGTGCACGTCGCCGTGATTGGCTGTGACGTTGAGGTCTGCGCCCAGACCTGCGATGGTCACGTCGCCGCGGCCGGAACTGACTGAGACCTGCGCCCCCTTGGGCACGGTGACTGCCATGTTGAGGCGACCACGCTCGTTGCTCTCAGACTTGATAAGCACGGTGTTGCCGCTGACCGTGACGTGCGCCTGTTCGGCGTCGTAGATCTTGGCGGCTTCGGCGTCCGAGTTGGCGTAGGCCACCATGTGCGCCTGCACGGCCACTTCGCTGGCGTCGGCCACTGTCACGCTCACGTCGCCGCGCGGATTCTCAATTTGCACCACCGAGTTGGCGGGCACGGTGCTGCGCAGCACTTGCTGATCTTGATCGTGCTGCGGCAGGCCGAAGAAGTTGAAGAAGTCGTCGTGGTTATCGCCCCAGTTGGCACGCCAGGGACCGCCAAAGTTGTTCCAGCCTGCAGCGGCAAGACCGAGGATAGCCAATAGGATGAGGCCACCGACAAACCCGCCGCTACGGCGCACGGGCGTGGGACGGCGCATGTCGAGCGCCCACTCACCCAGCAGGGCCAGACCGGCCGCGATCAGCAGCAGCGGCCACCAGTGGCCATACCAGGCCCAGAAAGCGGAGGCTGCGATGCGGCCGCTATAAATGAGCAGACCGACAATACCGATGGTGATGAGTACGATCGGACCCACAACAGATGGCACACGCGGCACATAGGGACCAGCGTAGGCCGCCTTCCATGCGTGTTGCTGGGCCTTCCATGCGTCACGCTGGGCACGCCACGCTGCGCGCTGCTGCTCGCGGTAGACCCGCCACTGCATGCGCGGATCGTAAGGGGGCGGTGCGCCGCCCGGAGGAGTGAACGGGGGCTGGCTGCTCATGACTGGCCTCCCTGCGAGCCCGGACCCGGCGTTTGCGGCGGGGCCGGCACTATGGACGAACCGGCAGGCTGCGGAATGGGCTGCGATGGAGGCACCGGGGCCGCACCGTAGCCGTACGCGCCCGGGTACCCGCCCGGCATCATCGGCTCATCGCCGGCGGCGGCCAGCGCGGCTCGCTGAGCCAGCTTGAGCACGCCGATGAGAATCAGCAGCAGGGGCACGAAGATGTTCCAACTGACCAAGTCAGCCTGATGCAGCAGGGCTACGACACCCAGCAGAAGAAGAACGCATGGTCCGGTAAGACGGCGAATCAGAATATAGCGGTTCATTGTGGGCCTCCCTTGGTGTCTCCCACGCGGCGCACGATGAGCCACGCGCCCAGGCCGATGAAGAGCAGCGGCCACAGAAAGTGCAGAAAGTGCTCGGCGAGAATGCCCATCTGGTTCAAGAGCAAGATCAGGCCAAAGCCGATGAGAATGAGCGCACCGATGGGCTCCTTGCAGCGCCAGGGTACGGGCGGCACAGGCGGAACCGGGGGCACGGCTGGGTCTACGTAGCCGGAGACCGGCGCATAGGGCGGAGCCTCATAGGGGTTCGCCGTGGGCTGCTGGTAAGCCGCATAAGGGGCCTGGTAGGCGCCCTGCGCCGGAGCGCCTGGAGCTGCCGGGGGCGTCTGCTGGCCGGGATATGCAACACGGCCGGTGGTAAACCAGTTGCCCACCTCGTTCAGGCCTAGCGGATCAGGCAGCGGCAGACCGTCACGCCGCGCCACCGCCGTGTGGTAAGCCTCAAAGGACTGATAGACGACCCACGCGGCGATGAACAGGCCAAAGATGCCAAAATGATCCGCAAGGCTGATCAGTACAGCAAAGATGACAACGTGGATCAGGCCCTTGATGAACTGGCCGTTGTACATGGCGCCCACGCCGGGGATAATGCCCAGCACTGCCGCCGCAACCGGATTGGGCACGCCCGTCGGGGGCGGCACAAAGGGCTGCTGCATGTTCTGCCATGCGACCGAGCAGGGTTCACAGAGAATCTGCCCCCCGGGCGCATTGCGGACGCACGTCGCGCACATCGCCTTGCCACAGTTCTGGCAAAAGGCGGTTGCCGCTGTTCCAGTGTGATTTACGCAGTCCATACTGTGCTCCTTTCGCTTCGTGCCACTGCGGAGCCACCTTCAGCAAAATCAGGGCTGCCGTGTGAGAGGTTGGTTCTGTTGAGCGGATCCTTCATTGAGAAAGAGCCGCGTTGCACGAGTGATACGACTGCAGGACGGCCCTGGTTCCGCTCAGAGAGCGCGGGCCAGTCAGGCAGCGTCAGCGAAGTTTCCAGATAGTCGTAGGTGTCGCGGCTGGCGGGAACGCCCGATTGCTGCGGAGGATCGACACGCGAGCCGCCATCCTTGCGCGAAGGCGTCTGCTTGGACTCGCCGGGCGTTGCCGGTTGAGTCTGCGGCTGCTCCTGAGGGGCAGCGTTTTCGCCCTCGGAGTTGCGACGCAGTTCACGCACACGCGACTGAACTTCATAGACCAGCCGCAGGTGATCGTAGTAGCGGATGATCGGTGTCGAAGCCAGGGTCAGACGCCGTTCCATGAACGAGCGGATCGAACTGGGGCGCAGGTCAGAGAGCTTGAGACCGGTGAGCCGCACTCCGGTCAGGTTCAGAGTGAGCGCGATAGAAAAGAAAGCCATAGCGGCCGTCATCATCAGGCGGGGCTCGGCAAAGCGGCGCACCCGCGCCACAAGGCCGGGCTGCTGCCATGCGGGAAGCACGGGCAACGCCTCGCCCGACGTTGTCACCAGGCTGTGGCCTGCTGCCTGCCCGGGACCCGTCGAAGCCAGAATCTTATCCAGAAGCCCCTCGGGAACCTCGGGCTCCGGTGAGAGGAACTCCAGCCACTCCCGGCCGCGCCGCGCTTCTTCAAACAGCGCCGCGCAGGCCGCGCAGCCAGCCATGTGCTGCGAGAAGGTGGCCTCGTCCTCGGGTTTCAGCAGCCCGTCCAGCGCATCGGACAGCAGGGTTTCCCACTGTCCGCAGGCTGGAGAATTCGGAATGTGCACGCGGTCTGCCATGGCTACATCACCTCCCGTTGATTACGTTCCAGCAGGCGCGCAAGTTCCGCACGGCCTCTGCTGATCCGGGACTTCACAGTACCTTCGGGTATCCCCAGCACCTGGGCGATCTCCTTGTAGTCCAAATCCTGCAGATCCCGCAGGATTACGGCCTCGCGGAGCTCAGGGGAAACCCGCGCCAGGGCGCCCTGGACCATCCTGGCCAATTCTTTTTTGGCCGCCATCTCGTGCGGCGAAGGAGCCGCGGAAGTAAGCCGGTCAATGGGCTTGAGTTCATCGGTCGCGTCCCAGCCCTGGTCGAGCGAGTCCGTCGCGCGCTGGTTGCGGTTGCGGCGGAAATTGTCGACCAGCAGGTTGCGGGTCATGGTGGTGATCCACACCTGCAGGGTGCCGCGGCCCATGTCAAAGCTGGCAAGGTTCGAATAGATCTTGAGGAAGACGTCCTGCGTCAGATCTTCGGCGTCGGCGGCATTGCCGGTAAAGCGATAGCAGAGGCCATAGACACGGCGATGGTGCGTGCGAACCAATTCGGCCCATGCGCCCGAATCCCCGTCCATGCAGCGGCGGACGACTTGAGACCAATCGATCTCCAGTGGTCTATCCTCCTGACGCGCAGCGAGGGGCGCGGCCACGCTGGCGGAAACAGCAGACCGGCTCTTCTGCGGCCGGGGTGCGCCCGGATCGCCGGGCTCGGAACTCCGCCGCGAAGGCCTGGCCGGCGCCACCAGCCCCATCACGCTCCAGCTTAATGTACCCGCGCATGCCATAGCCGGCTATACGCAAGAATTTGCAGGATGGTTCCCGGGAGCCGGCCCGAAAAGACAACGGGCGCGAGCGAAACGCCCGCGCCCAGGGTTTGGACTGCAACTCAGCCCCTAGTAGCGCTCGAGGAAGTCCGGCGCAACGGGGTTCTCGAACAGCGACGCATCGCGAGTAACGATAGTGAGCCCGGACGGCGTGACAAAGTAGCGGCGCTTGTCCTCTACCGGGTCGTAGCCGATCACCGTGCCCTCAGGAATGTGCACGTCGCGGTCGATGATGGCCCGCCGGATGCGGCAATGGCGGCCGATCTGCACATGGGAAAAGATGATGCTCGCGTCCACGTCGGAATACGAGTTCACGCGCACATCCTGCGACAGCACAGAATTCGACACCGATGCACCGGAGATGATGACGCCCGCGGTGATGACAGAGTTGACTGCCGCGCCCGTGCGGCCCGGCTCGCCGAAGACAAACTTGGCCGGCGGATACTGCCGCACACGGGTGCGGATGGGCCAGTTCTTATCGTAGAGGTTGAAGATCGGCGACACCGAGCAAAGGTCCATGTTTGCGTCGTAGTAGGCGTCCAGAGTGCCCACGTCGCGCCAGTAAAGGGCCTTTTGCTTGTTCTCGTCCACAAAACTGTAGGCCATCATCCGCTTGTTGCCCAACATATTGGGCAGAATGTTGTGGCCGAAGTCGTGCTTCGAGGCCGGGTCCTCGGCGTCGGCGATCAAAGCCTTCAGCAGAACCTCGGTGTTAAAGATGTAAATGCCCATGGAGGCATCGACCGCATTGGGATTAAAAGGCGAACGGATCGTGGTGGAGGGCGGCTTCTCCTGGAAGCCGATGACTTCGCCGTTCTTGGCAACTTCGACCACGCCAAACTGCTTTACGTCTTCAGGCGCGATGGGGAGCGTGGCGATCGTGACATCCGCATTGTTCTCTTCGTGGTAGTCGAGCATGCGGCTGTAGTCCATCTTGTAGATGTGATCGCCGCCGAGGATGAGCACATACGATGGCTGCTCGCTGCCAATGGAGTAGATATTCTGGTAAACCGCATCTGCAGTGCCCATGTACCAGTTGGCGCCTGTGCGCTGCATGGGCGAGAGGAGTTCGTAGAATTCTCCCAGTTCCTGGGCCACTACGCCCGTCCAGCCTTCGCGGATGTGACGGTTGAGCGACAGGGCCTTGTATTGCGTAAGGACGTAGACCTTGCGCAGCCCCGAATTGATGCAGTTGGAAAGCGTAATGTCGATGATTCGGTAGTGGCCACCGAAGGGAACTGCCGGTTTAGCACGATCACGCGTGAGTGGGAAGAGCCGTTCGCCGGCGCCGCCCGCAAGCAAAACTCCCAGAGTGTCTCTCATCACCGCACTGCCCCTGTCTTGAGTTTCTTTTCCCGGCCCGGAAGCGCCTGCGTTTGCAGCGTCCCGGCATCCGGTACTTCATTATTCTCAGTGGAACTTTTTCCACAGGCGCCACTGAAGGGTGGAGAATATCACACGCAGATAAGAACTGCAGCCTATCCCGTTTGGATGGTTTGTCCTTCATGCAAAAAGCAAAAAACCGGGGACCATGCGGCGCGTTCAGGCGCCCTGGTCCCCGGTCATTTGCTGTTCTTCTGCAGCCATTGCCGCTGCAAAATTACCGCTTCTTCTTGAACTTGTACTCAACGCCAACCGAGATGGCGAAGTTGACGTCAGTCTGCGTGATCTTGGTGCCGTAGTCGATTCCATAGCGGGTGATGATCGCATCCGGCGTGACGCGGAAGACCCAGCGCGGGGAGCGGTTCAAGTCGATGTGGCCGCCGACGATCGCGCCGAACGCCAACTGGTCGTTGTAGAAGCCGACCACCTCCGGCGACGCGCCGCGCAAATTCTGCTCGAAGTTGCCATAAGCGCCGCCCACCAGGGCGTGGGCAATCAGCGCGCCGTGCTTGTTGTGCGGACCCAGCCACTCCGGACCAGCCACGAACAGGTACTGCGCCACAAAGGGGCCGTTGATGCTTTCGGTATTCGGCGCCGCGCCGCTGGTGCCCAGGTAGCCACGTCCAGAGCCCTCGAGGGCCCAGCGCTTGCTGAACCAGTAGGAGCCCGACAAGTCGAGACCGCCCAGGTTAGCACCCTGCAGCAGATTCGGACCGGCCTTGATGTGGGCGTAGGCCATGCCCAGCGACAAATCATAGCGGTTGTCGTAGCGCACACCGGCCAGCGGGTCCACCACGATATAAGCTGGCCCCTGCGCGGGCGCAGGCGCCGCACTGCCCTGCTGCGAGGACGAACTCTGGTCCTGCGCGAGCAGGTTGGGCATACCGCACAGAGCCGACGCACTGACGACGGCAAAAGCAAGAAGGGAACGAACGGAAAGACGCATCACCACTCAGCTTACAGGACCGCGCCGAGGCTGGACAACGCACCCGCAACACAATCCGAGGAGGATTCAGGCGCAGTTTGCCCCGCGAAGCCTTCTCCCTGGGAGACGACCTGGCCAAGGCAGTAGAAATGAGCCCTGCGCCATAGACGTTCGGAACCACATTCGGTTTGCCAAACACCGCACACCCGGGGCGGATCCGTCAGGGTTCGCAGCGCTCGGCCCAGCTGGTGTAGAGCAGGTAGCGCGCGGTCTTCAGAGTCTCCACCGTCTCGGCAACTGCGGATTCGAGCGCGGAGCCGGGTTCGAGCGGTGGCGCGGCGTGCGTACGCCACTGGATTGGCACATGGCTGAAGATGAGACCGGTACGGGGCAGATGTCCGCGGCTTGATACCACCTCTGCCGAATGCCAGTCATGCTGCTGCATGATGCGCGCGGCATAGCAGGCGTTCTGAATGGTGTCCAGCGATTGGGGTTCGAGGAAGATCGCCGAGCGGGGAATCCCCTGGGCTTCGGCTGTGCGGGCCATGACCTCGGCCTCAACAAAATGATTGTGCGCCGCAGCGCCACTCAGGATGAGGCGCGGCGCCACCCCGCGCTCGTATTCGTGAACCGCCTCAGTAACGCGCGCGAGCTGCTGCGGCGTGGGGTTTCCGTCTGCGTCGGCCGGATAGCCTAGCACGATGATGGCATCGAAGCGGCTCAGGGCAGTGTTAGACGCGGGCGCAAACTGCCGCGCCAGCACGGCCCAAACTGCAAAAGCCACTACGGCAAGGACGCTGCCTAGTGCGATACGGGCGCGCCAGCCCAGACGGCGACGTCGCGGAATCGCGCGATGGCGGGGTCGGCGGGTGGGTTTCTGGCGTTGCAGGGGGCGCGGGGGACGCAATGCAGGCAAAAAGAAAACCCTCCAGCCTTCACTGTAACGCGAAGACCGGAGGGGTTTTCCTCTATCGGGAGACGCGGGGTTGCGGGTGGCTCAGGCCAACGCCGCCGGCTCGTTCCAGGCGGAGAAGACAATCTCGCCCAGCGGCTTGCGACTGCG
>WSSedB1CaDRAFT_10000901_pt1 | contig 12031 bp, 6 predicted proteins | sample WetSurSB1Cattail_FD_9460 | JGI IMG/M metagenome (IMG submission 9460)
GGAGCCGGTCTACCAAAAGGTATGGTGTAGCGGCAATGAAATCGAGCTAGCGGACAAGGAGTTCGGATTACTGGAATATTTGGTTCGCAACCCCAATAAGCCGTTGTCTCGCGCCATGATTGCCGATAATGTCTGGGATTATGGCTTTGACAGATTCACGAACATTATCGATGTGTATGTCAACTGTCTGCGCAAGAAGGTGGATAAGGATTATCCTGTGAAGTTGATCCACACCGTCCGAGGGCAGGGGTATATGCTCAGAGATGGATGAGGTTTTTGTCGTTTATAATTTGTTGCTGCAAGCCAGTAATTCATCTATCATTTTTTTGCATTCATTAAAATCGAACATAAAAATCGTTGACATATTCACTGTTGATGCGGTATTTATTGAACTCTACTTGTATAAAAAAACTCTATTGATTCGTCACATTTAATAAAGATCTTCGCAATAACCCACAGGTATGAGTTTTGCTTTTAAATGGTCATACGTCTGGTCCGGGTTCCGCTAATGATCCATATTTTCGCCAGAGGAAATCTTGACGAACCCGTATTTTCAGACTGAACAGAACACCTTGAAAGAGGATGCGCCGGAGTTTTCCCGTGCCAACCCGGCCCTGGCGCCGCTCCTGGACGGAAACAGGACCGATCCGGATGTTGAGCGGCTTCTGGAATCTCTGGCCTACCTGATCGCCATGGTCCGCCAAAAGCTGGCCGTTGATCTCCCCAAGATGATTCAAATGCTGGTGCAGTTGATTTTTCCCCAGTTCCAGCGACCGATTCCCGCCATCACCACACTCTGCTTCACTTCCCATGCAACAGACGGCCAATCCGTCACCATTCCGGCCGGCGCCCGGTTCGCTTCCGTTCCGGTGGACGGCAGAAAATGCATATTCACAACTACCGCCGATGTTGTGATCCATCCCCTGGAGCTTACCGATGTGACCTTTGTGCAGCATGCTGGCCGGGCCGGAGAGATCCGCCTGTCCCTGTCGCTGAAAGGTCCGTCCCTCTCCCGCTGGCAACCGGCAACACCACTGCGCTTGCGTCTGACCGGCGATTTTGCCTCGGCAACCGAACTGTTCCTGCTGCTCAGCTTGCATCTCAGCCGGATAATCCTTGCTCCAGCCGATGGCGGAGTCCCCGTGGCACTACCGCTTGACTGCCTCAAACAGGCCGGGTTCAGCGAAGGCGAAGAGCTGCTGCCCTATCCGCCCAATGCCTTTCCCGGTTACCAATGGCTGCAGGAGTACTTCAACTCACCCGAAAAACTCCTCGTTTTCGACCTGGATTTAGGGAAATACCTGCCACAACTCGGTTACGGCACGCACTTCACCATAAGCTTCGAACTGGACAGCCTGCCATCGGGACCGCCGCGGATCAGCCATGGGAGCTTCACCCTGAATACCGTCATGGCCGTCAATCTGTATCCCCATGACGCCGACCCGATTTCAGTCAATCACCGTTCCGGCATCTACCTGGTCCGCCCTGCCGGACCGGACTCGGCCCACTGCCAAGTATACTCCGTGGACCAGGTAACCGGCTACACGCGCGCCACCGCCGGTGAACGGGACTACCTCCCCTTTGATATATTCGATGACAGCGGTTCCGAGCCTGTCTACCAGGCACTGCCGGTGCAATCGAAGAGCGGCTATGATGTATATCTCGAAGTTGCCTATCCCGGAGATATGCCGCTCCCGTACACTGAAACCCTCTCCATCACCATAACCGGCACAGACGGCAGCCTCCCTGAAAACCTCCACATCGGCGACATCACCGAACCGCTCACCGCTCTGCCGGATTTCATCACGGCCCGCAACATCACCCCCGTAACCCCGGCCAGCCGCCTCCGCTGGATCCCGGCCTGCTTCAAAAACTCATCTCCCACCTCTGCATGAACCATCTGTCGCTGGGATCTGTCGAACATCTGACGACCCTGCTCAAGCTGTACGCCTCCCTCCATAACTCCGGAACAACCGCGACAGCCAATCTGAAGCGGATTGCGGGTATTGTTGCGCTTGAGGTGACCGCCGCCGAGCAGATGGTCGTGGGGATTCCGATGCGGGGCAGGGAGATCCGCATCACGATGCGTCAGGACCATTTTGCCGGTGCCGGAGACATGTACCTATTCGGCTGCATGCTGGATCGCTTCCTGGGTGGATATGCCGCAACCAATACCTATACCCGGCTGACATTCAACGAAACCACACGAGGCGTTATCTACCGCTGGAAAACACGGCTGGGGACGTGCAATCGGGACAACCTTGTATTCAAACCGGAACGAACATATCCCGGAAACAAAATCGGCCGCAGACGTTTCAACACCCTGGTCCGCCAGGCCGGGCCGGACAGCGCGTCCCTGATCGACGATCTGGTGGTGCATGGACACGAGTACTCCTACAAACAGGTCATGCACATTGCAAAGCGTACGTTCGGCCCTGGCGGAAAAGAGCATATCCTTGGTGTGCCCTGGCAGAAGCGGGTGCACATCCGGCCCGATCTCTCCCTGGCCTTTCCGGCATCCGACGTTGTTAGAGTGGAACGGGAAGGCGGAGACCTGCTGGTTACGACCTCCTTTCTGGGACTGTATGGCTCATCCTCGCCCATGCCCACCTTTTACAGCGAGGATTTGCTGCTGGAAGCGATGGACGATTCGTCCATAACACGCGATTTTATAAGCGTTTTCCAGCAGCGGATATATTTGCGCTTTTTTGAATGCATCAGCAAATACGATCTTTTCAACCGGATTGCGGAAGAAAAGCATCTGGCTGACGTGGAGCGGCTGCATTGCCTGAACGGTCTGGGAGAAAAGGAATTGCGAGACAGTGTACCAGAAAGTTGGTCCATGCTGCGCAATGTCGGGCTCTTGAGCCTCTTTCCACGTTCGTCCCTGGGACTTCAATCCCTGTTACGGGATGGAATGGATATAAACTGCCTGATAGTCGAACAATGCGTCTTGCGCAAAGTGCCGATACCCGCCGGCCAGCGGATGAGCCTGGGGCTTACCGGCATGTCCCTGGGGTTGAACACCGTCCTGGGGAAGGAAATTCAAGACCGCACGGGCAAGATCCGCATACATATAGGGCCGCTGAAAAAAGAGGTGTTCAACAGTTTTCTGCCCGGCACCCCGCTCTATGACAAACTGGCGAGATTGATCAGGCTGTATCTCATTGATCCGTTGGACTATGACCTGAAGCTCATCCTGGCCGCGGGAGAAGCCCGACCGATCCGGCTGGGTGATCCCAGCGGTGCGCGGCTGGGATTGGGGACATGGTGTTTCTCAAGTGAAACACTGGGAGAAGTAAGCATAACATTCCCCTTTGCACGGCACGTGGCGCACGATCCCGAGGATGACTTCGGCTATGTCCCTGAAAGAACCGAACCGCAATCCCTGATCGATTACTACCAGGAGGAACTGGCAAACCTGAGAGACCTGATAGCACGTTTTGTCGAAATACACCCCGGGATGGCCCCCATGGTCAGCGGCAACATGCCCGACCAGGGTGTGGAACGGGTCACGGAAGGCGATGCTTATCTCGGGGGTCGCCTGCAGCAGAAGCTGGGTGATGATCTTCCCGAGGTTATCCATGAGGTAATGGATGTTGTTCAGCCAAACTCTTTAAAACATACTCCGGCAACTACCATTATCGTTTTTACGCCGACAGCAAACTGCACGGAACCGCAGATAATTCCGGCCGGGACTGAGATTAAATCCGTTCCAGTCGATGGTACCGAATGCCGATTCACCACCCGCTACCCGGTTGAGATTCATCCGCTGGCCATCACAAATGTGTCTTTTGCCCAACCGTCCGGTAAGCCGGCAGCAATCACGTTCAGTCTGAAGTTAACGGGTATCGCTCTTTCCAAGTGGAAGCTGAAAAACTTGCGTCTGTTTCTGGCAGGTGAAAACAAACAGGCCTCGAATCTCTATCTTGTGCTGATGCGTTACGTGAAAAGAATTGTGATCACCCCTCTCCAAGGTGGGCAATCGATTGTCCTTGACCCCTCGCATCTGAAAGCGGTCGGCTTTGAAGACACTGATGCCCTGTTCCCTAATGGTACAAGCGGCTCTGCCTGCCATCAGCTGATCCATGAATTTTTCATTCAGCCGGGCAAGTTTTTGTTTATTGATCTGCTTGGGTGGGAAATATGGCGCGAGCGTGGAGAGGGGTCTGAGTTCGAGATACGCTTTGAACTGGATAAACTCCCATTTGCGTTACACCAAGTAAGCATTTCGGATTTTGCCCTCTTTGCCACAATGGTGGTGAATGTGTTCAAGCATCAGGCAGAGCCGATTATTCTTGACGACCACCGCACTCCCTCGCCAGTCCGTCCTTTAGACGCAAAGAGCAAGCGATATCAGGTTTATTCACTCGAGAGAGTGTATAGCCGCGTCAGGTTTTCAACCGAAACCAAAACATACATCCAGGACGCCATGTCTGCAAACAAGACTTATTCCGAGCCGATGTATCAGGTGATCCGGCATAAGTCTACGCTAAATTCAGGCTTGGATACATTTGTATCTGTTTTAGACAAAACGGGGAGCAACATCCTTCCCGACGAAACACTTTACATCGACCTGTTGTGCACAAACGGAAGGTTGCCTGATACTCTTCAACCTGGAGACATCTGCAAACCAACCGGCAACTCTCCCAATTTTGCCACTTTTTCAAATTGCAAGCCGGTTAGTGTCGGCATTTCCAGTGCTACTGAAAACAACCAACTCTGGAAGCTTCTCGCCCTTTCCAGTCTTAACCTGGGACAACTTACAACCAAGAGCCTTTGGGCAAGTCTTGAGCGAACCTCGCAGATATTCAACTGCGACCACGCGACGGCCAAGTTGTACGCAAATCGAATCAAGGGGATTACGGATCTTCGAATCGAATCAGCAGACAGAGTCTTTGGAAGATCAGTGGTACGAGGTTGGGAGGTCAGAATCATGCTAAATTCTGAAGCTTACTGTTCTTTCGGTGAAATGTATCTGTTCGGATCGCTACTGGATCATTTCCTGAGGGGCTTTGCCACCCAATCATGTTACACAAGAACTATAGTGGAAGATGTTAATAGTTCTACAACATATGAATGGCCTGCAAAGATGGGGAGAAGGTTCTTGCTGTAAGCATTTAATTGTGGCGCAAGGAGATAAGAACTTTTAAGGGGTATGCAGACTTTATTCTCTAAATAAGTTTCATTCCACGGGGACAATCATGACCGACTTAAGGAAAAAATACGGCTTATTTATATTTGCAGGAATAGCAATAACCGTTTTATTGCTGAGCATTATGTCTAATAATATAGTGCGTGCAAAAGAAGTGGTTGCTTCTTTAAGCCAAAAACAGGCACCCGAGATATTTGTGCAGAGCGGGCACGCCTTAACTATAAACTCAGTAGCCTTCAGCCCTGATGGAAGATTTGCCTTATCCGGGAGCCAGGACAAAACTCTTAAGCTCTGGGAAGTAACTGGCGGCAAGGAGATAAGAACATACAAAGGGCATACACTCGGGGTTACCTCCGTCGCTTTCAGCCCTGATGGAAGGTATGCCCTATCCGGGAGCTGGGATAACACCATGAAGTTTTGGGAGGTGGCAGGCGGCAGAGAGTTAAGAACATTTCGGGGACATGAGAGTACGGTTTTCTCCGTAGCTATCAGCCCGGACGGTAAGTACGCTCTATCCGGGAGCCGTGACAAAACCTTGAAACTCTGGGAACTATCAACCGGTAAGGAGATAAGGACATTTAGAGGTCATACGGGCTGGGTTCACTCCGTAGCCTTCAGCCTGGACGGAAAGCATGCGCTTTCCGGAAGTGCCGACCAAACGTTGAGACTCTGGGAAGTTTCGAGTGGCAGGGAGATGAGATTATTTCAGGGACATGAAATAACGATTTCCTCGGTTACCTTCAGTCCGGACGGAAAGTTTGCACTTTCCGGAAGCTATGATAGCACGATGAGACTCTGGGATGTGTCAAGCGGAAAAGAAATAAGAGCTTTTCTGGGACACACATACGGGATTAGCTCTGTAGCATTCAGCCCAGATGGGAAGTATGCACTTTCCGGCGGTGAGGACAGCACGACGAGACTCTGGGATGTGACGAGCGGAAAAATGATAAGAATTCTACAGGAACAAACAAACCCTATTTTTTCAGTAGCCTTCAGTCCGAATGGAAAGCATGTGCTTTCCGGCAGTGAAAATGGGGCAATAGCAATATGGAATGTACCGCGATTAATACAAGGCGATTACGATCCTCTTAAATAAAATGTGTTTCGCTGATTCTTTACTGGGATAACTGCTTGGTTAACTGGATGTTTAATTTTCGGCGCAGTTGGAATGGTTATTAATGAGCCCATAATTTTATTTTTTTTGCGTACCTGCAGTGGTTGGTGTTTTTTTACAAAAAAATTCCCTCAGAAATTTTTTTAGCTGATCCATTAATGGGGAGCACACATGAAATCCGCAAAACTTTTGCACATGATCCTGGTTTTGATATGTACAACATTGATTTCCGGTTTTGGTTGTCGCGATAGAGAAAACAGTGGAAGTAACAGCAATGCCCAAAACGCCACTATCGGAACAATTCGATTTAAGCCACTCTCTCTGGCCGGCAAGGTAACAACATATGCAGGCAGTGCCGGTGCTTCCGGAACAACAGACGGAATCGGAAGAACGGCAAGTTTGCTTGCTCCTACTAGCGTAACTACTGACGGGTCCAACCTGTACGTAACCGCTACTACCATTCGTAAAATAGAGTTTTCTACAGGTAAAGTTACGACTCTGGCAGGAACTGGGGCGATTACCGGATCCGCAGACGGTGTCGGAATCGCTGCGAGCTTCAAGATGCCCATGGGCATTACCACTGACGGAAAAAAACTTTACGTAGCAGATTCCGGCAACCATACCATCCGCAAAATTGTTGTTTCTACCGGAGCGGTCACAACATTTGCCGGTACTGCCGGGAATTATGGTTCAACAGATGGTATAGGAACCTCGGCAAGGTTCAATGTTCCCAATGGGATCACCACAGACGGTAAAAATCTTTACGTAACGGAAGCATTCAATAACATAATTCGTAAGATAGCAATTTCTACACAAGCTGTCTCGACCTTGGCAGGCACTGCCGGTACTGAGGGTTCCGACGATGGAATCGGCGCCGCGGCGAGATTCAAACAACCTGCAGGTATCACCACGGATGGTGTAAATCTTTTCGTAGCTGATTCCGGCGATCACACAATCCGCAAAATAGTGATCTCCACAGGAGCCGTAACAACGTTGGTAGGATCTGCCGGCGAATATGGTTCAACAGACGGTGTCGGAGCCGCTGCAAGGTTTTCCGGGCCTACCGGCATCACTACGGATGGGAATAACCTTTATGTGACCGATTCAGGTAACGATACAATTCGCAAAATAGTTATTTCCACCAAAGTCGTAACAACATTGGCAGGAACAGCACTATCTCCAGGTTCGACAGATGGTATCGGTCCGACAGCTGAATTTAACTTGCCTGTGGGTATCACAACGGATGGAAAGAATCTTTACGTGGCTGAAATGTTTAACAGAACAATCAGGAAGATACAATAGCCGGAATTGTAGTGTCAGCAAAGCTTTAGATCTAATTTTGACATAACGCCAAATCAGGGGAGAAAAAATATGAAAATCATTAAGTCGCCGCTCTGCATTTCTGCTTTGATTATAACAATGATAATTGCCGGTTATGGTTGCAAAGATCGAGCGGCGAGCAGTGCAAACAGTGGGGGCGGAGATAAACTGGATGGGGTGGTACGCGGCAAGCCGCTTAATTTGATCGGCGCTGTTACAACATTAGGAGAAGCTAAAAAGAACTTCAGATGGCCAACAGGGATAACCACGGATGGGAAGTATCTCTACATTGCCGATGCAGGTTACAACATTGTCAGCAAGATGGAAATATCAAGCGGGGCAATTACTACCCTGGCAGGCGAACCATGGACAATTGGATCAACAGACGGCATTGGTTCTGCGGCTCGATTCAAGTTTCCAGGAGGCATCACGACGGATGGAAAAAATATTTACGTGGCGGATACCGGGAACAACACGATTCGCAAGATAGTCATCTCCACTGGAGCCGTTACTACTCTAGCTGGAACGGTCCTCGGTACCGGATCTGCAGATGGTGTAGGTGCGGACGCCAGATTTATGGGTCCCAAGGGGATAACCACCGACGGAGAAAACCTTTATGTCACGGATTCTTACGGCAGCACGATACGCAAGATAGTTATTTCGAGTGGCGCTGTTTCAACACTGGCGGGCTCAGCGGAAAAAACAGGAAATACAGACGGTGTCGGGTCCACTGCCAGATTTAATGAGCCGGTAGGCATCACTATGGACGGAAAAAATCTATATGTCACGGAATTTGGAAGAAACACCATACGCAAGCTGAAAATTTCCACTGGTACCGTTACAACCCTGGCTGGCCCATCACGAATTGTTGGCACTTTCGGATTCGCCGACAACACTGGTATTGCAACACGCTATCACCGTTTCGGTATTACTACGGACGGCACATATCTATACGTGGCGGACACCATCAACAACACAATCAACAAGGTGGTGATTTCCAGTGGCGCAGTATCGACTCTTGCAGGAACCACGAGTGCAGGTGCACAAGCCTACAGTGACGGCACAGGTGCAGCGGCACGATTTTTTCTACCTGTCGGAATCACAACTGATGGTAAAACCCTATTTGTAACGGATACCGGCAATAGAACTATTCGAAAGATACGATGAATTTTAGTTCCCATTCATCATCAGTCAGCCTTTTGTATTAATTTAGCAATTTGTTTGCAATACGTTACTTTGTTTGGGTCTTTAGATCTATATTTCAAGCAATGGACAAGTGGGAGCATATATGAGTGAATCCGTAATAGGTATGATTGGCGAGCTTGTAGCAGCTGGAGATGATCTTATCGACGGAGTGAAAGATTGTTGGGATCCAGGCAAAAGTCTTGACGTTACCTGTATTTTTACAAAAATTGGTGCACTTTCGACATTTGCAAACAAAATTAAATGGCTCAATTCAGCCGGAATGGGTGGAATTGCTCCTTTGGCCAGTTTTGGAGCACTGTTGGTTGATTTAAATAAAATAGAACATGCCGTTAAAATCAAGAATAAAGAAGTGAGAACTGATGAGATAATAATAACATCATTATCAATTGTTTCAGACATAGCGGGCATAGTATCAGTTATCCCTGATCCGCAAATTAAATTATATGCAATTGGTATTAATGAGACTGCCATATTTATCAAAGATGCATACGTAAATAGAAAAGAAATAGCCCAATTCTTTAGAGGTTTAAGTAATGACATGTCTTCTTTATCAAAACGACTCAAAAACGACCCATCTATTTATCTAAATCTCCCCAATAGCGCCATAAGGTGTCACGTGGTAAACGGCCTGAATATGAACAGAGGTCTCGTGTACCATGGCGCCTTTTCCCAAAACCGACTTCAACCGCATTCATGGAGAACTGCGGACAATCAGCATCGCACGCCAACCCAGCGCACTTTAACAGCAGATGAAATGCGCATACAGCAACGGCTTGACAGGGTTGTTCGATATATGCAAGAACATCCCGGTGTACATCCTGAGTTTGAATGGAAAAAACCGGGCGTTTTCGAATTGAGTACATACCCTAAACGATGATGTTCACCACTTACTTTCTTAGTTAATTGTTGCAGAGGAGATTAAAATGTCCCTTCTTGATTCCGCTTCAAAAGTCGTAAGCAATTCCGCTTCAAAGGTTGTAAATGAATCCGCGTCTAAGCTTGTTAACGAATCCACTTCGAAGGTATTAAATGGATCTGTTTCAAATGTATTAAACAGCTCTGTCCCCAATGTACTAAACGGGTCTATTTCAAATGCCTTAAACAGTTCTGTTCCAAATGTATTAAATAGTTCTGTCCCAAATGTATTAAACGGATCTGTTACAAACGAGTTAAACAGTTCAATTCCAAATGTTTTTAACGGGTCTGGTTTAAACTTGTTAAACGATTCTGCTTCAAAATTAAATGAGCCTGCGTCAACAGCAAAATTCACGTTTGAAATAATTGGGAGCGGTCTTAGTACGTCGGTTGTAAGCTTTGGAGCCCATGAAGAGATGTCCACTCCTTACTTGGTCAATCTGTTTCTGGCGAGCTACAAGACGGAGATAGAATTTAAAAAGGTTCTCGGTAAAGATGCTCTTCTGACAATAGTCACATCCGGTAAACCCCGTTATTTCCATGGCATCATCGCAAAATTCAAACGAGCCGGTCAACAGGGTGATTACCTTCTCTACCAAGCCCAAGTGGTCCCTTATCTGGCACTCCTTGGCATGAGTACGGACTGCCGCATTTTCCAGAACATGACAGTCGTGGATATCGTAAAAGACATATTGGAAAAAAAACACGGAATTTCCTCTGATCGGTGCAAATTTCTATCTTTGACAAACAATCACCTTAAAAGAGATTACTGCGTACAGTATCGCGAGACCGACCTGGATTTCATATCTCGGCTCCTCTCGGAAGAAGGCATTTTTTACTACTTCGAGCATTCACAAAAAAAGCATGTCATGGTATGCGGTGACAACCCTATGAACTACCGGGAAATTTCCGGAGAAACCACGGTAACGGTCAAATCAGCAAGTGGCATGAATCAAGAAGCGGAGAGCATCTCGGATTTCGATGTTTCCCACACCCTTACTACAAGCAAGGTTGAGTACAAGGACTTCAATTACGAAAACACACCCCTCGAATTAAACGGCCAGAAAGACAGTGCGTCCAAATTATATTTCGAAGTATATGATTATCCCGGAAATTTCCAGTCCCCAGAAAAAGGCGAACAACTGGCCAACATCCACTTTGAGGCGCTAAACACATTCAAAGAAAAGGGGGAAGGCGTAAGCATCTGTCCGCGGCTGGCACCAGGCTCCATATTCAGTATGGATCAGGGTGAACCGATAAAGTATCTGGCAGTATCAGTCGCGCATGGCGGGTATCAGCCACAGGTGCTCGGAGAACAGGCCAGTAGCTCTGGAGGGCATCCCTATTCTAATGATTTTCTTACTATTCCCGCTTCAGTAACATACAGGCCCCGATTGCATCCCAAACCAATCGTAATGGGTCTTCAGACCGCCACCGTTGTCGGCCGCAAGGGAGAAGAGATACACACCGATGATTATGGCCGCATAATGGTTCACTTCCATTGGGACAGACTTGGAAATCGCGACGAAAATAGCTCATGCTGGATCAGGGTTGCACAATCTTGGGGTGGCGGAGCTCGAGGAGGGCAATTCGTTCCCCGCATCGGCGACGAGGTGCTGGTCAGTTTCCTGGAAGGCGATCCGGACCGCCCCATCATTACCGGCAGCGTCTACAATTCCGATAACCAGCCGATCAACAACCTCAAGCAGAGCATAACCCAAAGCGGCTTTAAAACAAAAACCCACAAAGGCGATGGATTTCATGAACTGCGCTTCGACGATGCCAATGGCTCCGAGGAGATCTTTCTTCATAGCCAGAAAGACTTGAACGTACAAGTACAAAACCGCAGAGGCAAGACCATCGGGGGTGACAGCGGCATCGTTGTCGGAAATAACTACGATCTGGAAATAGGCGGCGCCAGCTATATCCACGTCAAGGGAAAGTCGACGAAACTGGCTAAGGAAATCGTCATTGGCGCCAGCGACACGATCACCCTTGTCTGCGGAGCAAGCTCCATTGTCATCGCGCCCGGCGGTATCAAGATCAATGGACCGAGGATAGACTTGAAAGACGGCAGCAGCGCTCCCATGCCAACCGCACGGCCAATAGCGGGCAGCACGGGCAAAAGCAGCGGTGGCGGGGGTGGAAAAAGTGGTGGCGGTTCGTCAGCACCAAAGCCGGAAGTCAAGAAAGCCCCTAAACCGGAGACAGCCAAATCAGAACCAGCCAAGCCTGATGACGGCTGGAAAGCGGGACCGGTTGTAGACATACCGGTGGAAACGCCAGCCATGGGCTTGCCATCGGCAGAACATCTGCCGACC